>Ga0078972_1011493_pt1 | contig 15830 bp, 7 predicted proteins | sample YelNatPaOPGAMG01_FD_67568 | JGI IMG/M metagenome (GOLD analysis project Ga0078972, IMG submission 67568) | Hot spring thermophilic microbial communities from Obsidian Pool, Yellowstone National Park, USA - OP-RAMG-01 (SPADES assembly) (version 2) | ecosystem: Environmental > Aquatic > Thermal...
TCAGGGCCGCTGAACACATCTCGGTTTTGGGGTTTGCTGAGCCATTTGTGCTGGCTGTGAGCCTTGCTGGCCCGACGGCAGTCGGGTTTTGAGCAAAACTTCTGATGCCACCAGTTCCGGAACTCAGGTACGAACAACTCCTTGCAGTGCAAACATCGGCAACGATTTGGTCTTCGCACAGCGCATTGTGAACAAGATGAAGAACAATTGGTAGCAGGCAGAACCGATTGGCTGGAGAACAGGAACCAAAACCGTCGGGAACAAGACAACAAAAGTTCGAGACGAACTCTTTCTAAACAAGATCAGGAGCGAACAAACTGGGCATTTTTAAACCGTGATTTTCAGGCCAATTTCCCAGCGTGCTTCACAGCGCTGCACGTTGAACGTTCCTGATTGGCATACCGGACACCGTGTCTGTCCCCATATCCGGGTGGAATATCGTGTCTGTCCCCATATCGCGCCATGCATCTGTTGAAGCCCACGATTGCAGTATGTTAACGGCATGTTGTATGCTGTGGTGACTCCTGTTGGAGCCGGACTTTATGGCAAATCGGAAACTCGACGCCGATATCGGGGAATCGGAAAACATCGTTATTCGCTCCCCATCAGAAGCTCGTTTGGCGGTGTTCGCTGAACAATTTCAAACCCTTTTTGCAGTCTCATGCCAGGCACCGGCTTGCCCATGCGATGGCACCGGCGTACGGAAAAGTTCAGGAGCAGGCGTGGCCGGTTCGATGGTATTGTGCGCGTTGTTGTTGAACATGGCCGCCAATGGGCAATTGACCCTGGTCTGGACAGCTTTCAATGACCATTACGCCGGGCCGGGCACAAGCCAGTACACGACCGCATGGAACGTGTTCGGCACTGCCAGTGGCGCCCCGGGCAATGAAGGCCAGCTCATGGACAGTGTGACCGGGGCCGTGCTGCCTGTCCGGCTAACGATCTCCAGTTCAGGGGCTGTGAACCAAGGGTCCGCTTCGGGTGCGCCCGCCCCGGGAACACCAGCATACGAAGTGTTCGCGGGTTTCATTGACTGGGGCAGTGATGACAAACCTCATGCGCCCTTGGTCAATCCCGGTGCGGCCATAGACTACGTCTTCACAGGGCTTGATCCAAACAAACGCTACAGTTTTGTCGGGACCGGCGTTCGCGGCGGCTCGGGGGGAAGCTATGCGTTGCGTTGGAGTCTGGTGGAGTTGCTGGGTGCGGAATCGTTCAAGCCGGCTCATTCTACCGGTGCGGCCGCGTACACGAACGGCCTCCCCGCGACGCAGGTCGCAATCAACACGGGACAGAACAGTGCCACCGGGGACTACGCCGCGTGGGAGGAGATCGATCCTGGCGCAGACGGTTCATTCACAATTCGCTGCAGCCAATACAGTGGCCCAATCCCGACAGGCACAGCGGGCGGCCCTTACTGCTACGGCCTGATGGCGCTGCGACTCCGGGAATTCAACACTTCTCCGATTCCCGCTGCGATTCTCGCTCATCCTGCCAACCAAACTGTCCTGGAAGGCGCCACGGCGAGTTTCAAGGTTGTTGTCTCTGGCAACCCATTGCCCACCGTTCAATGGTATCGAGACGGGGCGCCGATTGAAGGCGCCACGAACCAGACGTTGAGCTTGCAGACAGTGTCGATGAGCGACGATCAAGCCGCTTTCTACGCGGTCGCCAGCAACTGGGTGGCCGGCACGAGTTGCATGGCCACCAGCTTGGTCGCCAGACTGACCGTGGAGCGGGACCTGACGCCGCCCGTTGTTGTTTCTGTTCTGCCTGCGGCAAACACAACAGTCAGCAGCCTCAAAACCATCGAGGTCTTTTTCAGCAAACCTGTCACCAACGTTGACGCTTCCGATCTTTTGATCAACGGATCAGAAGCCGGCAAGGTGGAAATGCTCACGCCCGCTCAATACCTGTTTAGTTTTCTTCAGCCACCGCCCGGGACCGTGCAAATCGAATGGAGCGCCGATCATCACATAACCGACCTGACGGTTTCCGCCAATCCATTCGGCGGCGGGAGTTGGACATATCGCCTCGACACCAACCGCATCTACGCTGTTCTCATCAACGAATTCATGGCTGCAAACCGCTATTTCCTCCGCGACGAAGACGGCGATTACTCGGACTGGATTGAACTTTACAACTCGGCCGACATCTCTGTGCCGCTTGACGGCTGTTATTTGACGGACAACAGCCGCAGATTGACGATGTGGCGATTCCCCACCATCACCATGCCGCCAAAAAGTTACCTGCTGGTTTGGGCTTCGGGCAAGAACCGCACCAACCCCACCTCCCCGCTCCACACCAACTTCCAGCTCGACAAGGACGGCGGTTACCTTGCGCTCGTCATGCCGGATGGCACCAACGTCGTGTCCGATTTTGCCCCAACCTACCCACCCCAACACACCGATGTGTCCTACGGACGTGACAGATCGGACCCCTCAATTCTCGGGTTTTTCACATCGCCCACACCCCGGGCGGCAAATTCAACCGCAGGTTCCAGTTTCGCCCCCGAAGTGCGGTTCTCTCGTGATTCCGGCACTTTTACGACACCCTTTGCACTGATCCTGAGCACGACGAGCACCAACGCCATAATCCGGTACACCTTTGGCACCAACGCGCCGACGACTTCGAGCCCGCTTTACCAGCAGCCCCTCTTGATCACCAACACCGTCCAGGTGCGCGCACGCGCATTCGTGGCCGGACAGTTGCCGGGCGAAATTCAATCGCGAGCATACCTGTACCTTGATCCTGCCACAACCAACGTTACGCGATTCACCTCCCCGCTGCCCATCGTGGTCTTTCACAACTACGGCAAGGGCGACGTGCCATACAGCGACCCCGGCCAATTCTCCCTGATCCAGGTTTTTGAACCAAAGAACGGTCGCAGCGCCCTCACCAATGCACCAGACCTTGCCGTCACGGGCACAATTCACCGCCGCGGCCAGGCCACGCGCTGGTTGCCCAAAATGAGCCTGCGCGTCGAGACCACCGACGAATACGGCGATAACAAGAACGTCTCGATGGCTGGATTTCCCCCGGACGACGACTGGGTGTTTTATGCGATTAATGGCTATGACAAGGTGCTGATGCACAACCCGCTCTCGCACGAGTTGTATCGCCAGCTCGGTCGGTACTCCTCACGCACACGGTTCGTGGAGGTCTTCATAAAGGACGACTCCGGCGCGCCCGGCCCCATCACCGCCGCCGACTACAACGGTCTCTATGTCCTCGAAGAAAAGGTCAAAATCAACAAGCATCGCGTGAACATCGACGAGCTTCAGGACGAAAACACAGCTCCGCCCAGTGTCACGGGTGGCTACCTGTTCAGCATCGACAAGGACGGTGACTCGCCCCGTCTGGAAGCCGCCGGGTCCTCGATGTGGTATATCGATCCAAAGGCGGCAACCATCAGCACTCCGCAACGCGCACCGCAGATGAAATACATCAACGATTACCTCAACGCTTTCTACAGCGCCTTGACCGGGCCATCGTGGACAAACCCGGTTACCGGTTATGCAGCCTACATCGACGTGCCTGCGTTCATCGATTTCCACCTGCACCAAACGCTCGTGTTCAACGTGGACATGCTGCGTATCAGCACGTTTTACTGCAAACCCCGCAATGGCAAGCTCGCCCCTGCGGCGCTCTGGGATTTCGATCGCGCCTTTGGAATGTACTCGGCGGATGGGGACTACCGCGGGTTCAACCCGTCGCGTTGGCGATCGGCTGGCATGGACGGCGGCACCGACCCGTTCAATTCATGCAACACATTCAATAATCCATGGTACGGGCGTTTGTTCACCGACCCGGATTTCTGGCAGCGGTGGATCGATCGATACCAGGAGCTGCGACAGACCACATACAGTTCCTCGAACATCACCGCGCTGATCAATCGCTACGCCGACGAGGTGAACGAAGCCACAGCACGTGAGTACGCGAAGTGGCGTGGCTCGGGCAGCTCGGACACCACGCCCAATCAGGGCAGAATCAGCGCGGACGGCTGGACCTACACGTTCCCCACACCGGGCACATGGGCGGCACAAGTCGAGTTCATCAAGGTCTGGTTCACCAATCGCCTGACGTTCATGGACACGAATTTCCTTGCACCGCCCACGCTGAGTTCGCCGGCTGGCAAGGTTCCTTATGGCACAGTGGTCACACTGACCCCAGCCGCGAAACCGGGTAGTTCGGTGCTGTACACACTCGACGGCAAAGACCCGCGTCTGCCGGGCGGTGCCATTTCGCCCACGGCGTTGTCGAGCAGTTCTCCGGTGACGCTCACTGTCACCGGCAACGTGCGGGTTACGGCGCGCTCATACAACCCGGCACACCGCAATCTTACCGGCCCCAACAACCCGCCCATCTCGAGCCCATGGTCGGGTCCGGTCAGCGCGTCGTACTATCCGACTCTGCCGGACCTGCGCATCACGGAAATCATGTATCATCCTGCAAAAGCTGCATCGGGCGAAACCGATCCCGGCGACTTCGAGTATCTCGAGCTGGCCAACATCGGCACCAACCCTCTGAGCCTCGTCGGATTCAAGCTCACCAAAGGTATCGACTTCACATTCACCGCCGCCGGGCGGATAACCAGCCTCGACCCCGGTGAGCGCGTGCTGATCGTCCGCAACCTCGCGGCCTTCGCCTCCCGCTACCCATTCGCAACCAATCGCGTTGCCGGCGAATTCACCGGCCAACTCGACAATGCGGGCGAAGGTCTCGCCCTCGTCGGTCCCATGGGCGAACTCATCCACGATTTTGTCTTCGACAACCGCTGGTATCCGATCACCGACGGTTTCGGTTTTTCCCTTGTGGTCACCGACGAGCAAGTGCCCCCGGACCGTTGGATGGACCAATCCCAATGGCGACCAAGTGCGCACGATGGTGGTTCCCCCGGCGCGCCGGATCCCCAGCCCACCGAGAACCCGACCGTGATCGTGAACGAAGTCCTCTCGAACCCCATCGCGCCGGACGACGACGCAATCGAATTGTGGAACCCAAACCCAACAGCCGTCGATTTGGGTTACTGGTATCTCACTGATGATCCCGACACGCCACGCAAATTCATGATCCCGCCCGGCACGCGCATTCCCGGAGGCGGCTTCATCGTTTTCCACCGTGCCGGGTCCTTTGGTGTTCCGGATACATTGAATGCCCTGAACCTGACCAACCATGCCTTCGGCCTGAGCGCAGACGGTGAATCAGCCTTCCTGTTTTCCGGCGATGCGCAGGGGCATCTCACGGGTTACTTCGACGGATTCGAGTTTGGCCCCGCAGCACCGGGCGTAACCTTTGGCCGCCACACCAACAGCATCGGGCAGGTTATGACCGTGCCGCTGAGTCACAACACACTTGGCAGCTCCAACGCCCCGCCACGGATTGGCCCGGTGATCATCAGCGAAATCATGTGCGCACCGCCTGACCTCGTAATCGGCGGGCTTGCCTCGCCGAATGCACGCGATGAGTTCATCGAATTGCAGAACATCAGCTCGGAAGCTGTGCCGCTCCATGACCCTGACAATCCCGCCAACACGTGGAGCATCGACGGCGGCGTGAACTTCACCTTCCCGCCGGGAATCTTGATGCCGCCGCATTCATTCCTGTTGGTCGTGAGTTTCAGCCCGGAAGCTGAGCCGGATGCACTGGCAGCATTTCGGACGGCGTATGGTCTGACTAACAACGTGCCCATCTATGGCCCATTCAGCGGGCGTCTAAACAACACCGGTGAAGGCCTCGAACTAAATCAGCCCGGCGCACCAAACCCGAACACACGGATCGCACCTTTGATTCTCATCGACAGGGTCAAGTACGACACGGCCATCCCATGGCCCAATGGCGCCAATCGCACAGGCGCAAGTTTACAGAGAACATACCCGAACACTTTCGGAAATGATCCTGCGAATTGGATGGCTGCATGGCCAACACCAGGGCGGTCGCTTGTGCCCAGCCTGATGATTCGCGTGCAAACCCCAATGCTCCTCCTCGAGTGGGAGGATTCACCATTCAATTGGGTGCTCGAAGAAGCTGCCGAACTCGCGACACCAATCGAATGGCGCGCGTCGAGTGCGCTGCCTGTTTTCAACGAGGGATGGTGGCATGCTCTCGTGCCCCGGTCCGCTGCGACAACGTACTTCCGGCTGAAGAGGCCATAGGCCGCGTGTTTCTCAGCGCGGCGCAGTCGCAACCGAATGCTCGAGGCGTAAAAACAGCGCTGGTTGCAGGAATGCCGCTTTGCCGCGCCGCACTGAACACCGCGACTTCTTCGCCATCGGGGCAGATGAAGTTGGAATCAGCAGCCGAACAGTTCGGAAGAAGAAATCTCGAAGAATCCGCCAATTCTTTAAACTGCTGCGCAGATTTACCAGTATGGTAACATGCTGCACGCGATTATGAAACTGAGCGTTTTTTTCATTGCCATGGCGTTTGTGGCGCCGTGGTTCGACATCACAAGTCACAGCGCAGAGACCGTGAGTTATCGGAAGCTGACCTTGACTGAATACCGCAACAGGATGAAAGCGGGTTGGATCGGCCAGATTGTTGGCGTTTCATGGGGCGGTCCCACAGAGTTCAAGTGGCAGGACAAGATCATCCCCGAAGACAAAATGCCGGTGTGGAAACCGCAGATGATCAACGACGCTTTTGGCCAGGACGATCTCTACGTCGAGATGACCTTTCTGAGGACGCTAGAACAATACGGGTTGGACGTGTCAATCCGGCAAGCCGGCATCGACTTCGCAAACACCCGCTATCCGCTCTGGTGCGCGAACAATGCCGGGCGCACAAACCTTCGCAAGGGCATCGCGCCACCCGACTCGAGCCATCCCAAGTTCAACAGGTGCCCCAACGACATTGACTACCAGATCGAGGCGGATTACTCGGGGCTGATCGCGCCCGGCATCCCGCAAGCCGCTGTTGATCTCGGCGAGAAATTTGGTCGTTTGATGAATTACGGCGATGGCATGTACGCAGGCCAGTTCGTCGGTGCAATGTACGCCGCCGCGTTCTTCGAAAACCAGCCGGCAAAAATAGTCGAGACGGCGCTTGCGGCAATTCCCGCTGAATGCCAGTACGCCGAAATGGTCCGGGACGTTCTCGCGTGGTACAAGGCTGCGCCTAATGACTGGCAAAAGGGATGGGAAAAATGCCAGGAGAAATACCGGCGAAACCCGGAATACCAAAAGGCGTCCAACGGCGGTATCGATTGCAAGATCAATGGCGCTTACGTGTTGCTTGGGTTGTTGTACGGCAAGGGCGATCCGGATCAGACGATCCTGATTTCCTGCCGAAGCGGTATGGATTCGGACTGCAATCCATCCACCGCAGCAGGCGTTCTTTTCACAGCGATTGGGTTTGCCGAATTGCCGGAGCGTTTCAGAACAGGGCTGGATCAGGACCGCAAGTTCAGTCACACCGAATACAACTTCCCCGGCTTGATCACAGTGTGCGAGAAGCTCGCGCGACAGATTGTGACGCGCTACGGCGGACATATCGAACAATTGCCGGGAGGCGAAGAAGTGTTTGTCATACCGGTGCAATCTCCCAAGCCGAGTCCTTTGGAATTGAGCTGGGCGCCCGGGCCGATCGCAGACAGCCGGTTCACGCCGGAGGAAATGGCCAGGATAACCGTCGGCAATACGCCCGAAAAAGTCAAAGACGCTCTGGCGAAGTTCGCTCCCGGCTGGCAAATCGAGAATTGCGGGCCTGACATGGATCCGGGCCTTCGGGAAGAATGGCAGGGGCGCAAGAACGTCTTTGTTTCACATCCGCTTGATCCACAGACCGGCTGTGTGCTGAGCCGGACGATCAATGTGCCCGGCGGCCAAACAACCCAGCTCAGATTGATTGTCGGCCACGATCCACAGGGCGACTTTGATCTGATCGTTCGCGTGGCAGGCGAAGAACGATTGCGCACACCGGTCAGCGCCCGGACCGCAACGGACGGTCATTGGCTTCCGGTGACGGTGGACCTGACACCTTTTGCCGGGAAGACAGTGAAGGTCGAGCTTGTAAATGAGCCGACGGGTTGGGCTTACGAAGCCGCCTATTGGGCTGAAATCGCGATCGAAAGCAGGTAGAACTGATCACGCATTTCTGCTTTTATACTAACGTTTCGACAGACCTGTGCAGCAATCGCAAGTCTGCGGGTCGCTCGAACTTCACGTGACTGCAAAGGGCGCGTATTCTCGTCCACCCACAAATGACCTGTACCCGGCTATCCCGCCGTCCTCAGACGTCTTGATGAGGCAAAAGTCGGCTGGCATGCCCGGACTGATGTCGATGGCCAATCCAATCAATTCTGCCGGGCGCAGGCTGTAGTTCGCCCATGCCGACTGCCATGAGCAACCGAGCATTTGAGTTGCACGTAACACACCCGCAATCGGACACAGAGATGATCCGGCGTACTGCGATGTGCCGGGCATACGAACTACTCCATCAGCGCCGACGTCTGTTTCGATCTCCCGGAGTCTGTATCGGCCCGGCGGCATCCCTGCCGCAGCCATGGCGTCGGAGATGTACACGATCGAGCGGGCTTGCTTGACCCTGTGTATGATTCTGAACAACGGCGGCGCAACGTGAATTCGATCGGGAATGATCGTGACTACAAGGTCTGGTTGGTCAAGAACGCGCCATGTTATGTTATCGTGCCTGTCCCAGAGCGGTGGACAGCCATTGCCGAGGTGTGTGAATGCTGTTGCACCGGCGCGGATGGCCTCAGCGAGAGTTTCCGCTGAAGCGTCTGTGTGGCCAAGGAACACTTTTATGCCCATCGAAACTGCCAGTTTGACGGCTTCGATGGCCCCGGCGCGCTCGGGTGCAAGGGTGAGAATGACACGGTCGTTGCCGGTGGCCGCACGCAATTGACTGATGTGGGCCGGGGTGGGGTCTGCAAGGCGACCTGGATCGTGAGCACCGTAAAACCCGGGTTTGGAAGAAAGAAAAGGCCCCTCGACGTGCCAGCCGATCACAGCGTGGTTTAGGAGGGGCGATGTTGCGCGAATTTGGCGGAGGGTTGTCAGGCGTTTGATCAGACGCGGCCATTCTTCGGTTACCAACGTCAGCATGAACCTCGAACAGCCCGCCTGATGCAGACCATTTACCGCGCATTCGAGCTGTTCGCGGTCGATGACGTCGCTCTGGAAATCGATCCCGAGAAAGCCGTTGACCTGCAAGTCGATCAAACCGGGCGCGATCCACCATCCGCCGGTCTCGGCGCCGGGCGCCTTTTCTCTGTCGGTGATGATTCCGTCTTCAAACCTGAGGCGGATCGTGTCATTTGACCAACAATCCCGTGCGATTACGTCGCCTCGTGTCATATGCGGACGATATGCTCTTGAGGAAGCCAATGGCAAGTGGACACCTTGGCAGGAGCACGGCGATTCCTGGCATGCGATATGGGGACAGGCACGCAGTGGCACGTAGTTTCCGCCCCCGCAACCGGTCAACGGTCGAGCGCAAGGTTGCGTGATAGAAGCCCGTGCAAAACCGGTCTTCGGGCTGCCGTAGCCGAAAAAGACCACGCTCCGTACCGGCGCTTGCTTTTTCCAACGCGTCGGCAGGAGCGCGGCGATTCACACAGGAATAGCTGTCTTTACGGACTCGGCCAGCCCGTCGGTGCAATAATCGCGCTAATTCTCCGCGCGATAGTATTTTGCGGCGTCACTTGCCGGAATTACGAGCGGACTGGCACTGGGAAGGGCAATGTCCCGGTACGGTCCTTGTGGTGCGTCTGCGGCTTGGAGCCAACCGGTAAAAGTAATCTTAACCTTGTCAGGAGGAACCTGGTCGATGCGCAGCGTTGGGGTGGGGATTCCTTGGGGTCCCCAAACCCGGATGTTCGACACGAGAACATATCGCGAATACTGATTGCCGTTCATCCAGCACATTATGCAATTGATGCCGCTGTTTGGATCGACTTCACCCGGGCATCGCCGCATGCCGAACTCGGGCATCCAGATTGGGTCCGCAAAACTCGGATCGCCGATGTGGGGATCTATCCATTCGGGATCGCCGTCGTGTTTGGCGGTTTGCCACACCTCCTCTTCACCGTCTCTTTGTGCGAAATTGTCGTACGTATTTGCGTAGGTTCCATTCCCATCCACGCCGTCGGCGACGTACATGATAGTTTTCATGTGCAGAACCTTCCCATCCTTGAACTCGACGCCGTGGTCGAACCAACTTCCGCCGCCTCCGCAAACGCCAACGCCATTATAACGGCAGTCTTGATACTTGGAAAGGCGCACGCCGGTGCTCAATTCGTTGTATTTCCAATTCGGGTTGCCGATATCTCCGTCTGCGGTTCTGTTTGCATAATCAGCCAGCGTAAAACCAAAGTCATAGCCGGGCAGGATATTATGGTAGGTGTTGGTTCGTGGATCGTAGTCCGCGGGAATTTCGTTCGTGCAATGGAATTGCCAGTCCCAAGTAACCGTGATTGGCCCGGTCATTTGTTTTGGAAAATCGATTTTGAAAAAGTAGGTTGCCTTGTTTGTGCCGAAGTTGCCGTCTGAGGCGACCATCATTTGACCACCGCCGATCGCTGTGGCATTCGTTACGGTGGCGATGTAGAACGGCTCGGTCTCGCCGTCGGGTATCCAGCTTTTGCCGTTGTTCAGCGGGCTGTAAGTTTCCGGTGACGGTTCATTTGCAAGAACCCAGTCCCAGTCAGCGTTGGCGTTTTCCCACTTCGCACCGGTGGCTGGTTGCCCGATCAGCCATCCGTTTGTGTACCCTTCCAAGGCCGAGAACTTTGTTTTGAAAAGAAGTTGTGCTTGTGTTTCCGAGGCGAAGAACATCAGCGAAACACACCCAAGAACCTTGAGAACAGTCAATGTTTTCATACCTTTCCGATAACTTTTGTTGTCTCCCCTTCAGCAGTTTACGATCCGGAATCGCTGGATCTGCAGAGTTGATGTTTTGGGGCGGGGCTTCGCTGGCGAAGGCGTCAGGGAAGAGTGGGCCACAAAGCATGTCGTCTGTTGATCATCAAACGATTTTGCAAATCGTCTCAGGGAACGCATTACGTGTCAATCAGAAAACTCAAGGTGGGGCGACCGACCGACGACAGAGGGCCGAGCTTGCAAGGAACGCGTTCGTCTCGGCCCGATCATTCGGTTGCGATTGCGCCGCGCTGAGGGATGCACGGTCCGGCGGCACCCGGCTCGAGCTCTGGCTGCACTTTCGCCGGCGCTACCGAGAGACATCGAGAAGCCGCTTGATTGCGTCCATCAACACATTCTCAACTTCCGGCGATACGTTTGAAGATGTGGGGCTTGTCTCGTATCCGCCCTCGGCATATGCCACCTTGGTCCCAATGTACCCCGGACCGTAATCCCCGTAAGCGGCCATTGCCACGAAACAATCCGGTCGCATCATCTTGGCCGCCAGTTGATATTCCACAAACAGTTCCCCTGGAAGATGCAGAACACGTGCCCGTCCCAAACTCAGGCAGCTTACGTCGATCTTGTGGCCGGACTTGCATCGGCGAAGCCACGCCAGCCGCGAGGCGGCTCCTGAGAGAAAAAACGCCGGGTCTGGTTTGGTGAACTGTGCCTCGAGTTCGGTTTCGGACAGGTGCGATGCGACCGGCAACGCCACCGATTCAACGGCCCATTTGACATCATCGGGCTTGATCGGTTCGTGCCGTGTCTGTTCCCATGCGCGGCGCATGCCGTCCGCCATGCGTTCCGCAAGAACGCGGCGGTTCTCGGGCGAGCCGTCGTTGTATTTCCCGGCGCCAAGGTTGCCGCCCGCTCCGTTGAAATGTATGTGCAACGCCGCCGGAACTGCCAGTTGCCGCAAGAACCTTGCAACGCCCGGAAAATCCGGGTTCGGAATGCCAGTGCGATAGTAACTTTGCGGATGGACAGCATAATAAGTGAGAACCGCCAAAGGGCGTTCTCCGTTCCAAAAGCTGATCATTGAAAGCTCTGGGTCGATTGTCCCTTCGGGTTCAGCGCGCAGTGCCGGATCCTTGCATGATGTGTACCGGGTCGCGCGCACCTTGCCGTCAGGCCCAAGAATACGCCTGTTTGATGCAACTTTTTCTACGATGGCCCTGCCGAGGCCAATCTCGGTGACGGGTTGTGCGCGGGGCAGGGATTCTTTTATTGCCCGATCAAGCCGATGCAGCACTTCCCGGGCAAAATCGCCATTGTAACTGCCCGGGTCCAAGCCGCGTTCTTTCAATATTTTCTCCGCGGAGAAATCGCAGTCGGGCGCGTCATGCTGGTGGACGGTGTGAACCGCAACACGGGAAGGAGTCGTGCCTGAAGCTTTCGCGAGAGCGGCGCGGAACTCGTCGTGACCTTCATTGGCGATACCAATCCAATCCACGGCGCACAGGACAATCGGCTGACCGGCATTCATCAGGACGATTCCCCGCGCTTTCAGTGTCAGGTCCCACCAGTTTGTGACCGGGTCGTAGGCCATTCGACTTCCGATCGGCGGTGTCACATCCACGTCAAAGGTCGCAATCCGCACCAACTGGTCCTTTTTGACCAGCCCGGCCGGCGAAAGACTTTCGAGACCGCTCGCATGTGTGAAACACATTAGGAAACAGGAAATCGCCACGCCGATTGATGCTCGGAACCACTCAAGTCTGTTGAAGGTGCCGTTCATGGGGCTTTAATATGACTACTGGTTACGAATGCCGCAAAGTGAAAAGTTGCAGCAAGGCCGAACCGCACCAACGGTTTTTTCTTTTCTGGAGCGAGGTTTTCGTGTTGCCTTTGGTCCCGCGACTGATGGGAAATTCGTTCAAACCAGAATCATTTGTCGCCCGCCACGTGGCATCAATCCCACGTTCGGGCATACGCGAGTTTTTCGATCTTGTACAGGGGCGGCCGGGGGTCATTTCGCTGGGTGTTGGCGAACCTGATTTTGTTACGCCGTGGCATATTCGTGAGGCGGCCATATACGCTCTCGAACGGGGCCGAACCAGCTACACATCCAACTTCGGGCTGTTGAAACTGCGCGAAGCCATATCGAATTATGTGAATGACAAGTTCGGCGCGCGTTACAATCCCGTGAATGAGATTCTCATCACGGTTGGTGTGAGCGAGGCCCTTGATCTGGCATTGCGCGCGATATTGAACCCCGAGGACGAGGTCATTTACCACGAACCGTGTTATGTGAGCTACTCGCCAAGCATCGCCCTTGCCCGCGGTGTGCCGGTGGCTGTGTCGTGCCGGGCCGAAAACGGATTTGCCGTCGCGGCGGATGCGATCGACAAGGCCGTAACACCACGGACAAAGGCGGTAGTGCTCAATTTCCCAACCAACCCAACCGGCGGCACGATGACTGCGGAAGCCCTCGGCGCGGTCGCCGAAGTCATCAAACGGCACAACCTGCTTGCGATCACAGACGAAATCTACAGCGAACTCACCTTCGAGGGCACCCATACGAGCCTTGTTTCCCTGCCGGGCATGGCTGAAAGGACGATTCTGCTGCACGGGTTTTCGAAGGCATACGCGATGACCGGGTTCAGGCTCGGTTACGCATGCGGCCCGGCCCCGTTGATCGAGTCGATGATGAAAATCCACCAGTATTCAATGCTATGCGCCAGCATTGTCAGCCAAGAAGCCGCGTTTGAAGCAATTCGTAACGGCGATGCGGACGTGATCGAAATGCGCGAGCAGTACCGACTCAGGCGGAATTTCATCGTTAATGCCCTGAATGAAATGGGGCTTCCATGCCATATGCCCCGGGGGTCGTTTTATGTTTTCCCGTCAATACGCCCCACAGGCCTCTCATCCAAAGAATTTGCTGTCCGGCTGTTGAAAGAAGAGGGTGTGGCATGTGTGCCCGGCGACGCTTTTGGCCCCAGCGGTGAGGGACATCTGCGATGTTGTTTCGCGGCTTCGATGGAGAAACTATCAGAAGCCGCCTCGAGAATACGACGCTTTCTTGGAAAGCTGGGGACTTCGCCCGAGAACAGGGCTTAGCCCCGCATATTTCCCAGCCCGGCGTAGCCGGAACCAAAGTTGCCTGACGCTCAAAGACACGGTGCTTCCGCCCGTTGATCAGAAATCTCTGCGCCGCCGGGCTGGATTCCTATATTGAGAAATCGATCATTTTTGCGAAGATTTTCAGGCTGCGATTTTTCTCAGTTTGTCACCAGAGTGCGGCCTTTGGAGTATAATATTGAATGATCTGCGCTGAAACTGCAGATCAGCAGATCCTTCGTGAGCTTTACCTTCAAATTGTTCGGCCGCTGATCCGACTTTTGCATCTCTCCCCCCGTTGGGCGACCAAGTCGCCCTTTTCAGCGCGGCGCGGCGAAGTGCCAAGTCTGGAACAAACGCGTTTGTCTCGCCGCGATCATTTGGTTGCGGCTGCGCCGCGCTGAGAAATATCTGCTTCGACTTCGTCCCCTGCCCCCGGCTCACGCCTCCTCAAAAAAATACAGGCACTGCAGATACCCACTCCACAGTACCGTCATGAAAAGCCCAGTGATACGTATCACCGTAACTCCGTGTCTATCCCCATATCCCGACCACCATGCGCCCTTTCGGTCACCCCATTGAAGGTTGCGAGTTGAACGTTTCACGTTGAACGTTCCTGATCGGTATATCGGACATCGTGTCTGTCCCCATATCCGGGTGCCGCAGCCGGTTTCGACCGCACGACCGGCGCTATCGGACATCGTGTCTGTCCCCATACCTGGGCACCACAGCCGGCTTGGACCGCCCCACCGGTGCTTGTCCAGGTCCACCGGGCCAAGAGTCCGGTCGCCCGAATTGTGTGTCTGTCCCCATATCCCGGCCACAATACGCCCTTTCGGTCACCCCGTTGAAGGTTGCGAGTTGAACGTTGGACGTTAAACGTTCCTGATCGGTATATCGGACATCGTGTCTGTCCCCATATCCGGGTGCCGCAGCCGGTTTCGACCGCCCGACCGGCTCTTGGGCAGGTCAGGCGGGTCAAAAGCCCAGTCCTCCGAATTTCGTGTCTATCCCCATTCCCGGCCACGATGCGCCCTTTCGGTCACCCCGTTAAAAGTTGAGAGTTGAACGTTTCACGTTGAACGTTCCTGACCGGCATATCGGACATCGTGTCTGTCCCCATATCTGGGTTCCGCAGACGGCATCGACCGTACGACCGGCGCTGCGGCAGGTCCGGCGGGGCAATGGTCCGGTTGTCCAAATTACGTGTCTGTCCCCATATCCCGGCCACCATGCGCCCTTTCGGTCACCCCGTCGGTATATCGGACATCGTGTCTGTCCCCATATCACAATATCGTGCCTGTCCCCCTATTTGTTCTGGCGGCCCTCAAGCAACGTGTCTGTCCCCATATCCTGCCCGCCCCGCGCCTTTTCGGTCACTCCATTGAAAGTTGAGAGTTGAGCGTTGGACGTTAAACGTTCTTGATCGGCATATCGGACATCGTGTCTGTCCCCATATCTGGGTTCCGCAGACGGCATCGACCGTACGACCGGCGCTGCGGCAGGTCCGGCGGGGCAATAGTCCGGTTGTCCAAATTACGTGTCTGTCCCCATATCCCGGCCACCATACGCCCTTTCGGTCACCCCGTTAAAAGTTGAGAGTTGAACGTTGCACGTTGAACGTTCCTGGTCGGTATATCGAACATCGTGTCTGTCCCCATATCAGAATATCGTGCCTGTCCCTCTATTTGTTCTGGCGGCCATCAAGCAACGTGTCTGTCCCCATATCCTGCCCGCCCCGCACCTTTTCGGTCACCCCATTGAAAGTTGAGAGTTGAACGTTTCACGTTGAACGTTCCTGACCGGCATATCGGACATCGTGTCTGTCCCCATATCTGGGTTCCGCAGACGGCATCGACCGTACGACCGGCGCTGCGGCAGGTC
>Ga0078972_1011494_pt1 | contig 15826 bp, 13 predicted proteins | sample YelNatPaOPGAMG01_FD_67568 | JGI IMG/M metagenome (GOLD analysis project Ga0078972, IMG submission 67568) | Hot spring thermophilic microbial communities from Obsidian Pool, Yellowstone National Park, USA - OP-RAMG-01 (SPADES assembly) (version 2) | ecosystem: Environmental > Aquatic > Thermal...
AAATTAAATTAAAAAATTTACTTAAATATGTTATAAAATTTAAAATTTTGTATAAATAAAAAATTTCGTAAGAAATTTAAAAAATTATGGAAAATATAGATAATATAAATAACTTAAATTCTAATAACAATTTTTTTCAAAAATCTTTATTAGAGAAAGATTTAATTAAAAATAAAAAATATATTGGTTATACTTGTAGTTATATTCCAGAGGAAATTTTAATATCAGGTGGTTTGGACGCTATAAGATTAAAAGGTAATGAAGAAAGTAATCTAGCTGATGGTTATCTTCCAACTAATTTTTGCCCTTATATAAAAGCTGTTTGGGAAGAATTATATGAAAATTCAAATCCAATTCCAATTGTTTTTGCAACTTCATGTGATGGAATGCGAAGGTTAAATGACATATTTAGCACATATAAAAAAGATAGTGCATCTTTTATCTTAGATGTACCTAAAAAAAATGATAAAACCTCAACAGATTACTTTATTAGCAGATTAAAAAAATTAATTGAGTTTATTGAAAAAGAAAGCCAAATTCAGAAGATAACTTACTTAAATTTATTGCAAGCTATTGAAATTTTAAATAAAAAAAGACAGTTATTATTAGAATTAACAAAAATTTATGAAACAAATAATTTTAATTTAATCACAGCAAGTAATTATTTTTCAATACTAGATCTTTCTTTAAGCACAAATAATAATTTATTTATACAAGATTTAGAAAATTATTTAAATTATTTAAGACTTAATTTAGATAAAAATAAAAAAAATATTTTAAATGAAAATGATAAAAAAATAATGGTTATTGGAAACTATATAAATGATATGAATTTTTGGGATATTTTTACTGAATTAAATATAAAAGTTATTTCTTCAGATTTATGCTTAAGTTCAAGATATTTTGAATTTCAAATAAATTTAAATGATATTGATGTTAATAATAATATTAATAACAATTTTAAAGCTAATGATTTATTAGAATTAAAAAATTCAAAAAATTTAGAAGATAAATTAGAAATTTTGATAAAATTAATTGCAAAAAGTTATTTAAATAAACCTTCTTGCTTTAGAATGGTTTCTTTAAAAGAAAAAATTAATGATATAAAAACTAAAATAATGTCAAAAAACATTAAGGCTGTTATATTTTCAAGTTTAAAATTTTGCGATAATACTTTGTATTTTTATCCTGAACTAAAAGAGGAGCTGATAAAATTAAATGTACCATCTTTATATCTCGATATGGATTATAGTAATTCTTCAATAGGGCAGATAAAAACAAGAATCGAAGCTTTTTATGAGATGCTTTTTTAATTTATTTTCTTTTATTATTTTTTCTTTTTTGTTATTTTTTTTATTTTAATAAATTTTAAATTTTAAATTTTAAAGAATTTAATAAAGAAAATTTGACATTTGTCATTAGATTACAAATAAATAAAAAATATTAATAAAATGAATTTTGAATTAATAAAATCAAAAATAATTAAAAATATACAAAATAACCTTAATGTTAATTCAATTAAAAGGTTACTTAAAATTCTTTCATCTAAGCCAATATTATCTTTATATACTAGTTCAATAAAATCTATTAGCGATAAATATTTAAATATTTATACTATCAAATACATGAATGAGGTTTATAGTGGTAAATATCCAATTGCATATGGTTCATTATTTTTACCATATGAATTAATTAATGGACTTGGCCTTAAACCATTCTTGCCAGAAGTATTAGCTGGCTTTACAGCTGGCTTAGGTGTTACAAGCAAAACTTTAAAAGCTGCATCAAAAGAATGGTATTCAAGTGATCTATGTACATTTCACAGAAGCGCTGTTGGTGCATTTGAGTTGGATTTATTTCCAAAACCTTCTTTTATATTTGCAAGTAATCTTGCATGTGATGCAGCTGGAAAATCATTTTTAAATTTTGCAAAAAAAATTAACATTGAAGACAGATATTATTTAATCGATGTACCTCATAATGATGATAATGAATCAATAAATTTTTTATCACAACAACTTGAATATATTTTTTATGATGTTTCGAAAAAATTAAACAAAAAACCTGATTTAGAAAAATTAAAACAATCTTTAATTAATTCAAATAAATTTAGAAACTTTGCACAGGAAGCAAACGAGATAAGAAAAAATTTATTTGATTATCCTATATATTTTAATGGACTAAATTATATCTTACCTTTTTTTGGTTTATGTGGGACAAAAGAAAGCGTAAATTTATTTAAAATAATGAAAGATGAATTAAAAGAAAAATTATTAAATCAAGATAAAGAAAAAAAAATGAAAAAAGTTTTATGGATGCATTTAAAACCATATTATAGAAATGAGATTTTTAATATTTTAGAAAAAAATAATATAAGAGTTGTTTTAGAAGAAACATCTTTTATTTTTTGGGATGAACTTAACCCAGATAAACCATTTGAAAGTTTAGCAAAAAAAATGCTTTCAAATCCATTAAGAGGAAATGGAGAAAATAGGATTAAAGCCATGAAGTATATTGCTAGTACATATAATATAGATGGAGTTATTTTATTTTCTCATTGGGGATGCAGGCAAAGTAATGGTTTAGCAAGGATAGTAAAAGATACTTTTAATAATATGGGAATACCAGTATTAATTTTAGATGGTGATTGTGTTGATATAAATAATTATCCTTCTGGTCAAATAAAAACTAGGGTTGAAGGTTTTGCAGAAATTTTAAACTCAATTTAAATTTTAAAATATTTATTATTTAAAATAATTAAAATAGTAATAGTAAAACTAAAAAGTTAAGAGGTTTTTATGTATTATACATGCGGAATTGATATAGGTTCAGTCTCAACTGAAGCATTAATTTTAAGTATTGATGAAAATAAAAATTATGAAATACTATCTTACATCGTCAGCAAAACGGGCTCAGATAGTAAAAATGCAGCATATGATTCATTTAAACTTGCACTTCAAAAAGCAAATTTAGCTGAAAACCAAATAAATTCAATAGTTGCTACTGGATATGGACGAGTAAATGTTGAATTTGCTAAAAAAAATATTACTGAAATAACTTGTCATGCTACTGGTGTTACCTTGCTATTCCCTGATGTACTAACAATAATTGATATAGGTGGTCAAGATTCTAAAGTAATAAAAATTGATAAAGTTTCAAAAAAACCAATTGATTTTTTAATGAATGATAAATGTGCCGCAGGAACAGGAAGATTTCTTGAAGTTATGGCAAAAGCTTTAGAAATTGATTTGGATAAATTTGGAGAAATATTTTTAAATACAAAAGATAAAGTAGACATAACTTCAACTTGTACTGTTTTTGCAGAATCTGAAATTGTATCTTTAATTGGACATGGAGTTCCAAAAGAAAAAATAATAAAAGGCTTAATTTATTCAATAGCAGATAGAATTATCTCTATGGTTTCAAGAGTTGGATTAGAAGCACCAGTTTGTCTTACTGGAGGGGTGGCAAAAAATTCTGGAATTTTAAATGCTATTGAAGAAAAATTAAAGGTAAAGCTTAAAATCCCTTTTGAACCTCAAATAACAGGAGCTCTTGGAGCAGCTTACTTGGCAATAAATTATATCTAAAATAAGTAAGTATATATAAGCAATGCATAGCTAGAAAATAAAAAAAATAATATTATAAGATAACAATAAAATTATATTTAATAATTAAAATAATAAAAATAAAAAATAATAAAATATTAGAATTTAAATACATTAAAATATAACTTTTTTTAATTATCTTTTTTTATAATTTTTTTATAATATTTTTAACATAATTATATTCATCTTCTTTATCTTTTATTTGTCCATTAAGTTTTAAAATTAAAAGGTCATTTAATATCTTACCAATTTCTGGACCATTAGTTATCCCAAGCCTAATAATATCCTTACCATTAATAAAAAGATGAGTGTTTTTTAAATTTTTAATATAATAAATTATATTTCGTTTAACTTCTCCACCTAAACTACACAACAATGTTTGTAATTCAGGAGGTGAATTTTTTAATAAAAAATATAAATCTGAATTTTTTAAATTAGCATTATCAATCTTTTTTAATATTTCATCTTTCATTATTATAGTATTTATAATAACATCAATATCTTTATTTTTTACTTTCATATCTTTGCACCATTGTATTGCTTCTTCATATTCTTTGTCAGAAAGCAAAATTGCAAAAATCAATCTCCATTTTTTTAAACTTTCTCCATAAAATTTCTTTAATTCTTCATAATCTTTTAAAATTTTTTTTAATTTTTTTTCAAATTCTTTATCTACTACTACATTAATATTTATTTTTTGAAGAGCTTTATATTCATATAATCTTTTAAGTGGTTTCCAAGGTTTATCTTCATCTAAAATAGAAATTAATTCATCTCTTATTCTTACTCCAGTAAGCTGAGAAATTATGCCCATTTCAATAGCACTTTTTATTAAACTCTCTGTTTGCTTGTCAATCTTAAAAGCAAATCTTTGTTCAAATCTAACAGCTCTAAATATTCTTGTAGGATCTTCTATCATACTTAATTTATGCATAACTTTTATTTTTTTTCTTTTTAAATCTCTTCTTCCACCAAAATAATCAATTAAAGTCCCAAAATTTTCTTTATTTAATGAAATAGCCATTGAATTTATTGTAAAATCTCTTCTATACAAATCTTGTCTTATGCTTGCTTGTTCAACATTAGGAAGTGCAGCTGGCTTATCATAATACTCTATTCTTGCTGTAGCAACATCTATATGTTGATTATTTTCAAGAACAACAACACTAGTTTTAAATTTTTTATAAGTCCATATTTTTGCATTTAAAATATTTGCAAGCTTGCTGGCAAATTTAATTCCATCACCTTCTACAACAATATCAATATCAAGATTAGGTTTATTAAGTAAAATATCCCTAACAATTCCACCCACAAGATAGGCTTTGTATTTAAATTCTTTTGCTAAATTTGAAATAATTTCAAAAATATTTATTATGTTTTCAGGGAAAAGTAGCTTTAGTCTTTTACAAATATCAATATTAAAATAATTATTATCTTCATTAATTATTGAGTTTTCTAAAAAACTTATATTATTTTTATAATTTAAATACCTTAATAAATCTTTTCTAGTAATTATTCCAACAATTTTATTTTTTGAAATAATAGGTATTCTTCCAACTGCATTTTCTACCATTAATTTTTGTATTTCTTCAATAGGTGTTTCTGGGTTAGCATAAATTATTTCGCCAGATTTAAATCCTTTAACAGGTGCATGAGATAAACCATGTTTTATTGCTTTATCAATATCTTTTCTGGTAATTATTCCACTTATTAATCCCTCAGAGTTTACTATTGGAATGCCAGAATGACCATATTTTTTTAATAAATTACTAACATTATTTATGGTTTCATTTTCATTAACAACTTTTACCGGAGATGTCATGATATTTTTTGCCACAAGTGGTTTCTTTATATTTTTCTTAAGAGAAGAGATAAGCATTTCTTTTATTTTTTCAAAACTTAAATCTTTAACTATGGCAGATGATGCAAACTGATGTCCCCCACCACCAAAAGTAGATAAAATTTTTGAAACATCTACATCATTATCATCACTTCTACCAACAATGTAAATTTTATCTTTCATTTTAACCCAACAAAAAACAACATTTATATCTTCAATTTGAGATAATTTTCTAGTTAAAACTGACAATCCTTCTACATAATTATTTGTAATTTCACTTGAGAATAAAATTTCTTTTTCATTTATTTTTATTTTTTTAGAATTTAAAATTAATTTTTCTAGTAATTTGTGTTGTTCTTCTGTTAAAGATAAATTTAAAAATTTAGAAATTGTAAATAAGTTTGCTCCATGTTTTAATAAAAAAGAACTTATTTTAAAATCAAAATATGATGTATTGGGATATGAGAAACTACCAGTATCTTCATAAATCCCAAGTAAAAAAAGAGTTGCTTCTAGTGGGCTAAAATTTAACTTTTTTTTAATTATTTCATTTACAACTATTGTTGTGCTTGAACCAACTTTTTTATAATATTCAATATTTGTTTTTACATCTTCTTTGCTTCTTTGATGATGATCGATTGTAATAATTTGTAAATCTGGATTTTGAAAAATGCTTTGAATATTACCAAGCCTTGATATAATTCTAGTATCAATAATTATTACTGTATTTACTTTATTTAAATCCAACTCCGAAATTTCCTTAAAATGCGGGAGTTCATCCTCATATAACAACATAAATTCCCTAACATTTTGATTTAAAGAAGAAGGTAAAATTATTTCAGCATCTGGAAATAATTTTTTTGCAGCAACCATACCGGCAAAAGAATCAAAGTCTGAAGCCAGATGAGTTACAATTATTTTCATTTTTTAATCAAATGTTATTAAAATATAATTTTTAATAAAATCTTATTTTAGAAATTATATTTATATTAATAATTACTTTAATTTTATTTATATATTAGCAATACTTATACTAATATTTGTTATAAGATACTATTTCTTCAACCGATTTTCTTGTACGTTGTCTTCCCTGTTCATTTGGATAACCAAGAGGAGTTAGAGCCACAACCCTAACATTTTTAGGTGCTTTAATAATTTTTTTTACTTCTTCTTCATAAAATGCTCCAATCCAACAAGTCCCTAAACCTTGTTCTGTAGCAGCAAGAATAATATGTTCAAACGCTAAACCTATATCAACAGGGTAACTATTAAGATATCCACCCATAGTACCATAAGCTTCATCTTCTTTTGCACAAGCAATTATTACTATAGGTGCCTCACCTATAAAAGTTTGGTTTTTACAAGCAACCACAAGATCTTTTATGATGTTTTTATCATTTACAATAACTAATTTCCAAGGTTGTAAATTTTTAGCTGATGGAGCTTTTCGAAAAGCTTCTATTATATAATCTAACTTTTCTTTTTCAACCTCAATATTTTTATAAGATCTGATGCTTTTTCTCTTTTCAACGAGTTCAAGAAAATTTTTAAAATTTTCCATCACAATACCATCCTTTCAAATTTACAATCCTATTTCTTTACTAATTTTTTTCATAGCATTTAAAGCAATTTCTATAAATTCATCAAGACTATAACCTAATTTTTCACAAGCAAGTATTTGTTCTCTATTTACTCCTCTTGCAAAAGCCTTTTCTTTATAGCGATTTAATACAAATTCTTTATTTATTATATTTATTTTTTTCTCTTTATTAATAAGCGCTGATGCTACAATAAGACCAGAAGTAGGATCCGAAGCAAAAAGTGCTATATCCATTTTGCTATTTAATGGTAAGCCATGCACATCATTATGAGATTTAACAGCATAAATTATATCTTCATCAAATCCATAATCTCTAAGAATATCTTCAGCTACCAATGAATGTTTAAATGGATCTCCTGCAGTTTCTTCATAATCGATATCATGAACTAAGCCAGTAATTGCCCATTTTTCTTCATTAAATTCATCTTTATTGTCAATATTTAAGCTTGAATCTGATTGAGAATTTTTTTCTTTCAAATCAAGTGCTAAATCTTTCATTATAGCTTCCACTGCTAATGAATGCTTTATTAAATTATTATTTTTTATAAACTTAGCTACAAGTTCATAAACAGCTTGCCTATCCAATTTAACCATTTCCTTTTTTAAAATTTTATTTTACTTTATTATTTTACACTAAAATAAATATGTTTTAGATAATTATTATAATAATTATAATAATATTTTATAAATTTAATTTTTAAAATTACCACTTACTAGCAACTTTAGTTAATTATATGTTAGCTATTAATAATTAACATATAATTAACTATAAAAATAATAAAATTTATGTTTTTATTTCTTAAATATTAAAGAAGCTAAACTTCCATAATAAGAAGAATTTAATTGATTATAATAAGATTTATGAGCAAAGCCATACCAAATATAAAGATTATCAAATTTTGGAATAAACCCTAGAATTAATCCAAATTCATTATTATTATCATCAGTAAAATAATAAATATATTCTTTATAAGCAGTTCCATCAACTAATTTTCTTTCAGCTTCAGTATTATCACCATTTTGTTTCATTCCTTGAGATGATTGATTTGCCAATTCATCAGCAAGAGAACCAAAATCTTGAGTACTAGGCACATAACCTTTCTTAAAAACTATCATCATTGTTGTATAAGCTTCATTTTGATTTTTTGGCTTAAATGTTACGGTCATACCTGAATTATTTTCTTCGAAAACATATTCGTTACTATCTGGATATTTAATAGTAAAATAATATTTTTCTTTAGCTTCACTAAAAGTATTTCCATTATTAAAGGTTACATCTGCGGTTTGCATTTGTCCTTCTGCAACAGCAACAGTAAATGGATATTCATTATATTTAACATTATTATAATAAATTTCAACTTTATAATTACCTTCTGGTATTGGTTTATTATTTTCAGCTTCAAGGCTAAAATCTACCCATGAAGTTTTATAAACCGAATTATCAAATTTTACAGAATTTTCATAAATAACATTTCCATTAGCATCATACCATTTTGCTGCTAAGCTATCTCCCTTAATTAAATAATTCATTTGAATGCAAGCATAAATAATATTTCCAGAATCAAATTGTTGAGCAGTTTTAACAGGTTCATAGCTTTCATTAACTTCACTAGCTAGAGATACATTTAAAATTTTTGCTTCAGGTTCTTTTATTTTAAATTTTGCCAAAGATTTTAATTCATTGTTGTGATAAAACTCAACTACATAATTACCTGGTAAAGCAATTGCATCTTTACCTTGTTGAACATATAATGTAGCTGAAAACCAGCCTGATCCATACCTTTTTTCACCTTCTTTATACTTACCGCTATATTCACCAATAACTTCTCCAGTTTGTTCATTTTTCCATAAAAACTTAAAATTATCCGTACCTTTTATATTTTGAATATTAATTGTCGCAGAAATTTCTTTTGAGAAAAGATCAAATTCATTTGCTGGATTAACTGGCTCAAAAGTATCTTTATTTAAAGATTGGCAAGTTATTAAATTTCCAAAAACTGCTTCTTTTTTACAAGAGACTGTTAAAGGTGTTAACGACAAAACTAACAAAATTGTTAGTAAATAAATTAATATTCTTTTTGTACCCTTATTGCTATTCAATTTTTACTCCTTTTAATATTTTTGACTAATTTAAATTAAATAAACAATATTTCATTAGAATTATTTATAAATTGCAATATTAATTATTATTTATTTTAAAATAATTTAATTTGTTATATTAAATTATTAAGTAAAGTTAATAACATATATTAAACAATTATTTTAAATAAATTTAAATAGCTTTTATTACAATTTTAATTTAAAAAAAATATTTTTATTTATTAAAAAATTAATTAGCTAATTCCAATTCTTGTTTATTAAATAATTTTATTTGCTTATAAGTTAAAATAGCTGAAAGTATTATAGACATAAAATCAGCTAAAGGCAGAGATATCCAAATTCCATGAATTCCAAAAAATATAGGTAAAATAAAAACTAAGGGAATTAAAAATAAGAATTGTCTTGAAATAGAAATTATGAGCGAGAAGTTTGCTTTACCTATTGCTTGGAATAAGCTTGCTCCAATCAATTGAATACATATTAAAGGAAGAAACAAGTTAACCATTCTTAAAGGGTATATACTAATCTGAATTAAGTTAGGGTCACTGCTAAATAAACTCATAATAAATCTAGGAAAAATAATGATTATTAAAAATTCTAAGGTGCTTAAGCAAAAACTCCATAAGAATACTGTTAGCATTGCTTTTTTAACTCTTTTATAATATTTTGCTCCATAATTAAAACTTGCAATAGTTGTAAAACCTTGCACAAAACCTATTAATGGAAGCTGGATTACGCTCATTATCCTTAGCCCTATTCCCATTGTTGCAACATATAATTCATTTCCATAATGAAATAATAATTTGTTAAAGATGATAATTATAATTCCACCTGCAATATTTCCTACAAGTGATGGAAAGCCAACAAAAATAATTTCTTTAATCAATGATAATTTAAAATAAAATTTTTTAAATGAATCTTTATAAATACTTCCGCTAAAAAAAATATATAAAATTATATATAATGAGCTTAAAAATTGGCTAATAACTGTTCCGTAAGCAACACCTTTTACTCCTAAATGAAAAATAAAAACAAATAATGTATTAAAAATTATATTAGATACTAGTCCAATTATCATGGGATATATTGCAGCTCTTGGAAAACCTTCTGCTCTTATAAAACTAACTGAACTAAGTGAAAAAGAAAATATAATAAATCCAGGTAAAATAATTCGAATATAATCTTTTGCATAAGGTAAAATATTTTGGGTTGCTCCAAAAATTATTAGCAATTTATCTAAAAAAATAAACCCAAAAATAATAAATATTACATTAATTATTAAATTAATAATAATAGCAGTAATAAATGCATCTAGAGCATTTTTTTTATCATTGCTTCCTAAAGATCGAGATATAACCGATGCTGCACCAACACCAATCATATTTGCTATTCCTAACATTACTAGTTGAATTGGAAGAACTATTGAGAGTCCCGCAATTGCTATGGAATTTACTGCTTTCCCAACAAAAATTGTATCTACTATATTATATAAAGCACTTACCACTGTGCCAATTGTGGTTGCAAGTGAAAATCTAATTAATAATTTTGGTATGCTTTCAGTTAAAATTTCATTTCTTTTAACTTCATGCCTTGATAATTCTTCAGTCATTATTTAATCAATATATAATTTTATTTTCTTTTTAGATAAATATTAAAATAATTATTACAAATATAAATTTATTGATTAATTAATCAATCAATAAATCATTAAATGCAAATTTTATTTATATCAAAAAATATAATTCTTATTTTATATTTATTTTAAGTTTATAGTTTTATTATAAAAGGTATTAAAATTATTATAGGGCACTATATTATATAATGCCCTATAATAAATCAATTATTTTACTAAATTTATTGCTTTGCTAACCAAGCAAAAAACTGATTTTTCTCAGCATTATTATAGCCAACAGCACTTGCCGAACCAAAATTTTGAGGCCAAGAGTTAAATTTTTGAATTGAAAAATCAGATGGACTCATTGATGCAAGAACTGGAAGTATTTGTCTTGCTTGACTAATTGAAATATTAGTCCATAAGAAATTACTTAATTTGTTTAAAAAATCTGGAAGGTTTCCAAGATCAACCATTCCTATTTTTTGTTGGCATAAATTAATAAGTAACATTGCTGCTTGAGTTTCTCTTGCATAAGCTCCTCCACCATAAAGAGATCTTCCATGCCTTGCTCTACATAATGCAAGTGCTTGTTCACCATTAATATGATGAACTCCCTTTGTTAAATAACATCCAGAAAAACTATCAGCTATATCTTCTTCAATATTTACATCTACGCCACCAAAAAAATCAATTAAAGGTTTAAAACCATCAAAATCAGTTATTGCATAAAAATCAATAGGAATACCAGTGAAACTTTCAAAAGTACTTTCTGCTAAAGCATTTCCTCCAATAGCGTGAGCGCCATTAATTTTTTGATTTTTATAGCCTGGAATTGGTGCCCATGTATCTCTTGGTATAGGAACTAAAATAGCTTTATGAGTATCAAGGTTAAGATGAACTAAAATATTAATATCTGTTCTACCACTAACTCTTCCCCCTGGCCTATCAAAAGCACTATCATCGCCCCAAATTATAAAATTAACTTTAGAACCAGAAAAACCGCCACCGCTATTATTAATATTATAATTGGAATTTGTATTAGAGGTAACATAATTTGTGCTTGAAGCTCCAGCATAAGGTATTATACCATAGCTATTACATAAATTAACAAATTCATTAGATTTAAGAAAACCATTTAAAACTTCTTCTCTGCTGGTTCCCTTATTTAACTTATCAAGCCAAACTTGATATCCATATTCATCAGGCTCTCTATCAAAAAAAGCTTTATACATTATTTTTATAAAAGTACTATTATCATAATTATTCTTTTTAAATTCATCACTTAATACTATACCTTTTACTACATCTGCTCCTGTTTTTTGCTTATTTAAAAGCCAATTTGACCAAGCATTTAATCCATCTCCATCAGGAACCCTATTTAAAAAAGAAGCATAAAGTCTGGTTACAAAAGCTTGCACTTGCGAAGTAGCATCTGCTTGAAGATTTGAGGGTATAAATAAAATTACCATGGAAACAATTAAGACAATCAAAATTAAATATTTTGATTTATTTTTAATAATTTTCATATTTTTATGCTCCTTTCATCATTAATAAATTATAATTATTAGATTTTGCAATTAGATTTTGCAATTATATAATTATTTCTTAATTAACTAAACTTTCTTTTAATAATAAAATTAAATCGTTTTCTTTATTCATTCCAAGACGCGTAAGAGAAAAGTCAAACTTAACAGGGTCATCTGGAGCAAAAGATCTAAAAACTTCAGTTATATCCAATGCAGCTTTTATATTAGCTTGTTTTTTAGTTGTAAATCTTAGATTACAACATATTTTATACATATGAGTATCTAAAGGAACAATAAGTTTTGATGATGGTATATTATCCCAACCACCAGGATCTACATTATCTTTTCTAACCATCCATCTTAAATAAAGATTAAACCTTTTAAAAGCACTTGAACCATCAGGGTTAGATAAAAGAGAGTTACAACCATTTTTATTTTTTTCTATAAGTTTTTTTATAAATACCCTTAATGAATCTAATATTGTATTATGGCTATTGTAATTAATGCTGTTAGTCGCATTAATGCTAATATTATATTTTTTATAAAGTTCATAAAAACAATTATTTAAAGAACCGTATTCATTTATTATTTCTTTAATTGAAACTAAAAGATTTGCTAAATCTTTACCATCAGTAAAACGATGCTTAAAATTTTTAAAATCATTAAAAATATCTTTTTCTTTTGAAGATTTTAAATAATCAAATGGTTCGCTTAAAATGTTTAATACAGAGGATACACTTTTTAAAATTTGAGAAACTCTTCCATAGGCAAGTAATGCTGCTATAAGCCCAACTATTTCTCTATCCTTTAAATCAGGGTAATTATAAAGAAATTCTAATGGATCTGGATGAACGTATTTTCTATCATTATATTTTAGATAAAGCTCATTTAATTTTTCGCCAATATCCATTAGAATTATTTTTTAGAATTATTTATTTTAGTTATTAAACTTAAAAAATTACAAATTGCATTTTAATGATAATATTTAAATAAAAATAACTTAAATAATATTAAAATTTAGTTAAATTTATTTAATATAATTAAAATTTATGCTTTCCATAAACCATGAATATTGCAATATTCTCTTATGATAAAATTTTTATTATATTTTATACAAAAAGATGCTTCTGGCTTATCTCCAGGTTTTAAAAATTTCCTATAAGCTTTACCACTATCATCAATAACCTCTATCCATTCAATGTAATGTTTTTCTTCCATTGGATGAGGAATACTACCTATTTTAACAATTAAATTTTCCCCATCTTGCTCAAATACTGGTACATGCTTTTCTAAGGAAGCATCTACTGAATTTTCCTTTAATAATTCCATTGGTTCATTACAACAAACAAGTTGTCCAATACCTTCAAAAATTACTTCAACTATATTCCCGCATTTATTACATTTATAAACTTGTAAAAGTTTAGTCATTTTACCTCCTTTAAGTAAAATAAATATTTATATTGTTTTAATATTTATATTAATTTATATTATTTTAAAATAAAAAATGTATAAATAAAACACTTTATTTTATTAATGCAGATAATAATGCAAATAAAATTTTTTCAAAATCAAATTAAAATAACATTTTATCAACTTTTATTATTTTATCGGGTATTTAAAACAATAAATATTTAAAAGGCATAGTTCATTAAAATTTTAATGCTACAATTACATCAAAAATTCAGATACTAACAATTTTAATTTATACTATTGCTATTTTAGCTTAATTGCTTATAATTATCTGCATAATATTGATTTTAATTTTTATTACTAAAACATTTGAAATAAGAGAGTATTTACGACTTAAAATACATTAATTAAATTTTTATTTAATCATGATTTTAAAATACCGCTTATTATAAGTTCTGCTTGGTAAATTCATGGTTATTTCTTAAAATCAATAAATAAAAAATTATAAAAATATTATTATTGTAATTGAAAAAAAGGAAAGGATTGTTTTAAGTGAACAAAAGATTATATGTTGGAAACCTAGCTTATAATGTAAATGATAAAGAACTACAGGATTTATTTTCTCAAGTAGGAAATGTAGTTTACGCAAAAGTTATTACTAGAACTGATGGAAAATCTAAAGGTTTTGGTTTTGTTGAAATGTCAAATGAAGACGAGGCAAAAGCTGCTATAGAAAAATATGAAAATTTTTTACTTTATAATAGAGAAATGAAAGTAAACGAAGCTAAAGCTCAAGAACAAGTAAAATCTAATTATCAAAATCGTAGAAGAAATAATTTTGGTAATAACAGAAATAAAGGTAGTGGTTTTAAGAGCCAAGGTTCTGGATTTAATAGAAAAAGCACTAGTTCAGGTTTTAAATCAAGAGAATCAAATAATTCTTCAAATAATAGTTCTGATTCTGATAATAAAAAAAGATATTCTTCAGATAATAGCTCTTCTTTTGGTAATCGCGACCTAAATCAAAAATTGATGAAGCTTAGAAAAGATTTAAATTCTAAATTAGATAAAAAAAATAATTAATTCATAATTATTATAAATCAATACAAAATAATATTAAAAGTAACTTTAAATAATTAAGAATTTAATTTAATTTAATTTAATTAAAATAAATTATATATATTAATTTTTTAATTTTAAGGTTAAATTTATTTTAAATCTTAATAATTCTTTAATAATATTTATTATTATTAATATTATATTATTTGATTTTTATTTAATTATTATTAATATCCTGGGAAATAATCTGTTTTAATATTTATTTTGTTTATACCTTTTGAAATAATAATTTCTGAAATGCCACTTACCATTGCTGGTGGACCAGATATATAAATATAAGAATCTGGAAATTTTTCATAAATTTTATTTAATGAGCCTTCGTTAATCATATTAGGGTTTATAAAATAATAAATATTAAAAGATGGATTTTTTGCTTTTAAATTTTCTATTTCATTTTGAAATGGGATATCACTATCTTTATTTGAATATAACAAATCAATATTTTCCAATTCATTCTTATATTTTAAATCCATAATAATTGATCTAACAGGCGTTATTCCAATTCCACCTGCAATAAAGATTATTTTCTTATCTTTTTTTTGGATAATAAATTGCCCTTTTGCTAGCGAACTTTCAATTATAGTTTTAGGAGCTAAGTTATACAAAGCTTTTTTAAAGCTAGAGGAGTTTTCTAAATCAATTCTTGTTGCTAAAATTATTTTTTTCTCATTTGGAGCTGAGGCAATTGAAAAATATCTTTTTATTCCCCTATTGTCTGCATTATCATGAGGAATCGTAATTTGAATAAACTGACCAGCAATCCACTCAAAATTGCTTGGATAATTAAATGTAAACGAGTAGACATCTTTCGCTATTTTCTCTTTATTTATAAATTCTAAATTTACCAATTTTATACCTTTCTTTTTTAATAATTTATTTAGTTTTTAATTCTTGGTTACTAGCGTAATTTTTAGTAAATTTTTTATATAATTTTTTATATAAATTAAGCTTAAAATCTTATTTATTAGTTTTTTAATAAATTAATCATTAAAAAATAGTTAACTATTA
>Ga0078972_1011497_pt1 | contig 15824 bp, 17 predicted proteins | sample YelNatPaOPGAMG01_FD_67568 | JGI IMG/M metagenome (GOLD analysis project Ga0078972, IMG submission 67568) | Hot spring thermophilic microbial communities from Obsidian Pool, Yellowstone National Park, USA - OP-RAMG-01 (SPADES assembly) (version 2) | ecosystem: Environmental > Aquatic > Thermal...
CCCCTTTGAAAAAGGGGGATGAAGGGGGATTTAAAATCTCCCCTAACCCCTCTTTACGAAAGAGGGGAATGAACACCCCCACCCTTTCCCTCCCCCCTCGGAGGGGGAGGGTGAAGGTGGGGGGGAACAGATAAATCAAGTCCCATCACATAGAAAGGGACACACCCCTCACCATTACCTCTCCCCTCGGGGGAGAGGTAAATAAAATTCCCTCTACCCTACGGGGGAGAGGGGCAGGGTGAGGGGGAAAAGATAAAACAGCCCCCCTCGCATAAAAAGAGATGGAGGGAAGAGCGAGAGGTAAAAATGCTGGAAAAACAAATCCTCGCATATAGAATGCCTATCAAAGAGGAATGCGAGGTAAACAAGTCGTTCGCCAGACATCCCATTTCATGTTTGACAGGTAGAGAGAAAAAAGAGAAAATTGTGGGTAAGGGATATCTTAGGAAGAGGGGAATTATAGGGAGATTAGGAGATAAATGGCTGAGAAAAGGGACTATTACGAAGTGCTTGGGGTTAATAAAGATGCCTCTATAGATGAGATAAAGAAGGCATACAGGAACCTCGCATTAAAATACCACCCGGACAGGAATCCCGGGAATAAAGAGGCAGAGGAGAAATTTAAGGAAGTAACAGAGGCATATGAGGTTTTAAGTGACCCTGAGAAGAGAAAGATTTATGACCAGTATGGACATGCTGGCTTTGGACCACAGGGGTTTGACTGGACTCAGGACTTTTCAAGGGTCAGGATGGATTTCTCGGATATATTTGATGATATATTCAATACCTTCTTCTCTGACAGTTTTGGTGTGGACTGGTTCGGAGAGAGGACAGCCACAAGACAAAGACAAAACAGGGGTTCTGACCTTGAATACAGGATGTATATAACACTAAAAGAAGCGGCTACAGGTACAGAAAAACACATAAATGTTTCAAGGTATGATGAATGTCCTGTATGTAAAGGAAGTGGTAGTAAATCACAGGATTCAGGAAAAACTATATGTCCTAACTGTCAGGGAAAGGGCAAGGTGGTAAGAAGCAATGGCTTCTTTACTGTAGCAACGACCTGTCCGAAGTGTAAAGGAGAAGGTGAGATAATAGGAAACCCCTGTCCCAATTGCAGGGGCACAGGAAGGGTAAGAAATATGCATAAGATTCTTGTAAAGATACCCGCAGGGATTGAAAATGGAAGCAGTTTGAGATTAAAAGGACAGGGAGATGCAGGACCATACGGAGGACCAAGAGGGGACCTATATATTACCGTATTCATTGAAAAGGATAAACTCTTTGAAAGGGTCCATTCAGATATTGTGTGTGAGGTCCCCATAACAGTTACCCAGGCGGTTCTCGGTGATGAGATAGAAGTCCCTACACTTACAGGAAAGGTCAAGGTTAAGGTACCACCTGGCACTCAAACAGGAACGATCTTAAGGTTGAAAAACTTAGGGATGCCAAGTGTCTCCGGTTATGGTAAAGGTGACCTTTTGATAAAGGTAAAGGTTGTTATTCCTGGAAGGGTCTCAAGACAGGAAAGACAACTCTATCAGCAGATTAAAGAGATTGAAAGCCCTGAAAACTACCCTGAGATAAAGAAGTTCCGCAATAACCTGTAAAGAAGAATATGCAAAGGGAAAAATATCTCAATAATATATTTTTCAGAGGTGATGGAGAGGTATTCTGTAATGTGTGGATATATTACCCTGTATGGAAGAAGTATGAAGATAAGATGGAAGAGATAAAAAGAGAGTTTCCAGGGATAAATATCATTGTAAATAAACAGGAAGCATGGAAGGCAGGGACAACTAAAAAAGATAAATGGGGATGTTTATGGTTTTATGCTATTGACTATCTTGAGGGGCAGGTGATAGAACATCCTTTAGCAAACCAGGAAAATTTTAAGGACTACAGGGTGCCTGACCCGGGAGAATATACGGACTGGAAAAAGTTTGAAGAGGAAATAAAGAAAACAAAAGAGAAAGGAGAATTAGCAGAAGGCGGGGTAGAACACGGATTTCTCTTTTTGAAATTGACATACTTAAGGGGATTTGAAAACCTTATGATAGATATTGCAGAAAAAAATCCACTTCTTTACCATCTGATTGAGATAATCACAGATTACTGGATGGAGGTGGTAAAGAGGTATATCAATACAGGAGTTGACCTGATAGGTTTTGGAGATGACCTTGGTCTTCAAAAATCGTTACCCATAAGTCCTTCTGCATGGAGGGAATTTATAAAGCCATCATATAAGAAGATATTTTCTTGCTGCAGGGAAAATAATGTTGCTGTATATCTGCACACTGATGGCTATATCCTTGATATAATCCCTGACCTTATTGAATGCGGTGTGAGTGTTTTAAATCCGCAGGACCTTGTCAACGGTATTGATAACCTTGAAAAGATTGCTAAGGGTAAGGTCGCAATAGACCTTGATATAGACAGACAGCACCTTACGGTATCTGGGAGAAAGGAAGAAATAGACACTCATATATTTAACTGTATCAAGAAACTCGGCTCGCCTGAAGGTGGATTATCACTCGTATGGGGTGTCTATCCGGGAACACCTGTGGAAAATATAGAAGCGGTTATTTCTGCGATGGAAAAATACCGGTTGTACTGGGAAAAACAGTAGTTCATAATGAAGATAAAGGGATATCTATGGAAATGAATGGTTTTTATTCTGCCAGTATATATGCAAACATTAAAGGTGCTACTATTGTGGCATCACTTTCAATAACAAATTTTGGGGTGTCCACCCCTAACTTTTCCCATGTAATCTTCTCGTTTGGTATCGCACCACTGTAAGAACCATAGGATGTTGTGCTGTCAGATATCTGGCAGAAATATCCCCATAACCTGCACTTTCTATTTCTGAGGTCCTGCCTGATAAGAGGGACAACACATATAGGGAAGTCCCCTGCAATACCGCCGCCTATCTGGAAAAATCCGATACTTGTATCCCTTGAGTTTTCTAAATACCAGTCAATCAGAAAGTCCATTGTTTCAAGCCCTGACTTCACTATGGAGATATCATTTATCTCCCCTTTCTTTACCAGTGCAACAAACATATTGCCTAATGTGGAGTCCTCCCAGCCAGGGACAAATATGGGAATATCTTTTTCACAGGCAGCAACCACCCAGGAGTCCTTCGGGTCAATCTCATATGACTTTTCAAGGTCGCCACTTTTTATTAACTGGTAGATGTACTCATAAGGGAAATATCTCTTTCCTTCTTTCTCTGCCTTCTTCCAGTACTTAAGCACTGCCTTTTCAAGACGTCTCATTGCCTCCTCTTCTGGTATACAGGTATCTGTTACCCTGTTAAGGTGTCTTTTAAGCAGTTTTTCTTCATCCTTCGGGGATAAGTCCCTGTAGTCAGGGACCATAACATAGTGTTTATGCGCCACAAGATTAAATAGGTCTTCTTCAAGGTTTGCACCTGTGCAGGTTATAGCGTGAACCTTATTCCGTCTTATCATTTCTGCAAGGGTAAGCCCTATCTCTGCTGTGCTCATCGCCCCTGCCATTGCTATCATCATCTTCCCACCTTTTTTTAGGTGTTTCACATATGCTTCAGAGGCACTTGCTAAGACACCAGCATTAAAATGGCGGAAGTTGTGTTTTATAAACTCCTTCACATACCTATAATTCTTTTCCATTTTTAACCCACTCTCTAACATAAGAATTATAACATATTATTGGAGATATGTCAGGGAAATCCTTTTGCGTGCTATACTGGGGCGGAGAGGGCAGGATTCGAACCTGCGTCCGCACAAGGCGGAAGCCGATTTCGAGTCGGCCGCTTTCGTCCACTCAGCCACCTCTCCTACAGATAACTTTTTAATACCTCAATGTCATGGGGCAACACTACATCCACTGGCCAGGCATCTATATACTCCCCTGATAGATACCCTTCATATCCAGAGTTTTCAAGCAATCTTACCGCTATATTATACGGTATCTCACCCTCTCCCATAAGCGCTAACTTCGGCACCCTTGCCTTATCGTAGGTTGCATCATGTATATGGCAGTGTTCAATAAGTCCTTTTAGTTCTGCAAATGCCTCTTCAATAGTCATCATCTTTGTAAAGGGATGCATAATATCCCAGTTTATTCTTATAAATGGGCTATCTACCTTTTTCACAGGACCTGCTGCTATATCTGCCCTTGAGAAGAAGTCGTGTGTCTCAAGGCATACATATACCCTGGCCTGTTCTGCATATTTCTTTACCTCTGAAAGGGCATCTGCTACTATATCTATCGCCTCTTCAAATGTAATGGGATGCTCTGGAACACCACCAAATACACGGATCCGCTTACACCCTATATCTGAAGCGAGGTCTATAAACCTTTTTGTGAGTTCTATTTCCTTTTCCCTCTGTCCTTCGTCTATAAAACAGTATCTGATAGATGTGGCAATACAGGCACACTCAATCCCGCTATCTTCAAATGTCCTTTTTATCTCCTTCCTCTTTTCCTGTGTTGTATGTATCTCTATTCCATGTTTGTGTTCTGCCTGTGCCCGTGGCTCTATACCGTCATATCCATACTTTCTTGCAATATCCAGCATCTCCTGTAAACTACTCTCAGGTGTGGTAAAACTCATAAACGAAAACCTCATCTTACCCTCCTTGAGCCAAATATGGCTGTCCCTATCCGTACAATATTTGCTCCTTCTTCTATTGCTATCCGCCAGGTGTCGCTCATCCCCATAGAAAGGTATCTCATCTCTACATTCGGCAGATTTATGTCTTTAAGTTTATCAAAGATTTCCTTTGTCAGTCGGAAATATGGCCTGATGTCTTCGGGGTTGTTGACCAGTGGCCCCATTGTCATCAGCCCTTCAACCTTTATATTTTTTAAATGAGAGACCTCTTCAATAAGTTTTTCTATATCTTCAGGCATCACCCCTGCCTTCTGCGGCTCTCTGCCACTGTTTATCTCTATGAAAACAGGGAATATAGCCCCTTTTTTACCAGCATATTTGTCTATCTCCCTTGCAAGTTTAAGATTATCCACTGTCTCTATGCAGTCAAATATATTGAGTGCCTTTTCCACTTTGTTCCTCTGCAGGTGCCCCAGCATATGCCACTTAACAGCCCTCCCTATCTCCCTGAATTTTTCTTCTGCTTCCTGGACATAGTTCTCACCAATAACAGTAATTCCTGCCTCAATAGCCGCCTTTATCTCTTCTGCAGAGCGGGTCTTTGTGGCAGCAACAAGTATAACCCCTTCGGGTATCTCCTTTAACAACCTTTTTACATTTTCCTTTATGGTATTCATTGAAGTTAGCTCCTTTTTATTATACAATGGAATAGGGTAAAACTTAAAAGGGAGTTGCTATGTACTCATTAGGGATTGACTTCGGGACAAACTCTGTAAGGGCTGTTATTCTTGACCTTGAAAAAGGGATTGAGATAGCAGATGCAGTAAGTAACTATCCTTCAGGTATGGATGGAATTATACTTGATGAGAAAAACCCGCACCTTGCCAGACAGAACCCGCTTGACTACCACATCTCTATGGAGAAGGTGGTAAAGTCGGCAATTAAAGAAGCAAAGAAAGATAAAAGGTTCAGTCCTGAAAAGGTTATAGGGATAGGTGTTGATACAACAGGAAGCACTCCTTTACCCGTGGATGAGAAACTCATCCCGCTTGCATTTTATAAAGAATTCAAGAATAACAAAAATGCTATGGCTTACCTCTGGAAAGACCATACATCCGCAGATGAGGCAGAAGAGATAACTGAAATGGCAAGGAAAGAAAGGCAATACTATCTTTCAAAGATAGGTGGTGTGTACTCATCTGAGTGGTTTTTCTCAAAACTCCTTCATCTCGCAAGGACAGACAAAAAGGTATTCAGTGCAATGGCAAGTTTTGTTGAACTATGTGATTATATCCCTGCTATCCTGAGTGGAAAGAGAAGCCCTTCAGAGGTTGTCAGAAGCATATGTGCTGCAGGACATAAGGCAATGTATAGTGAAGAGTGGGGTGGACTTCCTGATGAGGACTTTTTGTGTAAGATAGATGCATCTTTTAAGGGAATAAGGGAAAAACTTTATGATAAGGCATATCCTGCAGGTAATATTGCAGGGTATCTATCTTGTGATTGGGCAAAAAGGTTTGGACTTTTAGAAGGGATTCCTGTAAGTGTGGGTGCCTTTGATGCCCATATGGGAGCGGTCGGTGCAGGGGTAAGGCCAGGGATACTTGTAAAGGTGATAGGTACATCTACCTGTGATATGACAGTTGCGCCAATGGGTGATACCTTAAAGGATATCCCTGGTATCTGCGGAATAGTTCCACACTCCATCATTCCCGGCTTTACAGGAATTGAGGCAGGGCAGTCCGCTGTAGGTGATATATTCAACTGGTTTGTAAAAAATTTTGCTCCATCTAACCTCAAAGACCCGCATAGATACTATGCATCTCTTGCAGAGAAGATGAAGCCAGGTGAGACAGGACTTATTGCACTTGACTGGCACAATGGCAACCGCAATATACTTGTTGACCAGAAACTCACAGGACTTATCCTGGGGTTTACCCTGAATACCCGTCCTGAAGAGGTCTACAGGGCACTTATAGAGGCAACCGGGTTTGGTGCAAGGGTGATTATTGAAAGGATGGAGGAGTATGGGGTTGAGATAAAAGAGATTGTCTCTACAGGGGGCATCCCTGACAAAAGCCCGCTCCTTATGCAGATATATGCTGATATTACAGGCAGGACGCTTAAAATCGCCGCATCTTCACAGACCTGTGCTGTTGGCGCTGCTATATTTGGAGCAGTTGCTGCAGGGAAAGGAAAAGGTGGTTTTGACCGTGTAGAAGAGGCACAAAAGAAGGTGTGCAGATACAAAAAGATAGTGTATAAGCCAAAAAAAGGAAATAAAGAGATATACGATGGACTTTACAGGATATATAAAGACCTGTATGATACCTTTGGCACAAAAGATACAGGCAGGAACCTATTTTATGTAATGAAAGAACTTCTTAAGATAAAGCAGGAGGTTGTCTAAGTGGATAGAGACAGAAGAGAGGTATGGAAGGCGAATATCTATCTATGGAAGAATGGACTTGTCTATGGGACACAGGGAAATGTAAGCGGGATAGATAGAGAGAAGGGGATTGTTTATATAAAGCCAAGCGGGGTTGCTTATGAAGAACTTACTGAAGATATGGTGGTAAAGATTGACCTGGAGGGAAGCCCACTGGATAAGACAGGTCTCAAACCCTCTGTTGATACACCGCACCACCTCTTTCTCTATAAAAATATTAAAGAGATTGGTGGTGTATGCCATACCCATTCTAAGTTTATCACCGTTTTTTCAGTAATTGGACTGCCTGTTCCTGTTCTGACAACAGCCCATGCAGATGTATTCGGAAGGGAAATCCCTGTAAGTGGATATGTTGACAATACAGGGGATAAGATAGGAAAGGAACTGCTAAAAATATATAAAAAAACAGGATGCCCAGCGATAATACTCGGCCGGCATGGACTGTTTACTGTTGGAGAAAGTCCTTCAAAAAGTGCATTTTATGCACTTATGGCTGAATATTGTGCTGAGACATCTTACTATGCGCTTACTGGACGTAATCTTACAGGTAAAAAAATTCTGCCACTACCCAAAAAAGAGATTGAAAAGTGGTATAGCAGGTATCATTCTTCAAGATATGGTCAGAGGTAGCCCTACTCCAGATTTGTATGCCTCTTTTTCATATCCTGATGAGAGATACCTCTTTCTTTCCTGAACCTTTCCACAAAGATATCAAGGAAGATAAGTGCTGCCTGTTCAAAGAGTGAATCACCAAACTGAACCGACCTTTCAACAGGTATTACTATTTTATGGGATGATATTCCTGTCAGAGGGCTGTCCTTCGTGGATGTAATAGAAAGAACTTTAGTTCCTTCTTCTTTTGCTGTCTCTGTTATTGTTAAAACTGTTTTCTTCCTTCCTGATGATGAGATAGCAATAAGTAGGTCCCCCTTTTTTATGGGTGGGCAGATGGTCTCACCAACAACATAACCTTCAATACCTAAGTGTCTCAACCTCATTGCAAAACATCTTCCTATAAGTCCACTTCTTCCCGCCCCTGTGACAAATACCCTTCTTGATTTCCTGACAAGAGCAGCCAGCAGTTTATAGTCATCTTCTTTTATCTTCTCCATCACACCAGTAATTTCCTTTATTATCTTATCTTCCATCTTTCTTCCTCATATTATGGTCCCACGGCTCTATAATCTCCACCTTTTCCCCCAATACCTTCAGCAGGTCAGGAATATCCATATATTTCAAAATGCCGTGGGGGAAGTTTGCATCAGCCCAGGAAACAGAAGGAACCTGTGTCCATTCGTAAAATGAGAGAGGACAGTTCTTCAGTGTAATTTTTTTAAGAGACCTTGATAGGACACCGGTAAACAGTGCTATGATAGAGCCCTGTCCCCGTCCATAAAGGTATATCTCTTCTGCCCCATTTTTTTTCAAAAGGTTTAAGACCATAAGGACATCATATATCCGCTGGCCTAAATATGGTCTTCCGAGCATAAGACCATATGCCTTTAACATATAGTCATAACCGTATGGGTTAGAAAAATCTTCAGGGCTGTCCGGCATAGAGGCACCGATACCACGCACATCAATAGAGTAAAGGGGCCCTTCCGAGAAAAGAGATTTTGCCAGTGTGTCTGTCTCCATATCTTCCAGTGCACTTATATGCGGGATATAAAGGTGAACTGTCTTCTCAACCTCCTCAAGGATAACGGAGTGGGCTACATCGGATGTTTTTTTATAAAGTATCGTCCATATCCCTCTCTCTGTCTCCACTGCATATCTGCTGACTGCATAACCTTCAGAATATAAAGGACGCAGGACCCTGTAGTGCGGAACTGTTTTTGGTATAGAGATATTCAAGGATTTCTTTACTATATCAGGGATTTTGTTTTCCTGTATCTTTTTTCTTCTTTCTACTATATTTTTTGCCTCTTCCGCAATTATCTGGTATGCTGGCTTTGAGCCTGCAGGGATTACCTGCCCTTTTTCTGTTGCCCACAGGTTTTCTACCCTTTCCACAAGAGAAGATGCATCTCCTGTGTATGGCTTCAGTCTTGTATATCTGCAAAAGAACTTCAGCATCTCCTTCTGGTCATCGGGGAAATAGCCATGGATATTATCTCCGATGAACATCCTTACATTATCTTCTGCTTTATACAGGTGGTAGAAGTTTTTAATATCACTGTATGTTTCCTTCAGCCCCCTTATATCAAAAAAGTCATATTTCTGCCCTAAAAAAAGGACTGGCTTGGGTGCCCTCGCTATAAAAAAGTCCGCCTGTTCAAGCCCTCCTCCAATAACTCCAGGTGGGCACTGCTCATTGTCTGAAGGCAGTTCATTCTCAAGGTTTGCAAAGAATGTCGTAATGAAACAGGAAGGCGCAGCCATCTTTAGTCGTTCATCAATTGCCCATAGCCAGGTGGTAAGAGTTCCTCCGCCAGAATTTCCGGTAATGCCAACCTGCTCTTTATCTACTTCATCTCTGGAAAGTAGATAGTCCAGTGCCCTTATCCCATCCCATACACGCCAGGAGCCAAAGAAGTCCCCTAAAAGTTCTAACTGTTTTCCCATCATATTATGGGCATAACAGCAGTTTGTCCTTAAAGGGTCTTTTTCATCAGATACAGAGTAATACTGGTCTCTTTCTCCCTGACTTATAGGGTCATAGGTAAAGACAACAAATCCGGACATTACAAGGCGGATACATACCTCCTGATATAGTGAGTATGCCTTGCTTTCAATGGTTGCATGGCCACAGGGAACAAGAACCCCTGGCCTCCTTTCTTTCAATCCGGAGGGGATATAAAGATTACCTGTAACAAAAAACTTTGGCCTGCTTTCAAATATCACCTTCTCTATCCTGTATCCCGGTTTTTCTATAGTGCCTGTAGTTCTTGGATTTAATGGTGTTTTTGCTTCAGGCAGAGGGAATGCCTTTTTAATCACTGAGAGGACATACTCTTTATACTTCTCTGCTTCCTTCCTGCTTTTTATTGCCTTCAACCTTTTCTGCCTATCTTCTCTTATCTCTTTCAGTATGTTCACATAATAATCAAACATCTGATGCCCATACACATTCTTATACCAATCCTTCTCTTCCATCTTTCGCACTTCCTCCTTTCATTTATACCTTCCCCTCTCTCAGAGGGGTGTCCGAAGGACGGGGTGTTCAAAAACCTTCTACTCCTCTACAGATTATAAAAACAACCACAAAGTAAATATTTAGTAAACTGCGTTTGCATTTGATTTACACCATCTAATCTCACTTGTCAATTTTTGTCTCCGAACTAATTTTTCAACTTGCTATATTATACCACAACCTTATTATACCCCCCAGAAATTTGTCAATCGATGTAAAACCCTTGATACACAATGGATTTAAGGATTTTTAAATTCCTCTTGACAAATTTTAAAATTATATTTTTCATATTCAAAAAATTAAAACAGGTGGTCCTCTCAGCCCTTTCCCTTTATATCCAAACCATCGTTGTGTAATATCTCCAATTTACTTTCTCTTTTTCTCTCTTATCCATTCCGGTATAGGTAATAAGTTGTTTCTCTGGCTTTCTTTCAACAAAACTGTTATCTCCCTGTTGATTTCATTTAGCCTGGCTATCTTTTCCTGAAAAGAGTGGTAATTGTTAATATATTGCCTTATCTTATTTATCCTCTCAGGACTAATGTACCTATAATATGCTCTACTGCCTTTTTTGAAACTGACATATGTAAATGGACCATGAAGTTTACCCTTATTACACTTACATCCCTCCTTCCCACACCTTACATACCTGATAGATAACATTTTGACAGGGGTAGTTTTATCTGGTATTATTATCCAATCCAAAAAAATTTGACAAATATAAAAATTGGGTTTAATCTATTGCAAATTTTTTTAGGGGACTTTGTGAATAAATTCACAAATGGAGACACTATATATAACAAAGAAGGACTGGGACAGTTTTATAAAGGGTAAGGCAGAGACCAGCAATATACTTGCCCCTTTTGAAGATGAAGGAAAATTATTTTATAAGAAGATTTCCTCTGATGGAAAGGAAGAGATTGTATATAACAGGGCACGAACAGTAGAGCCACTCAAACTATTCCTTGTCCCCTTCAAGGAAAGGGTTGTCCCTGAAGTTCAGGAAATCCCTGAGATGGTTATTATGGGTGTCTCTGCCTGTGATGTCCAGGGGTTAAAGATTCTTGACAGGGTCTTTATGGAAGATGAATACAAGGACCCCAACTACACAAACCGAAGGGAAAAAACAGTTATCATAAGTTTTGACTGTCTTGCTCCCTATCCTTCCTGCTTCTGTGAACTTGTAGGTGTCCACCCCTATCCTGAAGATGGCTTTGACCTTAATGTATCTATATTTGAAGATGGGGTTCTTGTAGATATAGGGTCTCAGAAAGGACGTTCTTTTATAGGAGAAGACCAGAAGTTTTTTCAGGCAAGCAGAGAACAGATAAATAAAAGGGAGAAGAATAGACAGATAGTAGTAGAAAAGATAAAAGAGCAGAACAGAGAATTTGACCTTGAAGAGATTACAGAAAAACTCAAAGGGGCATATCAAACAGAACTATGGAGACAGCCAAAGGATATAGAAAACTGTGTCCAGTGTGGAAGCTGCACCAATAACTGCCCTACCTGTGTATGCTTTCTGCTTGAAGATACAGGGAGCCAGGAGATAATGAAGAAGGTTAAGGTCTGGGATAGCTGCCTGTTCCCGGGTTATGCAAGGATGGCAGCAGGTGTCTCTCCAAGACCAACACTTTATGACAGGTATGCAAATCGGTTGCTATGTAAGTACTGGTACATCGTAGAAAACTTTGGGATGAAGGGCTGCACTGGATGTGGCAGGTGTATTGCAGGATGTGCGGGCAAGATTGACAAAAGGAAGGTGCTTACAGAGGTATTAAGGGAAAGACAGCGGATATAAAATGGACAAAAATATATATGAGCCAATAAGGTGTGAGGTGAAAGAAGTTATTACAGAATCACCTACAATCAAGACGGTTGTCCTGAAACCAGAAAGGGAGTTTTCCTTTCTTGCAGGACAGTTCGCTTCCCTTACTGTTCCAGGGGTAGGAGAGGCACCATTTACACCCTCATCTTCCCCTTATGATAAAGAGAAACTTGAGTTTACGGTTATGAAGACAGGAAGGGTGACAGATGCCATTCACAACCTTAAAAGTGGGGATATAGTGGGTGTCCGTGGCCCTTACGGAAAGCCATATCCACTTGACCGTTATAAAGGCAAAGAGGTTCTTCTCGTAGGTGGTGGTGTAGGACTTGCACCTATACGGGCACTTTTTCTTGCCCTTTTGGAAACCATTACAAACTATAAAAGGATTGTCTTTTGCTGTGGTGCAAGGACCCCTGAGGACTATATATACAAGGGCTTAATCCTTGACCAGTGGCAAAAACTATGTGAAAAACATCCACTATGCTTCCGGATAACAGTGGATAAGAAGGATGAGAAATGGAAGTATGGTGAAGGGGTGGTAACAAAGACACTTGATGGGCTTGATGTTGATATAAAAAACTCTGTTGCTGTTGTATGCGGACCACCTATAATGATGAAGTTCACAACACTGAAACTTCTGGAGATTGGCTATAAGGAAGACCAGATATATCTCTCTATGGAAAGAAAGATGTACTGTGCAGTGGGCCAGTGCAGACACTGTCTCATAGGGGACCTTTTTGTATGTAAGGATGGCCCTGTTTTTACATACGACCAGATTAAGGATAAACCGAACATATGGGCATAAGATATGAAGAAACTATTTATTGACTATGACAGGTTTTTAGGTGTCCCTGATGAGGGTATAAGATGCAGTTATATAATGCATCCTGAAAATAATGGGATAACATCTTTGAGGGAGGCACTCGCATTTATGTTTGCCTGTAGAAGGTGCGAGGACTATCCCTGTGTGAATAGTTGTCCAACAGGTGCATTGAAAAGAGAGGCAGGTATAGTGAAAAGGTCTAATATCATCTGTGTATCCTGTAAAACCTGTTCCCTTGCCTGCCCTTTCGGGACAATACTGCCTGAACTGATACCACGTATTGTAAGCAGGTGTGATATCTGTATAGGACGGCTAAAAGAAGGAGAAGAACCGCTCTGTGTAAAGACCTGCAAAAACGGGGCATTATCCTATATAGAAGAAGATGAGATTAAGGATAAGACAGACATTTATACCTTTGGGGACCATATCATTGTAAGGGTATTTAACTGGCTGAATACTTACGGAATAAAAAAATGAGTGCTATCAGTATCTTTTTATATTTTGTTATGGTGCTTCTGGTCTTCAGTATAGCAGGGATGCTTGCTATGTGGCTGGATAGAAAAATTACCGCACGGCTACAGTTCAGGGTGGGTCCGCCATGGTATCAGAACTTTGCTGACCTTGTAAAACTTACCGGTAAGGAGACACTTATCCCTGAAAAGGCAAATATATTTATGTTTGTCACAGCACCTGTACTTGGAGTTATAGCCACCACAGTAGCAGGAACGGTCATCCTTCTGGTATTTAAAAAACAGGTCAGTTTCCCTGCTGATGCGATACTCATACTATATCTTTTGACTATCCCATCCCTTGCTATCATACTGGGTGGGAGTGCTTCGGGAAATGTACTGGCAGCAGTAGGCACAAGCAGAGAGATGAAACTTTTACTTGGCTATGAACTACCTTTCGCCTGTTCACTTGTCATCTCTGCAGTAAAAAGTGGGGCAACCACTTCTCTTTCAAATATCATACAGTTCCAGCAGCAGAATGGGGCAATACTCGGCTCTTTTTCAGGTGTGATAGGATTTGTTATAGGAGTGATTGCGCTTCAGGGTAAATTAGGGTTTGTCCCGTTTGACCTCGCAGAGGCAGAAGGGGAGATTGCAGGTGGCTCACTTATTGAATATTCCGGCTTATTACTCGGGCTTTTTAAACTTACAAAGGCAATACTGCTTGTCACAGGGCCACTCTTTTTAATCTCTTTATATATGGGCGGCATAAACCTTTCTTCTGCATCAGGGATTATTGCAGGGATATTAAAGTATGTGCTTATACTGGTACTCTTTATACTTATAAAAAACACAAATCCCCGTTTAAGGATAGACCAGGCACTGCGACTCTTCTGGGGATGGCTTACTTTATCGGGGATAGCAGGTATACTTTTAGCGATAGCAGGATGGTGAAAGATGAACTTAAAGACAAAGGCACTAAAGAAGTCGCTGTGGGTTTATCATATGTCAGGCGGTTCCTGTAATAACTGTGATATAGAGATTCTTGACTGTCTGACGCCAAAGTTTGACATTGAACGGTTCGGGATAGTGCTGGTAGGAAGCCCCAGGCATGCTGATGTTCTGCTCTGCACAGGGATAGTGAATAAAAAGTGCGTTGAGCGGGTAAAAGAGGTCTATAAACAGACAGCAAAGCCCTGTGTTGTGGTCGCCATAGGTGCCTGTGCCTGTTCAGGAGGAATATTCAGAGAAGGTTATCAGATGGGAGGACCACTGGACAAGATAATACCTGTGGATGTTTATATACCGGGCTGCCCACCAAAGCCAGAGGCGATGATAGCAGGTATTGTGAAGGTTCTGGAGAAACTCAAATGAGAGATATATCTCTATTGCTAAAGGAAAAACTCGGTGGAAAGATAAAAGATATAAAGTCCCCAACCAAAAAACGGGTCTATATTACAGTTGATAGAGGTGATATAAAAGAGTGTGCAAAGGTGATATTCAGGGACCTTGATGCAAGGTATATTATTGCATCAGGAATAGAAAACTTTGACAGTTTTGAAATTCTTTACCACTTTGGATTTGATAAGGAAGGCGTTATTGTTTCAATAAGAACATACCTTGACAAGGAAAAACCAGAGGTTGAAAGTTTGACGGATATCATCCCCGGTATCTCTTATATTGAACGTGAGATGTGGGAACTTCTCGGTATCAACTTTGCCGGTCATCCAGATATGAAACACTTTCTATTGCGGGATGACTGGCCAGAGGGTAACTATCCTTTAAGGAAAGGAAGCAATGGAAAACGATAAAAAGAAGGCAGTGGTTGTACCTATAGGCCCATACCATCCACTACTGGAAGAGCCGGAGTTTTTTGCCCTTTACTGTGATGGAGAAAAGGTTGTGGATGTTGAGTGGCAGGCCGGTTATAACCACCGTGCCATAGAGAAACTTTCTGAAGGTAAGCACTGGGACCAGGTAACATTTCTTGTAGAAAGGATCTGCGGTATATGTTCAACATCGCATCCTTTTGCTTACTCCAATGCTGTAGAAAACCTTTTAGATATAAATATCCCGGAGAGGGCAAAGTATATAAGAAGTATTATAGGGGAACTGGAACGGCTCCATAGCCATCTCTTATGGGTAGGTCTTGCAGGGCACTTCCTTGGATATAACACTGTTTTTATGTGGGCATGGAAGTACAGGGAGCCGGTACTGGATATGTTTGAGATTATCAGTGGTAACAGGAACCACTATGCAATGTTTAAGATAGGTGGCGTAAGAAGGAATATAGAAGATGAGGATATCCCGAAACTGAGGAAGGTGCTTGCTGAACTAAAAGGGCAACTTGAGATGCTCACAGCAGCGGTGCTGGATGACCCGGTTCTGGCTGCACGGCTTAAAGGGATAGGGGTTCTTACAAAGGAACATATAAAAAACTTTGGTGCGGTAGGTCCTGTTGCGAGGGCAAGTGGTGTTGATATAGACATACGGCGGGATGACCCATATGCCGCATATCCACTTGTTGAGTGGAAGG
>Ga0078972_1011499_pt1 | contig 15822 bp, 17 predicted proteins | sample YelNatPaOPGAMG01_FD_67568 | JGI IMG/M metagenome (GOLD analysis project Ga0078972, IMG submission 67568) | Hot spring thermophilic microbial communities from Obsidian Pool, Yellowstone National Park, USA - OP-RAMG-01 (SPADES assembly) (version 2) | ecosystem: Environmental > Aquatic > Thermal...
AGGAGGTGGTGTTCATGGGGTTTTTGGATGAGGGAGAACACTTGTTAAAGGTTGCCTTGTTAAGCAGAACCGCTGTTGACGGCAAGTATCTGCGTGCACGTTTAAATGTTTTAGAAGTTTCTAAGGTTTCTAGCACTTTATAAGACTGGAATATAGTTTCTCGTATTGGGCAACCGCCTTTTCCCATGAAAAAACTTTTCTAACCCTTTCATACCCTTTTAAGGCTAATGTTTGCGCCAAGTTGTCGTCCTCCAAAACTTTTAGGATTTTTTCAGCAAGGTCTTGATGATTTCCTTGCTCAAAAATGAGCCCACAGTCATGCAATATCTCAGGGCATGCTCCACTGTTAGATACAACACACGGAGCACCAGATGCCATGGCTTCTAAAATCACCATGCCAAAGGCTTCATTTATGGATGGGAGAACAAAGACGTCAGCGGCACGATACAGGAGAGCAAGCTCATCCGATCCCAGCTGGCTGCGTATACTGATTTTATCTGAAACTTGGAGGTTTTTAGCAAGTTTGAGTATCTGGAAACGCAATTTCCCCATACCCACCAAAATTAGCCTAATCTTGTTTTGTTTTTTTGCTATCACGCCGAAGGATTTTACAAGCGTTATGGGGTCTTTGTAGGGGTGAAGCTTGCCAACATAAAGGATTATCTTTTCTTTATGGTTCAGATGCAGAATTTTTTTACATTCTGATTTGTCATGTGTTATATAATGGTAGTCTGCAAGGTTTATCCCATGGTATATCACTTGTGAAGGAATGTTGTAGGCTGATGCGATTTGGTTTCGAACGAATTTTGAAACTGACACGACGGTTGTGGCTTCTTTGACACCTAGTGGAAACATTAGTTTTTCAATGCTGAAAAGGAGTTTTTCCTTAAACCCTATCTCTAGCCAAGGCTGGGGCAAACCATGACACGTAAACATTATAGGCTTCCTCATAACTGATAAAAATGGTATTGGTGCAGCGAAATTTGAGTGAATAATGTCAAAATTTCTTAAAAAGGACCCCATATTTCCCCAATTTGTTAGGTCGTTTAAAAATATGAATGGGACGTCTTTGAGCTGGGGACTCATCAAATTTTTGCTTCCAGTTGCGAAGATTACAAAAAAATTATAACTTTTTCTGGATAGTCTGCTGACCACTTCATAAGTAAACTTATACACACCACCCCTACCACCTGAAATCATTAAAATCTTCATGCGAATTCTGCACAAGTATTTTTAAAGGGATTAATTAGGCTTATCACTTTTCAATTCTTGCCGTGTGAAGCGGCGTCTGCATAAACTTTTTATTTTTTGCTGTTTTTGGGAATTCGAAGAGCTTGAAGCCTGAATCTTTGTCTTTTATTCGTAGCGTGTTTCGCGACTACTATCGGGAAGGGTTCCCTCTCGACACTGTAATTTCATGCCTTGAAGAACGGGAGTTCGGCTTTCTATCTTTTGAGAATCAGATGGTTCGCCACAAAAGTTTCAAGGATATAAATGAGTTAAGGGATTTTATGCAAGATTTTGTTCCCAGCGATGCCTACCACTCTTGTGCCCGCTACGAAAATCCAACAGCTGAAATGGAGAGGAAAGGGTGGCTAGGGGCAGACCTTATATTCGACATAGATGTTGACCACATCCCAACACCATGCAATAAAGTTCATGACGAATGGACATGCTGCGGCTGCGGGTTTTCGGGTAAAGGGATAACGCCAGAAAAATGCCCAATATGTGGCGGCGAAAAGTTTGAGGAAAGCACTTGGCTCTGCCAAGAATGCATGGACACGGCGAAAAACGAAACCATAAAACTTCTGGAAGTATTAAAGGAGGATTTCGGCTTTTCCAATGACGATATACACGTTTATTTTTCGGGTCATAGAGGATACCACGTCCACGTCGAGAACGAAGTTGTCCAAAGCCTTGACGCCATCTCCCGCAAAGAGATAGTTGACTACATCTGCGGCATAGGCTTCGACGCAGAGTCACAAAGCTTAACCCGGGGAAAAGCGGAAAAATCATCAAATTGGCACGCGAGAATAATAAGAGGAGTCCGGGAGTTTATTTTAAACGCTAATGAGGAGGACTTAGAAAAAGGGGTGGGCTTAAAGAAAAAAATTGCTACGGCATTACTGAAAAGCCGAGATAGGTTCTTAAAAAGTTTGGAAGAAGCCGCCGAACCTTGGAAAGCCGTAAAAGGGGTGGGATTGGAAACGTGGAAAAAGATTTTCGCTTATTGTTCACAGCAAGAGTTCGTCAAAATTGACACAGTTGTCACGGCTGATGTCCACCGCCTCGTCAGAATGGCAAATACTCTACACGGTAAAACAGGATTCAAGAAAACCGAATTAAGCGTGGCTGGCATAGACAATTTCGACCCTTTTAAGGATGCTGTAGCCTTAAGAAAGGGTGCGGTTACAGTGCTTGTCCACAGCGCACCAAAGTTTAGGATACACGACGAAACCTTTGGACCATACAGGAATGTTAAGGTGGAACTTCCCACCGCAGCAGCAGTGCTGTTGATATGCAAAGGAAAAGCGGAGGTGTATGAGCGGCATGTATGAGGAAATTTACAGAATCTGGAAAAACGAAATAGAAAAGGAGGCATTGGAAGAACTGCCCGCAGACTTTTACGTCAAAGTGGCTGAATATTTGAGGAAAATAAAGGAGGAATCGAGAATGCTAGACAAAAAAGCGGTAAGGGCAGCCCTTCTGCAAATTGAAGTGCAAAACGTCAAACACATGCTGCAACAACTATTCAAAAAACGCCGCGAAAAAATCGTTAAGAAGGCACTTAAAGGCGAGAAAATTCCACAAAACCTCCTAACAGAAGAGGAGCGGGAAACTCATCAAAAAATTGCACCCTCATTGGAAAATCTCCAAGAAATCTCAAGGAAACTGCTAGAGGGACAATACTTGGCAGCGACCAGCGAGAAGGAACAGAAGGTGGCAGTTCTACGCTTCTTAAAAGATGTACCAGCCATCATTGGAAAAGACATGAAAGCCTACGGCCCATTCAAGGCTGAGGATGTTGCATCTCTACCTATTGAAAATGCAAGAATTCTAATAAAACAGGGTTTAGCTGAAAAAGTAAACGTAGACTTAAAACCCTAAACGAATTAGCATTTCCTCTTCAAAACTCTCTCAACACCAACAATTATTAGGGGATACAGTGTTATCCACGTAATCGAATAAAACTGCCCATAAAAATTATGAAAAGGCCAAATGTCCCCACCGCTCAGTTTAATCATGGCTAAGGTGAAAATTCGGAGTATGTTGAGGAAGTATGTAACCGCAGCTCCCGTCACGAAGTAGAATATTTTGCGTCTTGTGGCGATGTCGCTTTTCTTCAAAAAGAGAAAAATGACAATGGTGTAAATTACAAGACTTTCAACTCCAGCACAGATCCAACCTATCCCGAAAAGAGGAATTTCGTTTACCTTCAAAACTGAAACCCGACCGTAAATGCGGTAGTAGGCCTCGGTTACCGTGGTTGTATACCCAAACAGTTCAAGAAGCCGCACTGCAAAGAAGGCTGTTACGGGGACAAGCATTTGAAGGGGCGTAAACTTCCCACCCGGATACAAATCGTCTATCACGAAGAGGAATCCCATAACACCTAAGAAGAATATTGAACCAGAGAACACGGGCAGATTCTTGATTCCATAAGCCAGCAGGACTATAAGACAAAACAAGAGTGTGAGGACTAATAGTTCTATTGATATTGGCAAGATATTCGCGAAATAATCAAAGTTGTTATTTTTGAAAAATTTTGGGTTGCAATTAAGCACGTATTGTTTTGCAATGTCGGCGATCCATGAATTTAGCCCATAATGATTTGAAACTGTTATATAAATTGTTGGAGCAGCAACCGCCAGGGCAAACAAAAATATTTTCAAAAATCCTTTAAAGGATTTTTTAAGAGTGAAGTTGAATTGGAGCTTTTCCCAGTCCAGCACTGTTTCTAGGGAGATTAGCCATACGAAGAATAGGTAGAAGGTTCTGCCTTGCCACGTGTGTTCGAAGGATAAGGGGTCCCAATAGTATAGGAGTAGGATTGGCAAGGCAAGCGAAATTATGGGTATGGTTTTTCCCAGCGCCTTTAGGATTTTCTGCATGAAAGCCCTTCTCCTCAATTAGTTCTGATTAAGGATTAAATAAGTTATCCTTCTAATTTAGGGAAATTGTTAATTAGGAACTGGCACTAAGAGAGAGGAGAGGTTGGACATAATGGTGGAAAAAGAAGTCTTGGCCGGCTTCTTAGTGTTGGGTTTCGCCGTTTTTATAGCCGGCTTTTTGGCTGGTTTTTTGGCGATTGGTTTAGTGCCTTTGGAAATGGATTTTGTGGCGCTGTTCACGGTTTTTTCGCTGGGCTATGTTGCTGGAGCTTTAACCGTTGCTTTGGTGCTGGTTGCTTTTCTACTTTTAAGGTTGAGGAAGGCGCCCTAATTTTTTAAGTGAAAAAGTATATGAGTGGGTGTGTTTTCTTAATGCAGAGGCTGGCTGGCTTAAATGAATGTACCTAAGGAGATTAGAACCTACTGTCCAAGGTGTAAGACGCATCAGATTCACACGGTTTTACTTTATAAGGCTGGTAAGCGTAGAGCCTTAGCCAAGGGAGAACGCCACCACGAGAGGGAAAAGAAGGGCTATGGTGGCCAGAAGTACCCCTTGCAGAGGAAGTTTGCCAAAACCACTAAAAAGCAGACTTTAAAGCTGAAGTGTAAGGTTTGCGGCTACACGAGGCACAAAGAAGGGATAAGATTAAGGAAGCTTGTCATAGCCTAAAAAGGGTGGAGGATAAGCCCATGGCTGAGTGGGAAAAACTCATTCCTAGGCCCAAGAGCGCCTTCCTTAGGGTTAAATGTTTGAAATGTGGCAACGAGCAGATAATTTTCAGCCACGCAGTCAACAGAGTCGCATGTAATGTTTGTGGCGTAGAGTTGGTTGAACCAGCCGGTGGCAAAGCAACCATTAAAGGGGAAATAGTCGCGATTTTTGAGTGAGATGATGGTGTCGAGATGGCTTTGAGGAGGCAAGAGTGGCCTGAAGTTGGCGACCTGGTTATAGCTACTGTTGAGACTGTTACGGATTATGGGGCTTATGTTAGGCTTGACGAGTTTGATAAGAGGGGCCTTCTGCACATTTCTGAGGTTGCCTCCTCCTGGATTAGGAATATACGAGATTTTGTTCGGGAAGGGCAGAAGGTTGTTTTGAAGGTCTTGCGGGTTGATGCAGAAAAGGGACACATAGACCTATCCCTTAGGAGAGTCACAAAGAGAGAGAAAATTGAGAAGATGCTTTCATGGAAAAAGGAGCGTAAGGCTGAAGCCCTCCTTAGAAGCGTTGCGGAAAAGGCTGGCTTGTCCATAGAGGAAGTTTACGAGAAAGCTGGAGCCCTCATCGAGAAAGAGTACGGCCTATACGAGGGCTTTGAAAAAGCCTCCAAAGAAGGCATAGAAGCCCTAAAAAAGATAGGTGTTCCAGAGAAGTTGGCTGAGGTTTTTGTTGAAGTTGCAAAGGAAAGAATTCGCCTACCAACCGTTAAGATTAAGGGAATTGTGGAACTCCGCTGCTTAAAGCCCAACGGTGTAGAAATTATCAAGGAGGCCTTTTTGAACGCCAAAAAAGCAGAGAAAACCCGAGGCGTAAATCTTCGGTTCTATGTGATGGCGGCGCCGAAATATTGCATCGAAGTTTTAGCCGACAATTACAAGCATGCGGAAACCGTTCTGCAGAGAGTTGCCGAAAACATAGTCTCAAATGTTGTTAAAGCTGGTGGGCAAGGAACATTTAGAAGGGAGAAATAGGTGGCTTGGCTATTAAGGAAATGTGAAAAATGCAGAAAATACACTCTAAAAAGGGACAAGTGCCCATATTGCGGCGGACCAGTTCGAGTGCCCCACCCACCCAAGTTTTCTCCAGAAGACAAGTACCTAAAATATAGAATGGCCTTGAAAAGAGAGGCTGAAGCTAAATGAAAGAGACAGTAATTAAGGAGTTGACAAAGGTAGAGCTTAAAAACCCAATATTAATTGAGGGGCTCCCGGGGCTTGGTCTTGTTGGGAAAATTGCCACCCGCTATCTGATTAAACAATTAAAGGCGCAAAAACTTGCATATCTATACTCGCCACATTTCCCATACTTTGTGCTTGTTAGCAAAAAGGGAAGCGTTAGGCTTCTGCGGGGCACCTTTTATTTCTGGAAAAATGATGGAGGAGAAAATGATTTGATCCTCTTTACGGGAGACAGTCAAGCTCAAACCATTGAGGGGCAATATGAAATTTCAAACAGCATACTTGACTTCGCCCAAAAACACGGCGTTAAACTCGTCATAACAATAGGCGGCTACAGAGTGGAAACAGACAAACCAAAAGTTGTGGCAGCCGCCACAAGCCAAACCCTCCTTAATAGGGCTTTGCAGGCAAATGCCGTAATAAGCCCCATGGGAAGCCCAATAGTGGGCACGGCTGGACTGATCCTCGGCTTGGCACCTTTCAGAAAGATTGAGGCTTTATGTCTTTTAGGCGAAACACGCGGTTATTTGCCTGATCCAAAGGCGGCTAAAAGCGTCTTGGAAGTTTTGATGAAGATTTTGGGGATAAATGTTGACTTGGCTGGTTTAGACGCTGAAATTGCCAAGGCCGAGAGTATGGTGGCAAGGCTGCGGAAAATAGAAGAGAAGAGAATGTTGCAGGCTGAAGAGATGCGGAGAGAGGAAGACAAAAAGATTACCTACATTTCCTAGCAAAGTTAGAAAATTTCCTCTTCGATTACTTTGACAATCTGTTCGGCAGCATCGCCTTTTCCATAAGGTGAATCCGCGGGCAGTTCTTTCCGATTTTCTAAACTCTCCTCCACGGCTTTCAATATGCTTTGCTTCTCTGTGCCAACAACCTTTGCGAATCCAGCCTCCACAGCCTCTGGCCTCTCAGTTGACTTGCGTAAAACTAGGACCGGTTTTCTTATTTGCGGGGCGGTGGCTTCCTCTTGTATGCCTCCAGAGTCCGTGAGGATAATTTCGCATTTCTTCATCAGCACTAGAAAGTCTAGGTATCCCAGTGGGGGAAGAATTTGAAGGTTTTCCGACCTCTTAACCTTGGCGTAAATTCTGTTTTGTCTAAGCCTCTTCTGTGTGCGGGGATGAACTGGATAAACCACTGGTATAGGGGCCTCCATAAATGCTTCCACAAGATTCCTCAGAACCGTTGGATTGTCAACATTTTCCGCCCTGTGTGCCGTTGCCAGAGCGAATTTTTCGAAGCGAATTTCCTCCATTATTTTTGACTTTTTCTCAGCCACTGGCGCGTGCTGCATTACTGAATCTATGACGGTGTTTCCGATTGTGCGAATCTTCCCCCAAACAGACTCCCTTCTGAGATTATTTTCAGCGGTTTTAGTGGGGGCAAAAAGGTATGTAGATACGTGGTCTGTTAACCTTCTGTTGTGTTCTTCCGGCATACGTAAATCAAAGCTTCTTAATCCGGCTTCAACATGCCCGACGGGGACGCCGAGCTTAACGGAGGTTAGGGCTGTTGCTAGAACCCCATTTGTGTCTCCTTCAACAAGAACTAGAGTTGGCCTTACCCTCTTTAATAGGTGTTCCATATGCGCCATTATGCGGGCGGTTTGCTTTCCCTGCGAACAGGCTTTAACTTTGTAGTTGTGGTTTGGTTTTGGAAGCCCAAGCTCTTCAATGAACTGCTGGGACATGTTGTTATCGTAGTGTTGCCCGCAGTGAACAAAGGTGAAGGGGATTCCACCTTTTTGTAACGCCCTGATAATGGGTGCCATTTTGATTATTTCTGGTCTTGTGCCAGCAACAACCATTAGGGTTCTCATTGGCACTTCACATGGTGCAACCTACATTTCTTAATGCTTCTAATTTGTAATGAGCACTAATAAAATTTAATCCTAATACTTTCGTAAAGTCAAAACTTTTGATTAAAATCTCTAACTTGCGTTGGTCTCTGCTACGTACAAAGCGTCTTACTTTCCTTTTCCATCTTTAATGTCAGCAAAACAGTCTTGGAGATGAATGTATGCGTCTGTTAAGGAATGTTAGAGGCTTAAGCGTAGTGGTAACAACCCTAATAATTCTAGTGGTTTCTGTACTTTTAGCGACTGTTGTAACATTTTACGCCATAAACGTTGTCACAACCAGGGTTCAAGATGAATATCTACAGATAACACAACTTTGCGTCTGGTGCACCAGCGACGGGAATGCTTCAGCCGCCTTCACGATAACCAACACTGGTGGAAGGGACGTTGTGGTTGAACAAATAACCGTCAGGGGGCGAAAATGCGACCCCGACTACATATACTATTGGAAACTTAACTCCACCCAAACCTTGCCAAATGAGTTGAAATGGATAGCCAACGAAACATATCTGGAAGGAAACTACACTGGCTCAAACTTTGATAAGCTTGGTTCAAAATCTTTAATCTTGCCCTCTGGAGCCCGCATGGTTGTCTACATATTCCATCTGGATCACATATCAACCACAGACATTGGTGTAACAGTAAGTTTGGTTGTTTTCACAGCTAACGCCCAATACCACAAAGAAACTAATATCAAAGCAGCCAGCTGACAGCAACCTCTTTTCTTTAGTAAACCACAGCTAACCTACGTTTTCTTAAGGTAGCCTTCCCTTGGCTCGTATATTGTTCCTTCGCGTAGCAGCTGCCCAATTAGGCGTTCCGCTTCCATTTTTGAAATATTGTATTCTGTTTCAAGCTTGTTTATTAAATCGGCTCTGTTAACCATTCCTATTTCTTTCTCCATTTCTGCCAGCACAAAGAGCAGCACCTGCAGCTTGTCCCTGAGGCTTTTCGGCTTCCCAGTCATTATTAGGTCTATGTCAATCTTGTATGAGGATAGGTCTATTCCAACCTCTTCTAAAGAGCGCTTCATTATGTTTATGGCTGCTTCTGCATCTTCCGCTAAAACTTCTGTTCTTAAGGCGGCTCTGGCTCTGGCTTCAGCCAAACGTATAAGCGATTCCAGTTGCCGGGCAGTGATTGCTATTGGGGAACCCTCTGATTCGCTTGCCGAACGCATAGCCAAATAGAAGTCCTTTAGGCGTTGCAGTGCCTCATTGGTCAAGACTGGCTTTATAGTCTTTGCATAGCTTATGTATTTCCGCAAAAGCTCCAGCGGTATGGGTGGCTCCACGGGGCTTAAGCCTTTACGATGAATTTCAAGGATGTGTTCTGACATCCTGCCGTCTATCTCCTTGTTTGGAACATCCCTCAACACGAATATTAGGTCAAACCTTGAGAGGATAGTCACTGGAAGAGAAATGTTCTCTGCGATTGTCCTGCGGGCTTCATATCTGCCCAAGGCTGGGTTTGCGGCTGCCAATATGGCTGTTCGTGCGTTGAGGGTTGCCACTATTCCGCCCTTCGCCACTGAGACGGTGTGCTGTTCCATGGCTTCATGGATTGCAACACGGTCTTCCGGGCGCATTTTATCTATCTCGTCTATGCATGCAATCCCCTTATCCGCAAGCACTAGGGCTCCAGCTTCAAGGCTCATCCCGCCGCCCTTCTCGCGTATAACTGCCGCGGTTAAGCCAGCCGCTGTTGTGCCCCTACCAGAAGTGTAAAGTCCCCTAGGTGCAACCCGAGCCACATACTGCAATAGCTGGGACTTGGCTGTTCCAGGGTCACCAATCAAAAGAATGTTTAGCTCACCTCTTATTGATATGTCTGGAAGCGTCTTAGGAACTCCGCCGAAGAGAAGGTACATTATTGCCTCCTTAACGTGCTCGTAGCCGTAAATCGAAGGTGCAATAGAGTTTATTATTTTCCTATGTATCCACGGGTCTTTTGCAAGTTCGAGAATCTGCTTCTCCTCTTCCGGCGAAGGAAGCGTCGCTTCTGGCTCCTTTCCTAAGACTTCGATGGAGTTTGTATCCAAATGCAAGACGAAGGTGCGGAGTTTTCCAACCTTAGGCATGGTTGGGGCTGCAGCGCGAACAATGCCCACGATGGAGACGTGGTCGCCTGGTCTCGCCACATCAACAATTTCGCTTCCAACAAGCTTAACATGCAAGGTTCGTGGAAGCTGCCCTGGCGGAAGGTCTTCTGGGCGTTCTTGTATTCGGAGGTCTTGTGAGTCTATGAATGTTGACTCTTCTTGGATGAAGTCGAAGGGTCCCTTCCGCCTACATGAAGGGTCACCACACGCAAAAGGAGCCTTAAGAAACGGACCGGTTTGGTCAACGTATGTTATGTTCCCGCATCCTCTGCACTTGAAGGCTGCCCGCATCACCATAGGGCGGACTGGTGTTGAGCGCACCACTATGCCTTCAATCATCACGAGTTTTCCGATGTGAGCTGCACCAAGTTTCCGCAGCGGCGTCGGCTCAAGAAGCCTAACAATTCTGACGGTTATTTTCTGTTTTTCTGCGTATTCCGGGGCTTCTATGGCTAGCTGGTTTTGGGCAGCGTTGTCCGCATGCCTCAAGTATTCGTCTGGTTTCTCTAAAAGTTTGTCTGCAAGCCTATGGTCAAACGTTAATATGTCTTCGAATTCCACTATAAGGGATGTTTTACCCGAAACCGCCAACTGGGAGATTCTCTGACGATACTTCTCTGTTTTAAAAAGCTCTAGGAAGCGCTCCTGAGGGTCTACAATTTCAAGTTCTTCGGTCATCTTTCCTCCACGCCTTCCCCGTTTTCATGCTCAAGAAGTTGAGCTTTCCATTTAGTGATAAGCTTGTAAATTTGCTCATAAAGAAGCCTTTCCTCTGCTGTAAGGTTTCTTAGGATATGCTCGGTTTGAGCTGGCGCAGAAGCAAGGGAAACAACCTTCTTTAACCTTAAGTTTAAAATGTCCAGTGCCAACTGTTTTGCCTTTTCATATTCCCGCATCTTCTCTGGACGCTTAGCCCCTTCCTCTCTGAGCCCCTCAAGATATCTGCGGAGCTTGGGATAAAAATCCTTGGGAAGTTCTGAAATTTGTCCAGCCGCTTGAACCCTTTCTTTCCAGTGAATCTTGTAAAGTCTGGCCGAGTCGAGCAGCTCTTCATTTCTAAAGCGGACAACACCGAACTTTTCAAGCTCCCTCGCCACCCAATATAAAACCTCATACTCGTTTCCTTCCTCAAAAGGGCCTACGGTTAATCCGGCAAGCTTAATTTCCGGGCAGTTGCGGTTAGCTATAACTTTAACCAGCGAATTCTCAAACATGAAGTCTAAGGCCTTAATTTTTCCCGCAACACCCATCTGTAACCACATTTCCCCCTTCCAACCGATTCTACTCTCTAAGTTGGGATATAAAAAGTGTGGTCTAGAAAATCCGACAGGAAAGTTTGAACTTCTGACGTTTAATATTTGATTCACGCTTATTTCGTCCTTATAATCTCGAGCATAAAGAGTTCGAATGTGATGGTCTGATTTTAAGAGTTCAACCGCAACATTTAATAATAATTTAAACGGAGTGTCGTATTCCTTTACAAATGTAAAGGTGTGTCTGTATGCCCAGCTCTGTAGGTAACTTATATGAAGAGTCATTAAAGCCGCTGAAAGAAGCAGCCATCATTTTGAAACTTAGCGACGATATTGTAGAGGCCATAGCCAGTCCTGAACGAGTGTTGATAGTTTCTATACCTGTCAAAATGGATAATGGAAAAGTGAAAACTTTTACTGGTTACAGAGTTCAGCATAACACCGCACGAGGACCAGCGAAAGGAGGCATACGATATCATCCAAGCGTATGTTTAGACGAGGTTAAATCGCTGGCTTTTTGGATGAGTATTAAGAACGCTGTTGTAGGCATTCCTTACGGCGGTGGAAAAGGCGGAATAACATGCAACCCGAAAGAAATGTCGCAAAGTGAACTTGAACGGTTAACAAGAGGATATGCTGCGGCTATAGCAAAGTTTGTAGGCCCAGATATTGATATACCCGCGCCTGATGTGGGAACAAACGCCCAAATTATGGGATGGTTCGCCGATGAGTACTATAAGATTACTGGCAAATATGAACCGGGAATCATAACTTCTAAACCATTATCAATAGGGGGTTCTGTCGGAAGAGAGCCCGCGACTGGACGCGGAGGCTTTTTTGTCACTTTAGAGGCGGCAAAAACTTTTGGCATTCCACTAAAAGGTGCGCGGGTTTCTATACAAGGTTATGGGAACGTAGCCCAACCCATAGCACAGTATCTTTACGAAATAGGCTGCAAAATTGTTGCCGTCAGCGACTCTGTAGGAGGCGCCTACAACCCTGAAGGGATGCACCCTGCAAAACTTGCAGAATATAAGGAAAAAACACGAAGTGTGAAAGGGTTCCCCGATAGCAAAGAAATTAGCACCACCGATCCACTCACAGTCGATTGTGATATACTCATACCAGCAGCTTTGGAAAATCAGATAACTGAGGAGAATGCTGATGAGGTTAAAGCGAAAATTGTAGTGGAATTAGCTAATGGACCAACAACACCTGAAGCTGACGAAATTTTGCGAGAAAGAGGGGTTATAGTTTTACCTGATGTTTTGGCAAATGCCGGAGGAGTCACTGTCAGCTATTTTGAGTGGGTTCAGAATCGCATGGGCTATTATTGGACAGAGGAAGAGGTGGACGAGAAACTAAAGCATATTATGACGACAGCGTTTAAAGAAGTTTATCAAACAGCTAAACAGTATCGCTTAGACACTTCTTTTGAAGCACACGCTAAAGCATCTCAGCTGAATTTACGGACAGCCGCCTATATTCTGGCTGTTCGAAGAATTTATGAGGCTATGAAAGCATTAGGGCGTATCTGAACAAGCAATATTATTCAAAATCCCCTCCTTTTGCCCATTTCCAATTTTGTAAATGCAGCGAAGCTTGTCTAAACATGTTGAACATTTATTAACTGTTCCCTCATTATGAAAACGGTGGGAGGCTCTCCGATTGAGTTTTGAGATGTGGGCTGAGAAGTACAGACCAAAAACATTGGATGAGATGGTTAACCAGAAAGAAATAGTGGAACGTCTTAAAAGCTTTGTTAAAGCAAAAAACGTGCCTCACTGCATTTTCGCCGGACCACCCGGAACCGGCAAGACTACGGCGGCTCTTTGTTTGGCAAGAGACCTTTATGGTGAATCTTACCGCGAATACATTATGGAGTTGAACGCCAGCGATGAGAGGGGCATAGACGTTGTTCGTGAAACGGTTAAAACTTTTGCGAGGGTTCGCTCCATAGGCGAGGTTCCATTCAAAATAATGATTTTGGATGAGGCGGACAACATGACGGCGGACGCCCAGCAAGCCTTGAGGCGGACTATGGAACGCTACACGGAAACATGCCGCTTCATATTGTGCGCCAACTACAGCGGGAAAATAATAGAGCCAATTCAGTCGCGTTGTGCACCCTTCCGCTTCACATACTTGCCGCGGGAAGAGCACGACAAGTACCTGCGGTACATAGCCGAAAACGAGGGCGTAAAACTTCTAGACGATGGCTTAGACGCCATATACGAGGTCTGCGGCGGAGACTTGAGAAGGGCAATAAACACTTTGCAAGCTGCCGCCTCGCTGGGTAAACCAATAGACGCAAAAATTGTTTATTCGATTGCTGGAAGAGCCAACCCCGCAGACGTGCAGAAGATGATTGAGACAGCTATGAAGGGCAACTTCTTAGAAGCAAGAAAACAGCTCCGCGATATGATTCAGAAATACGGTGTGGCGGGAAGCGACATAATCCGCCAAATCCACACCGAAATTTTCAGAGCAGACATCCCAGAACCATGGAAAATAAAGTTGGCAGACATTGTTGGAGAAATAGATTATAGACTTGTTGAAGGCGCAGATGAAGAAGTCCAATTAAGCGCACTACTCGCCAGACTTGTCGAGGCAGCCCACGAAATAAAGGGCTCAAGAAAGGTGTAAAATGTGTATCAGCCTTGGACTGTTAAGTATAAGCCGAAAACCCTGAAAGAGGTTGTTGGAAATAGGGAAGCCATACAAAAGTTTGTTGAATGGGTAAAATCTTGGGATGAGGGAATCCCAAAGAAGAGGGCAGCCTTTCTTTATGGTCCTCCAGGTGTTGGAAAGACTGTTACTGTGGAGGCTTTGGCAAACGACTTTAAGATGGAGTTAGTGGAGAAAAATGCTAGTGACTACAGAACAGAAGAAGCCGTAAAACGTTTTGCTGGACTGGCATCCCAGTACGGCTCACTATTCGGCACTAAAAGGATAATTCTTTTCGACGAGTTGGACGGCTTAACTGGAACGGCGGACAAGGGCGGAGTAAAAGCAATAACAGACATAATTAAAATGGCTCAGTGCCCAATAGTGCTTATAGCCAATAATGCCTTTGACCCAAGGTTCGCGAATCTCCGCAACTACTGCCTCCTAATAGAGTTTAAAAAGCCTCCAACCACCGATGTTCTAAAGCATTTGAAGGCTATATGCCTAAAAGAGGGCATAGACGCTGAGGAAAATGCCCTAAAGTTTATAGCCCAACGCTCAGAAGGCGACATCCGCTCGGCGGTAACAGACCTTCAGGCACTGGCGCAAGGCAAAAAACGCCTAACATACGATGACGTTGCGTGGCTGGGCTTCAGAGACCGCCAAGAGACGATATTCACAGTTTTGCGAATGATTTTGTACGGGAAAACATGCGAAGGAGCAAAACGCGCCGTTAATATGGCGGACGTAGACATCGACATGCTCTTTGAGTGGATATATGAAAACGTTCCAGCCCACCTAACAGACCCCCACGACTTGGCAGCAGCTATGAATGCTCTTTCAATGGCTGACGTTTACCGTGGAAGAATTCGCTCAACCCAAGACTATAGTTTTATACGCTATGTAATTGACTTCATGACGGCTGGGGTAGCCATGGCAAGGGTTAACACAAAAACCACTGGTTGGACGCCCTTCCGCTTTCCAGAGCGGATACAAGCATTATCAAGATCGAAGGAGGAGCGGGCAATGCAGTTGGAGATAGGCCGTAAAATCAAGCGTAGATGCCACATATCCGCCACTAGAGCCTCAAAAGAGGTTCTGCCGTATCTGCGGATAATTTTCAAAAACAATGTGGAGATGGCTGCTGGACTTGCAAAATGGCTTGACCTAAGCAGAGAGATGGTTGATTATTTGGCTGAAAGCAAAGAAAAGGCTGAAGCAATAAACAAGTTGTTAAGCCAGAATCCTTAGTGGATTCTGCTTCCTTCAGCTATGTCCTTCTCTGGTTGCAGTGCAACCACATTGCCTTTATCGTCTTCAGCCGCCAGAATCATGCATTGGGATTCCACGCCCATAAACTTTCTCCGCTGAAGGTTTAGGATGAAAGCGTATTTCTTGCCCACAAGTTCTTCGGGCTTGTACCATTGGAGAAGCCCGGCAACGGCTTGGCGTTTCTCCGTCCCAAAGTCGACAATCATCCTTATGAGGTTTCGTGAGCCAGGAATTTGGTTTGCCTCCAAAACCTTTCCAACACGCATGTCAAGTTTTTGAAACTCTTCAAACGTTATTTCTGTCATAGGCATCACCCCAAATTTCGTTTAAACGCCATTTTAAGTTTGCGTGAAGCCCTTTTCCTCTTTATCTTTTCAACGGTTTTTGTTACGCCTTCCCAGCCTTCGGCAGCCTTCGAGTGGATTATTTCGAAGGCTTCCTTCGAGGTTAAGCCCGGCAACTCTTCACCGACAGCCTTCCTAACCAGAAAAGCGGCAGCATTCAAGACTTCGCCGTTCAGCCGTGAATCCATCAAATCCGCCAAGTGGCAAATCAAAGCCTCAATAGTGTGCGGTCTGATGGGACCATATTCTCCATGGTGGGCGGAAACCACGTGGATAAGCTCCAGCGGGAAGCCCCTTCGAACAAGCTCTG
>Ga0078972_1011502_pt1 | contig 15820 bp, 18 predicted proteins | sample YelNatPaOPGAMG01_FD_67568 | JGI IMG/M metagenome (GOLD analysis project Ga0078972, IMG submission 67568) | Hot spring thermophilic microbial communities from Obsidian Pool, Yellowstone National Park, USA - OP-RAMG-01 (SPADES assembly) (version 2) | ecosystem: Environmental > Aquatic > Thermal...
TTAACGTTTCCACTAATAAAGTTTGCAACGCTATTATTAGCCATCTTGCTACACTCCTACCCTATCGCACTCTCATTTAACAAAGCTGCTACATTTTGATAAACAGTACCTGGATTATACAGGCATGATACTTTCTTATCGGGTTTACCTCCGTTAGTTGATGGATTCGCTCCCTGTATATTTTTTGTATTAGGATTCAGTCCAAGAGACCTTACAGCCTTCTCAATACTTTTCTTCGTATCTTCTTCCCCAATACCAGATATATAGTTAGAATCCATACCCCACGTACAATCATAAGCAGTAACTCTTATTTGTTCCACTGCGCCAACATCAAATTTATATTCAATAGTCCTAATATCCATTTCAACTAGTTCGCTTAAATCCCCCACATATCCGAACTTTATGGTCATTTTTCCGCCCATTGATGGAGATATTTGACTATTAACCCTCTCTAGAGTTACAACTAAGTGCGACCTTCCACTATCCACGTCGTGGAGTTCCCAAGACGTCACATACTCTGTAACATCCTCTCCGTCAATCGTAATAATGAAATCGGGGTCGAAACTCATAGGTACTCCGTAAATTTAACTTTAACTTTACCCTCTTTTGGCAACAAAGTTGCTGGATCAGCTAAATATGTATCACGTTTCCCTTTGTTTGATAAACTTTCGTACTCAACTTTCACATCTTCAACTATTCCAGTCATCACCAAAGACGCTCCCAAAATTAATATAGCTTTGGGAGGACTTTTCATTCCTTCCCCACCAGTATCTACTGGATGTGTTAAATTTAACAGAGCGTCAAATTGACTCTGAACAAAATAATCGCCGTTATCAGATCTAGAAAACTCCAATTCAAATTCCACTATTCTTGGTTGTCCACATCCAAATTGCTGTACAGGAACATCCCTACCAGCTACCTTTAATTTGTTCCACTTCGCGTCCTTATGGATAATCAATTTCCTGGGATTCCACTGGAATTCTATAAAATCCCCAGAGTCTATTGCCATTATATAGCCTTTAGTCCACGAATACATTCATACCTCTTATTTACTTAACTTCTCCTCTACTTTGATTGCCTTTTCCTAAATTATTAACTGCATTGTTTATAAATCCAACGGCAGCACTAAAAGCATCAGCCACAGCAGCCCCACCTTTTTTGATACTCTCAATTGCACTGTCAAAAGCTACATCTATTCCAGATTTTGTATCAGCCAGATTTTCTTGACCATATCCTATATATGGTTGCGCCGGAGTCCAACCAAAATATTGTTGAGCAGTCATTTCTGGTGGCATCCATGCTTGTATCTCAGCTGCTAATTCAGGAGATATTGGCATACCAAGAAGTTGTGATGTTCTCATAGCCTCATAAGTACCGAGATTAGCCTCTCCTAATATTCTACTAGCCATTCCCTTCATATTTGGAAAATAACGAGATTGCATTTCGTCTGCAATAGCTGTCGCATATCCAGTTTCTCCGCGATCTCTAGCTCTAATATAATCGCCATATAAATCTACGAAACCAGCTCCCTCCATATCGGTCGGAGCGTATGCGGCCATCCTCTGCAGACCACCTACCATACCAAAACGATCAAATAGTAATTCTGGACGTCCCGTTAATAATTTACCTAATAGAGCGCGGTATTCTTCGTCTCCCCATAACTTTCTATTGATTTCCAAACTCGGTCCACCAAAAAGAGCTTCGACACCCGACCAACTGGATACTCTCGCTAATGCATTCCTCATATCAGACTCGGTGCTGTACCGTTTAGCCCAACCGGATACAGCATCTACATAATCTCCAAATAAATTTAACATTCCCTTAGATATTGCTTCACTAAGATTATCCCAAGCCGTTGACCATCTATTCGCGGTATTAGCTTGGCTTTCGGCAGCGGCCCTTACCCTCTCCGCAGCTATATCTGTGGCATTAGACAGCCCTTCTAGTTTTTTTGTCAATTCCGCTGCACTTTTGGCCAACTCATTATAATAGTGGACTGTCATCGGAGCCCATTGTTGAGAGGGAACCAGTTCTTTCAACGTATGCCCTCTTTCCAACGCTCTCATCAAAGCAGGTTTTCCGAGTTGTTGCATCAGTTCAGGGTCTTTTATAATTTCAGCATAATCTGTGGCGTTAATAAATTTTTTAATAAGTTCTTTTGCAGAAACTTGTCCTTTTCGCCTGGTCAGTTCTGGAAGAAAATCCTTCTCAAACCCGCCTGCCAACATAATTCTCGCAAAATCTTCTTCTCCTTTAGGGCCAAAAATATGAGCATAACCTCGCCCAATCTGTCCAGGCTCATAACCCACATTTCTAAGGGCACCTAAATAACCCATCATCTGTGGAAGACTCATTCCCCTAAACAAACCGATACCCATAGCATGGCGCATAAATTTCAGTTCATCTTCTCCAAATGTCATAGATAATTCAGCAGAGGTCATCCCCAAAATATTACTAATACGTCTGACTTGCTCTGGAATAGTGAGTCCCTTCATTTCGGGCTGATGTTCAAATGCCTTTTGTGTCATAGCTAATACTTTAGCGCCTTTTGTAAAGGGCATTCTCGTCATAAGAGAGAAATTCAGAGCCTGTTGAGTAATTGCTGCTATTCCCTCTACACCAACATCCTTAACATCCAGGGCGCTTCCAATTTCAGCCATGGCATCCATAACATCAGCAGTCGATACCATCCCACCAGACGCATTAGATATGTTTCTTGCATGATGCTGAGCGGCTTCTAGCTGGAGTGGAGTAACTATACCTATTGAAGATAGCCCAAATTCCTTTTTACCAATCTCCTTAAGTGGTTTCCCGAGAGTCAAATTTTTAATCTCGCTCAAAGTGTCCAAAGCTTGTTGCATGACAGCCCATCTCATAAACATAGAACCAAAACCGGCTCCAGTTAGAAGTTTTTCGGCCATCCCACCCTTAGAAGTTCCAAAGAATAATTTAGAGATTACCCCCTGTGTCTTTTGAGCACTTTGAGCAGCAGCCTTTTCTGCTCCTTCGTGTAGTTTATCCATCATCCTCTTCCCAGCCTCAAAAAACGCTGGGAATAGTTCCTTATCCGCTATCTCCTTGAATTTTCTGTTATATTCTTTTATATCTCTTATAACTGCAGCAGAATGTTCAGATGCTGACGCTTTAACCCACTTATTTTGTTCGTTTAATCTCCTCCATCCGTCTTTAACTTTCTTAAAACCTTCCGCCTGATAATGCGCATCCAACATCGCATTGATATCTCTATAGTACTGATCGAGCGCTAATTTAACCTCTTTTCCATATGCTTTGAAGGTGGCTATCTCTTCCTTGGCGTGCTCTCTTACTTTCCTTGTAGAATTCTTTATGGCCTCCTCAAATTGAGCCATTCCTTGCTCAACTTCAGTAAGTCCTTGAAGTTTAAGACGTACCTCTAAAGTATCAATTATGGATGACATTACTTGCGACCTCTCCTACGAAGGACATTAGAATTCCCTTTTAGAGCCTCTGCCTCAGACTTTACTTCTTCTAAGTATCGTTTTATGTATGCCCTACGTACAGATGCCGGCCAGCCCATCACTTCATTCCTAGACTGTCCTAAGTATCTAACTAGAGGATACACTTCCATATCTACCGCGTCCATTCCATGTTTGTCTGGCTTTGACCAAGACATTGGAAATATGCTGGGTAGCGACTTATAATCGTTCAAATAGAGAGAATTATGGTTTCTCGCTACCCAAGAGGAAATAAAAAATCCTTATGAACCAGTATATTTACAATATTCTTTTCTCCACAATTCGGACACCTGGTTGCTATGTTAGTCTCATAACCAAAATTTAGTTTTCTCCTGGCTGCACGTATTGTTTTGTGATCCAATAATGGGAGATTTATAACATCCTCGTAGGAAAATGATGTAGAACCGTCTATCGTTCGGATTGATAAGAAAGTTGATTGGTTAGGATCGAATGTTCCATTTAATATCTGCTCAGTTAGCAATAACTCTTTATGGCCATTTAGCAAACCAATAACTACTTGATGTTTGGTGCGAGGAAGAACTACCGATATTGTAGGGTCTGGAGACATCTCTACATCTGGGTCTGGGGTCTTTTTAGCGAGTTTGTCGATATCGTATTGGTGTGATCCTACAGTTCCACAGTTCCCACACGAATTTGTGAACTCAAATTTACTGCCATAATTTACCTTATAACACTCTAGTGCTATAGATTCTTCATCAGGAGTGAGTAAATCAAGGATATCATTCCTAGTCACTTTACCACTCACTCCCTCTAACTCTATAACCAATGTTGCCAAATAATCCGGCAATGCATCGAAAACAGATTTACTTCTCTGTACTAAAATCTTATCGCTATAACCGTCGCCCTCCTGTACAACAACCCTCCTACCGGAAACTGGTAGAAGTATTTCCGATCTTATTCTTTCCATAAAAAAGCGCTCCTTTAATCATTGAACGTTCTCATTTTGTAATATGAGTAAGTAATTCTTATCTCATCTATAACGTTTTTGTCAACACTATGAGCGCTTTTATTTCCCAAATCGAACGATGAGGGGAAGGCCATGTAGTATTCCCACACTCGAACGGGAGTGCCTGAATTATCCTCCTCATATACTGAGAAATTTCTCCTATACTCTTTAGGGGAAAGACCATTACCTGTTGAAGGGTCTTGAGCCTGATTCATCCAGTCATAGAAATATCGTTTCCCTGGGCCTTCAATCGGAACCACCATCTTCAGCACAGCATCATTATATTTAATCATGCCAGCTTCTTTGACGGTAAAGTTCTGACCTCCCCCTGCGTGCTCAGCCACGCCATGCGACCTACTTCCAGGATTAAATTCCTGGACTAGAGCGCACTCCAATCCATTTATTTCTACCCTAAATTTGAAATCCTTTAGGACAGTGATGGCAGTTGCTTCTTGCATCTCAACAACCTCCTAAATTATCTTCTTATCCACCCAGGTAATTGTTTCAATGTAATGTACTGCTCAAAATTCTCTCCAGTCCTAGTAACACCTACTTCATATTCCAGATAGTAAATGGTACGGGTTGGCTGAATAAGAGCTCGACATCGATATATACCCCTGTCTATATCCAGCCCAGAGTTGAGCACTGCATTCTTCAATTCTCCACCATCAAAGAATGCATCTCGGTCTGTTTGCAGAGCAAAGTCATAAATCCTATATTTATCCTTGAAATCTTGAAGAGCTGGTTCTAGAACTCTATGAATCTCTCTCCAAGTTACTGGATGGTTAGGCTCGAATAGGAATGCTCGCAGAATAGGAACAATCATAATGTACATCTTGGTAAGAAATCTCATAACATTAAGTTCCCTAGTTGCTGATGGAAGAAGTTGGGTTGTTCTTTGCTCCCAGAACATAGCCCCCTCTGCACCAGGCATTCTAGAGATCATAAGATAATTTATTCCCTTTTCTGCAAACAAATCTGCGTATCCGGTGGATCGATAAGCACTAATATTGAAATCTATATCCTCAACAAGATTAGTAGCCCCTCTCCTGGGACCAGCAGGAGCATAATGGTAACCGTAATCTGTATCAGTTTTGCAGATACATGCCGCCAAATGTCCCAGACATGGAATGGTCACCATCGTGTCCGTAGAATCATCATACACAATTGGATGACCAAAATATAGAGCGAACCTATGGCTATTGAACGGTGGATGAGAATAGGTGGGGGCTTCTCCCATTCTCCATCTAACTGCATCTTCCGGCAACAAACCTCTCGGTATCTGACCGTAAGCTATAAGGTCTTGCCTATTTTCACAGTACGATATAAGTGCGTTATACACTACCTCATTCTCAGTCCCCAAAACCATAATATCAGTTGATACCAAATCTATTGAGTCGGCAGCATATATACCAGTACGAAGAACAGGGTCTCCAATCCAGTCACGGGTATCGTTGAAAATCCAATGACCGTCTTCATCATATAGACCTGTATCTCCTCCGGATAGATTCCATCCAATATAGTATGGGACTGTCTCAGACAACTTAGGTCTATTGATATAATTTGACGTGTTAGCAGAGAACAAATTAGTCACTCTAACAAGAAATGACCTATTATTAATATAAGTCTCTACGTACCTTGGGTCTTGAGAATCCATGCTCAAATCCCCAAAATATTCGTTCATCTCTGGCTGACGGGAATAAGTTATTCTAATATCAAATCTATCTATGGGATTTAATTTTGATTCAAGGACATAAACAGTGAGGTCGTTGCCCCAATCCCCCTCATTAAGAGCTTCAATCTTTAAGGTATCCTCCTGACCAATATCAGTACCATAATGAACTTTGTTGTCAAATCCCAAAATACTATCTGCCGTTGACGTTTCTTTGATCTGAACAGAAGAGTTTGATCCGGCTAATTTAGAGCTTATTCTAACCCTTCCAGAAAATACCTCTATCTTTGCATTTGGTATAGCAGCAGATAGCTGAGACGCCACAGATGCTGCTGACAGGGAGAATTTCAACCCATCCCCAGTTAGATACACAGTCTGATCTGCGCCACCGTCTATAGAGACAACTAATTTCGTTTGACCCTCAAAGCCAACATAGACGCCTGGACTAATCCCTAACACAGAATAAGCATCATTAGCAACATTACTTATTGTAAGAGTGGGGCCTACTGTAGTAACTTCCAATTTTAATTTACCACCATAATTTGACGCCACCACTCCAGTCACAGCAGCATTTATTTGATTCACAACTTGGTCAATAGTTTGATTCGAACCACTAAGCGTGATTGTCTGGCTAAGGCCATCTCCGACTTTTATAAGCAAGGTATCCGAAGTATCCTCGACGAATGTAAACGGTCCAACTTTAGTTCCAACTATCTGCGCAGCAAACGGGGCCCTGAACGTAAACCCACCCTCTTTAGAAAAAATAGTACCAGGAGTTGGTATATCTCCCCTATCTTTCAAGATTAATGAGGCTTTTTTAGCAGTCAAAGATGTTGCATCAGTAATATCAATATAATGAGCAACACGAATAACATTCAGTCGAGCGCCATTTCTAAGCGCCATTTCTATAGTGAGCGGGTCGGTAGAATAGGGGATTTTCTTCCCAAAAATCTTACGATACTCGTCAAGGCTCGATATAACCCTTGGATTATTTATCGGCCCTCTTTCAGTTATAGCAAGCACAGTTACATACCCATTAGGCAACTCGTCTATGAACATAGACAAATCATTAATTGTCCAAATAACTCTTGCGGCTCCCAGAGTCATTTCACTACCTCCAAATATCAATTATATCTTTTTATTATTCTTCAACAGGAACAATCTTAATTACTCCCTTAGCAATTAGAAGATTATTGGATTGTGTATCTTGAAACAATTCCTCTGGAAAGGGTTTAGAGATATGCCCTTTCTTACCTTCTACTTTAGGGGTTAGATTCAAATGATCGCCATTACTAAGTGTAATGCCTATTCGAGAATTTGTATTATTTTCTATCCGAATTAAACCCATTTTCAGCCTCCTTTATTAATCACTCAGCGCCCAGTTCAAGACTCGAAGATATGATCGGGGCTACTTTGTACTTCTCTAGTCGTTCAATCCATAAACCATCTACCACATACTGATATACAAACTTATATAATGGTTTTACTAACTCGTCTCTCCTAAATACCTGTAACAAGATAAATGTCGCAATGCCCATACATCCTGGAATTCTTGTTTGATATCCAGCAGGAAACATCTGATGGATCAATTCTTGAAGTCTATCTGCTTGGGACTTCAAAGAGCAATTTAGAGCTATCTCGTAATATACATTTATAGGGGTTGGAAAAGGCTTTCTTCTATAATTTATTGTACCATATACAATATTATCTTTTTCTTTCTTGCCTATTTCCAATACCCCTCCTGATATATAATCTCCGTTTCCAATAACAGGAGTTTCGTCCTCGATGTGGAATATATCGAAGGACTTATAATCGGGGCTAATATTTTTAACTAGCCATTCCCCATTGGCTACCGTATTACCTATTACACCACTTATCTTTACAAAACAACCCTCAGATAATACGAACAACGGTTTCTTCAGAATTATCCTGACTGGGACTGTGTTCACGGCTTCTACTATGGAATTATCCTTTTCAAAGTACTCATGTCCAGCCCTGATAGAATCGTTTCTTATAATAAAATCAACCCTATACACACTTATGCTAGGAAAGACTGCCTCCTGTAATTCCCTCTCGGGTTCGTATCCATATACCGTGATACTATTACCGTCCAGTTTTATCTGTTTCAGTCTATTAATTATAAAATTATCAAGCTCATTCAGCATACTACATAAGACCTAGTTCTTTCCGAATATGATTCCTTATAATCTCATTTACCTTTCTAATATTCTCGCTGGTAGCTATTAACGAGAAAAACGGTCTCGCAACTGAATGTATTGTGCCAAATTCATTAAATGCCAACTTTTTATATGCTTCAGAACCTTTTGGAACTCCCCAATCTATTATATTCCATGCTTTCCTGTGTGGCCCCATTGTCTTCAACAAATCCCCAGTTTCTCTATAGACTAAAGGAGGTATCCCTTTGGCTAATTTTTTTGATACAGTATAAGGTCTGTTAGCAGGCCATGCTTGTCCCAAAAAGATTTCCCATTTAAGTAGAGTGAGATAAGCAGCCCCCTTATCTAAGGCTCGCGAAGCAATTGTTTTGAGCAGGGGAGTATGTCTTAAAAATCGTCCACCCTTACCATGAACTCTCTTAACATCTACTTTTACACTAAACATCGTCCATCCCATCCACAGAAAATGAATTGCTCTTTGTCTTTATATTATTTATGACTTCACTTCTTATAACATACATCAACACAAAAGTATCTGTTACTCCTCTAAATGGGGTTAAATGTTTCTGGAATGCTGGTTCATTGGGGGCGAGATCCCACCTCTCTCCATTTATAATAAAATAACCTGCTATGTTTAATTCTATATTTCTAGCTCTAAGAGTCGATTGTTTTAAGACTAACCTATTCGTATTCCCTTCTAGCAATCCCATATCAGAGGCGTTGAATTTATCTCTCCTAAATCTAGTCGGCTCATCGTACCATATAGCTGGAATATTTTTATGCTCTACTCCATGCTCATCCACATATGTAACAAATATCCCTGATATTAAATCGAACGTGGCCTCTAGAATACCTCGTATTTGGTCGGCCAAAGAAGCCATTTGCTAATCTCCAAGAACCATTCCTCTAAACTGGGTCAGATATGGTTTCATCCTCATATATACTGGCCATCCAAGTATTGTTGGAATTACGTTGAGATCGGCTAATGATCCTTTTCTACCAAACACCGACGATACTCCTGATGCCAATTTTACAGTGAAGACCCCGCCCACAGTAATAGTCTCAATAGCTCCAGACTCTATCAAATTATCCAATGATGGATTACTCGGATCAGTCGGAGTATATCTACTCACTGTATTGTTGAAACTATCATATACCACAGTCGCAGCTAGGATTGCCTGGGCCTCTTTTACATCATTGGGAATAACGCTAGTATCAGACTGAATATCTCTGGGGAAATCAAGAGCCTGTATATACCTATCAGTAATAGGATCAATATAAACTCTATTCCCTCTAAGTGGCAAAAGGCCAATCAAATTAGCGGCAAGGGCTAGCGTATATTCTTTGACTGCTGTGCTCGCAGTCAACCAAGATACAGAATTAAATCCTATAGAGGTTAATATACTGCTAGCCTCTTCCGCTGTAATGTAACTGTTTGAGTTTGCTCCTCCTACAGTAGTTACTAAAGTCACGTTAGTTTCTCCTGATAAAATGGAGCTTCCGCATCTTCATCCTTTTGTTTCAAATCCTTCGCGTCTGACTTTGAGGAAATCTGAAACAATTGTTCGTCGGGAGTTCCTTTTATCGTTTTTCTCCAATAATTAGCGAAACCACTACTAACTTCGATAGTCGAACCCCCGACGAACTGATAAGACTCCCCTTCATGAATTACTGTGCGTGTCCACGTCTCAGGAGCCTTAAATGTTACATAGTACACCATATCTCACATCTCCTTTATTAGGACACCAACCCAGTAATTTTTACTACCGCATCGGGCTCCTCAATGGCAATTGCAACCCTCATAGACAGCACAATGATAAAATATTGACCCCTAATATCCTTGTCCGTCTCAACTTGAATCTTCCGCTGAATACCGAGAATAATATTCTTTGGATCGGTAAAGATACAAGTTCCATTGGGCATATTAGAACATGGCGAAATCGGAACGCCGAATGCCTGCAAGCCGTTGCTGTAATCGCTGGTCAGTCTGGAATCCCCCAGCACAGTCATACGAGCTGCCATCGACGCTGCGTACTCTGATTCAACAAAATGGGATACATAGAACCTCATCTTATTCCGGAGACGCAGGTACTTAGAAGGAAGACTTTGGATACCAGCCTTAAAAATTTGATAGTCGATATCAGTGGGAGGAGTTGTATAGTTCACAGTATGCACCGACGCCAACTTAATAACCCCGTCATGCAAAGCCAGATACGGATCACTAGAAGCTGTATCTCCCTTCAACAGGAGCTCTTCCAAATCCAATGATGCGTGCTCAGTCAGCATCGACATAATGGTGGCTTCCAACCCATCTCGCTCAATATTGTCTTCCAGTACATCGTATGGAATCCAGGTTTCTGCCATAATCTTACGAGTATCCAACATAAGTTTTGACGTCGTTGGAACCGAACGACTCGCTGCTGGCAAAGGATTATATTCCGCTGGACCAGCATGAAGGACTCGCGAAGCGATTCCAATTTTGTTGATCTCCATAGTAGGAGCATTCATAGTAACAACCCGCGCCTCATTAAGAATAGTGGGCTGGTCAATGAGTTGTCGTATAAACTGATTAGCCTGAATGGGGTTTAGATAACCACCATCGTCTTTCAAATTCTGGACAACAATATCCGCCTTTTCTACAATATTTTTTGTGCTAAGTCGTGACATCTCTATTAAATACCTCCATTAATTAATTTCTAAAAATGGCTCCCGCCCAAATATCAGCATCATTTTGTTTAGGGTTCGCTGGAACTCTATCCTCAGATTTAGATACCGGCTCTGGAATCGTTGAATCGAGCGCCTCAATTTTTTCAATCTTAGCAACCACCTTGTCGAGAATATCCCCCATAGCGTTCAATTTTTCCTCGAACTTCTCAAACACATTTTCCTCTACAGGAGGATTCTCTTCTTCTGATTTCTGAACCTCTTCCTCTTTTGGCTTTGATAGAGCATCCAGCTTTTCTACCAAAGTATCAATTTTTGAAATCAACGCATCAATTGCTGAAGTCGGTGATGGAGCTTTCTCTTCCTTCTCAACCGCTTCCACCTTTTCCTGCAGTTCCTCTTTCACAGTAACATCACTCATGACTTCTTCTTTCTCCTTTACTCTTACTATTAATTCGGGAACCTCGCTTTTCGCAGTGGCAAAACCACCATGATCAATTCCCGCTAGCATAAAAACCTTAAAGGCTTCTAAACTATTTGATATAATACTCTTTCTCTTATTATCCGGCAGGTGGCTCTGAGACACAGCACCCACCAGTACATTAATCACATTGTTCAATTCTGAAACAAATGATTCCTTAAACGCTGGAATAGTCGGAGACGGCCCACTAGGATCGGTGATGTCCTTACCAATAGACACCCATTCTGGATCAGGGTTATCAACTTTACCTACAAGAACCATAACTCCCTTATCCAACTTAACTATGTTCATTTTATCCGGATCAAATCTATCATACGGAACCTGTATATACGACTTATATTCATTATAATTCTCTGTCTTAATAAATTTGACCCCGTTCAACCATGGAACTTCCTCTTTGAGCACATCCAGCTCAACTCCATTCGGAACAATTACGCTATAGATAACATCTAGCATATTCTCCTCCTTATCAGCTCCGTCCTCCGATTTTATTATCTTGAATGGCATACGATTAGCTCCGTGTGGAACCAATGATACCCAACTAACGTCCAAATCCTCCAAGAAATTAACTTCTGCCTCGACCACTTCAACCTTTTTATCGATGATCATTCTGGTCACTCACTCAAAGAAAATCTATGCGAATGTTCTAACGATTCCTCAGTAGAGGTGCCTTGTAGGATCATATGGGTATGCCCTAAAGCATAATTCGTCTCGGTGGGGATAATTCTATTAAAATCATCAAATTTTATATGGAACTCGTGCGTATGTTCCGGCAACATTCCAAACAATGATTTCTCTGTCAATCCTTTTATTTCGGTAACCTTTTGTATTTTGACTGTTTTTTTATTTGGAACTTTGTCAGGAGGCACACGACCATAAAGAGAGAATCCATTAACCTCTCCCTTTAATATACTATTCCATAAATCTTTGTCCTCCACTTTTACTCCGAGTACCCATGCTCCTTTTATAAATCCGTCTGGATCATTATCATGACGCACGATAAAACTCTCTACCACATATGATCCAGACTTTTGTAGATTATGTCCAACATCTATATTATCTAGACGCATATTCTTCATGAAATTATAAGCGGCTTTTTTTATCTCGACATCAGTCATAGCATCGCCTTGAGAGTCAGCTCTAAATGGAGCAAAGACTTCTCCAAATACTACTTGTTCGTAGGTATCATCTTTTACAACTAATTTTTTAATTTCTAGTATAGGAGTATCTATCTCACTCATACACTAACCTCCGATTTTCCATTAACATTTCAATATTCCACATGTCAAGTCTAAAGAATCATAAAAATCTTCTTGCCAGTAGGAGGAAATCTTTCGCCTTCTCGGACATAAATAATTGCCACATCTCCTGTAATAGTTAAAGTAATACTTTAAGAAATGCGCGTAAGTTGAAAAAGTGGATTTGCAGATATTGCAACAGATTTTTTGCAGTTTTTGCAAAAATGTTTTCGAATTCTGCAAATCAGATACTACTTATCTGTTTGATATTATTGGGTTTTTCGGATCCCTTAATAGTATATTTTTTAATAGTATATATAATAGTATATAAGAAAACCCGATATTCCGGATTCAGAACATATCAAGATATGTTCTGAATCCAAAATATGTAAGTGGTCTCTTTTACAATCTGAAAAAAGAAGAATCGAGAGCCTTCGATAAAAGTCCCTCCTAGTATTCGATTTCGGGGCAATCTAGAATCGAGTACACATAAGAAAACCACTATCCTTCGGCTAGTGGTTTTCTTATGTACATGTACGGTACATGTGCGGATGAAATTTTTAATTTATAAAATAGCAACAAATAAATATTCTATAATATAAGATATAAATCTTGGGTATTTTCATGAAACCCCGACTCGGCAACATTTTGTTGCCATATTCAGATAACTACTTGATTTTATTACAAAATAGATAATAATTGTGACTATTTATTATAATTTTACTTGACATGCGAATAAGGGTATGATATAATGCTGACAATCTAATGTTGGAGAATACCACCATATTTAGAAAGGAATGTCACTATGGCTATATTCCTGGAGAACGAAGTTGTTATTGCTCATGAAAAGCAATATGCTAAACATGTATATAGAATTACAAATGGTATTGTATGGACTCTAGGGGAGTATTCTGTTACCCACAAAGACTCATATATGACATTCATATTCTTCTTTATCTCAAGATACTTGAGATATGGAAAAGTATCAGTGAAGTCCTCTGAATTACAGTCCACTCTAGAGGAAGAATTTGGAATGTCTTATCAGAAATATCAAAGGACTATCCTGAGTCTTAAGAAAAAGAATTTAATAGTAGCTTTTTCTAAAAAACGAGGGAGACAAACACAACATTTCCTAGGAATAAATCTAGTTTATATCCTTAAATTAGGTATGGAGAATACTAGAAAAAATGGAACTCCAGTACTTCCTAAATATACGAAAGAAGACCTAAAATTTGCAGAAGAAATGATGAAGAGAGAAGGCATACCAATTGAAGGTAGTCTGACGTTAGATCAAGTCCATAAAGATATAAAAGAAGGAAAGATTAAAAGTAAAAACAAAGTGGAGAGAGTACAATCGGGAGGAAAAACCGGTGGTGGTTCTGTAACTCCAAAAGACTTACATAGAATGTTGGTAGAGACAACTGAAGAAAATGATATAAACTATATCGATCCAGTGCTTGCAACTGATCACGAGATCGAAACCTCTAGAGTATCCAGTTCTAATGATCTAAAAGTAGCTCGTTATAAATATAAGAGAATGCTGGAAACAATGATAAAAGAACTTAACCAGCTAAGAATTCCTATAGAAGATTTTATATCTACTATGGTCAAATACTGGCCTTACATATATATCTATCTGAATCAGTTTAGTAAGAAAGAGAAGTTCTCTCTAGGCGCGAATCTAAAGAAGAGCGGTAGATTAAAGATAAGTTTCATAGAATTCTATAGAATTAGATTCTGGGTATATGATTGGGTCAGATACATTAAATCCCAAAAATGGGAAGAAAATGAAATACCAACTATGACACACAAAGATGTAATCGAGTATTTATCTGAGAATAATATGGAAGTGGTGGGGCAATATGAGATCGGGAGAGAAAACGATGCAGGATAAGGTTATCAAGAATATTGTATTTCCATGGCAACTCTATGATTTAGACAAAGAGAGCGAAGAGTACAAAAGCAGGTCGTATGTTTTAGATTATCTAAACAAACATAATTTCAAGGTGTGGGATTATAAAAAAATACCGAGCGATTATAAGGATACTCCAATTATATTTGCAGTCACGAGACTCATGCGAGAATTTGAATCCCAAGATAATATAATCTTTGCCTCTAATTCATACCCACTCTTGTTAGAACTCAGTAAATTATTCCCAATTACCTATGCATTATCTAAATTTAGATCAGTGTATATGGTAGATGACTCAATTCTGACTGCGAAAAACTTTGATAATATAGAGGAAATAGACGATACTAGAATGCTCGTATTTTTTCCATTCGGAGCACAGCTTGATAGTATATCAGATTATGGAAGAAGACTTGATCGAGTATTCTTTAATAGATTTAGACCTAATAGAAAGAATTTACTAATATCCTGCACCCATAATAAAAGGATAGATAAATATTTGAAAGTAATAAACATTGCTTATGGAGAACATATGGAATCTCTAGTTAAAGAGAAATTTAAGTTTCTTAGGTACGATTTGAATGTGGTTGTGGATGAAGCTTGGACGCCGATTTTTGACTAGGAGTTAAAACATGGTTACGATAGGGATAGCGCTATTATACAGGATGTTGCTCGAAGAGAAGAATACCAGTATTCTATCCGATTTAGGGATATCTAGAGATTACCTCCTTCCAGACGAATTAAAGTTATTAAATTTTATAAATGATTATGTAGATAGATACAATAAGTTACCTGCCATACAAACTGTAGAGGCTGAGCTGGACTTATCATTCCCAGACATACCAAATGAGCCTCTGGTGTATTGGGCAGATCAATTACGAGAAAGATACATATCAAATAAAATATTAGAACAAATCCCAAATATATCAAGGATAGCTTCACTTGGAAAAGGAGAAGACGCATTTCAACTCATAAAGAAACTATATCGTGAGACAACAGAGTACAGAATAGATAGAGGTATAGCAACTCTCGATCAAGTAGGCATAGAGGCTCTTAAAGAACACGACGACCGGCAACTCCGAAAAATTGGACATGGAATACCTTTTGGATTTCCCTATTTAGATAAAATCTCCGGTGGGGCTCAAGGGGGAGACTTCATTCCTATTGCTGGAAGACCTTCAGTTGGGAAAACATTCATAATGCAAAGAATGTCTATAG
>Ga0078972_1011505_pt1 | contig 15811 bp, 17 predicted proteins | sample YelNatPaOPGAMG01_FD_67568 | JGI IMG/M metagenome (GOLD analysis project Ga0078972, IMG submission 67568) | Hot spring thermophilic microbial communities from Obsidian Pool, Yellowstone National Park, USA - OP-RAMG-01 (SPADES assembly) (version 2) | ecosystem: Environmental > Aquatic > Thermal...
TAAATCCTACTTTATCCCATAGCCATTAAATTAAAGACTTTTAACCCCGAAGGGGTGATATATTTATAGAAAACACACAAATAAAAAATCTTTTAGCTCCGTTAGGAGCGACATATTTGCCTATCATGGAAAAGGGAGATTTAGAGGAATTTCCCTAGATAATTTAATTAGATAATAAATTGTCCGAACTCATGTCTGAATCTCAGTTAAAAAACGTTGACAAATTTATTCAGTTGATCTATAATAATCAGTAAATTCAGAATATTCTGAAAAATCTAAATAAGGAGGTAGGCTAATATGAGTGATAATGACAAAAATGAGCCTTGCTGTGCAATTTCTGGAATGGAATTGTGTAGCTGTAAGGTAGAATCAGTGGTAAACATAGATAATAGGGGACAAATGGTGCTTCCAAAGGAAATAAGGGACAAAGCAAATATCCATGCAGGCGATAAATTAGCCATTGTAACATGGGAAAAGGACAATGAAGTGTGCTGTATAGCTTTAATCAAAGTTGAAAGCCTTGCAGATATGGTAAAAGGTTTTCTTGGACCTGTTATGAAAGATATTATAAAATGATAGGGAGATGACCAAATGATAAAAAAAGAAAAGACATCATGTTGCGGAAACACAAAAGATAATATAGGAATAAAGAGATCAGTAAGGAATAATTACGCAAAGATAGCAAAAAGCGGGACTTCCTGTTGTGGGACTGTGAACACTGATTGTTGTATAAGTAAGAAAATAGGTTATAAAGATGAAGACCTCTCAGTTATTCCTGATGGAGCAGACCTTGGGCTTGGATGCGGAAACCCTGTCGCTCTTGCTTCACTAAAAGAGGGAGAAATTGTGCTTGATTTAGGATCAGGTGCTGGAATTGATTGCTTTTTATCTGCTAACAAAGTTGGCAAAAAGGGACGGGTCATCGGAGTAGATATGACTCCTGAGATGATAGAAAAAGCCAGAGAAAATGCCAAAAAAAGTGGCTATGACAATGTGGAGTTTAGACTTGGAGAAATTGAAAATCTGCCTGTTGCAGACAATTATGTTGATGCGATCATCTCAAATTGTGTGATTAACCTTGTGCCTGACAAAAAAAGAGCTTTTGCTGAGGCATTCAGAGTTTTGAAACCTGGCGGAAGATTAATGGTCTCTGATATAGTCCTGTTAAAACCACTTCCAGAAGCAATAAAAAATTCTGTTGAAGCGTATGTCAGTTGTCTTGCTGGTGCAATAATGAAAGATGAATATTTGGATAGTATCCGATCCGCAGGATTTCAGAATGTTAGGATAATAGATGAAACTCCTATATCATTTGATTTAATATCCAATGATCCAACTGCCCAAGCGATTATAGAAGACCTTAAATTATCAGCAGAGGAAGCTGAAAAAGCTGTCAATTCTGTGGTAAGCATCAGTGTCTATGGTGAAAAATTGCTATAATTAAGATGCAAGTCCCCTTTACATCGTAAGTTAAAAAAATAGATTCTTGCTTTCATAGGTGACATTGAGGCAGGTAACAATTTTCGTATATCTGCCTATATTTTTTTACGTTATCCTTAATAGGCTTTACAGTTTCGGGCTTATATTTAACCATTGAACACGCTTGTTTAATATCTCTATAATATCCTATACCAACTCCCGCTAATAGCGCAGCTCCAAGACTTGCCTGTTCTTGACAGATCGTTAGTTTCACCTCTTTGTTGAATATATCACTTGCTATTTGAGTCCATAATTCAGATGAAAATCCTCCGCCAGCACCGATTATTGGAAGATCATTTGAAAACTGATCGGAAAGAGTCTCATAAAAATAGAGTAATTCAAATAAGACACCTTCCATAATAGCTCTGGCGAGATGTGCGTATCCATGATGTCGCCTTAGACCGATGAAACTTGCGGTCAAATCAGGATTGACTCTTGTTCCGCTCAAATATGGTATGAATACTAAACCATCAGACCCAGCAGGGACTTCACTTGCAATCCTTGACATCTCCTTAAAAACGTTTATCTTCGGAGGACTTATCCCAAGTATTTTGACGTAGTCTTCTGACACATTACGCCACCAATTCAGCGATGCCCCGCCAGATAATCCCGCACCAAGAAGCGAATATCCCTTTTCTGGAAAGCAAAATGCGATGGTATTCTCTTTCTTTATATATTTATCATCAGCCTTTGATACTTGACTGCCTGTTCCGATATTTACAAGGAATCCATCGGAAGCATCACAAATTCCGCTACCGATCATGCTTAGTGGCTGATCTCCTCCGCCAATAATGACAGGTGTTCCTGCTTTAAGCCCTGTAATTTCCGCTATTTGCTTTGATATAAAGTGATCAATCGCAGTTGTAGTCTCAATTTTTGGAAAAATGCTTTCATCAATGCCAAGTTTTCTTATCAGAGAAAAATTCCAATCACGCTTTTGTGTGTCAAAAAAACCAGTGCTTGACCCGTTTGAGTGATCTGTCTTAAAAGTCTTTTCGTTGGTCAATGATTGCCTTAGCCAATCCGTAGGTAGAAGGGTATGACCTATCTCAATATTTGAGTTTTTCAAGATATGATACAACGTCGGTCCCATATATCCAGTTGCGATACCGCATCCACTTTTTTTGATCTCGTCTCCACCGATCTTTGCGATCTCATCAAGAAAAGCTTTATTACATCTGTCATCTTCCCATGTGATTATATTACTTATACATTCACCAGAACGATTATATAAAATGGTTCCGTGCATCTGTCCCGAAATACCTACGGATTTTATCAGGTTTGAATCCATATTTGAATCAGATATAACCCTTTTTATGGATTCAATAACCATTTTAAGAACATACTCAGGGTCTTGCTCGGCAGATGTCCCATGTATGTATCCATAGCTGTTTTGTGCGATGCCTAATATATCCCCGTTTTCAAGATTTAATAATAGCGATTTGACACTATTTGTCCCAAGATCAATTCCTAATGAATACATATATTCCTCTTTTGCTTGATAAGGAGTTACCCCATACGCATTAAGTTAAGGACTTTTAACCCCGAAGGGGTGATATATTTATAGAAAATACATAAATAAAAAATCTTGGCTCATGTTAAGTTACTGTGAAAATACTTAATAACATTTGAACTACCATAGGATTAATAATCTTGTGATGACAAGTTTGCTCATACATAGCTACATAATATTTCAGATTGGCTTTATGAACCCCTCTGAAAATACGAAGGTAATTACGCAAGCCTGTCCAAAAACCTTCGTCTCCATTGATATGGGTTTCTCTAATACCATCTCCGTCATTGTCCAATGCCCAAAAGCGATATGCAGAAGGCTTGTGGCGTATTACACGATGAATACGATTCATCTGAACAATACCATTATAGTTCTGCCAATCATCTGTATAGCAAATACTACCCTCAATTGTGAATCTCATAATATGAACAAGCAGTGTCTCTGCTTTTGTATCCTCATACACTCGCAACCTGCACTCTCCAGTCTCCCTGCCGATGGTTGCTACTATGGCTGGACGATCATTTGCATAAGTGCCATGACCACGCCTCCTGTTTGCTCTTCTTCTGGGAGGATCATCAGGAGCAAGATGAGGAGTGCTTTTTTTCCCCAGCATTGGCAAACATCTCGTCAGTCTCTGTCTCTCTATCGCTCAATGCATCTTGTGGAAGAAATTCATAAGCACGTCGTTGGATCTTCTGCCTTCGCTTTTGAACCGTCTGACGTGAAACACCTATCTCTTTTGCAATGGTGTTTGCTGTATCTCCTTTACAAACACCACGAATCAATAAAACTATTTGAGTTAAGCTTAAGTGCGTCTTTTCAAAGTCTGTTTTTGAAAACAGATTGTATGTCTTATGACAGTTTTTACACCGGTAATCTAATAATGGTTCTCTATTCTTTCGGTGAATCCATCTTTCTTGACTTTTACAGTAAGGGCATTTCAGACCATCAGGATAGAGATGGTTGATGAGCCATTGGTAACAGCTTTCAGGAGACATTAGGTCTATAACAGGAAACAACATAAGCATTCCCTCCTTGATTTCAATTTATGGAGGAAATATATCACATTTCGAGATTTTTCACAATATATTTACATGAGCCAAAGTTTTTTAGCTTTCCAAATTTGAGAAGTCAAAAAAGTTATGAAGTATACGTTCAAGTTCTATTGACACTCCGCTAAACATGTTTTTTAGTTCAAGATATTGTTTAAAAGCCATACTGTTTTTGGCTTGTATTTTCTCCGCTTGAATCAAGATATTCTTAGGTGTATAGATAGGCGACACGTATTCTGTCACACTCACCTTATAGCCAACCGCTTCAAGGATAAGCGTCCTCATAGCATCAGTCAATAAATCCGCTAACTTAGATTTATATACTCCATGCCTTGTTATAGCTTTCAACGGGTGATCTGTTAATTGATTTGTAACCTCATGTTGACAGCAAGGAACGACAAGCAAAAAAGGCGATTCCAATAAAACTCCCTTAGCTATGGCTTCGTCTGTTGCGGTATCGCAGGCATGGAGACTGCAAACTATATCAACTCTCTCCTTTGGCTGAAAATCCTTTATTGCACTGACATGGAATTCCATATTATTATAATTTAACTGCTTTTGTATTCCTCTGCATTTTTCTATCAATTCAACGTTTGTGTCAATGCAAAAAAAATGACAATTCCTTCTGAGCTTCTCTCGCAGAAAGTAATTCATCACAAAAGAAAGATATGATTTTCCAGAACCACAATCTAAGATAAAGATTTTCTTGTCCTGTGAGCTTTTATTGAGTAATGGAAGGATAATTTTGATGAAGTTGTCTATCTGAATAAACTTTCTCATCATGTCCGCTTTGGTAGAACCATCGGAACTGATGATCTCTATAGCTTTTAGTAACTCGTTAGCTTCGTCAGGGTCAATTATCGTCCCTGAATCAGTTTCTTCTGGCATGATCAACGGTTTGGAATAGGTTATCTTCGGTTTTGCGTTTTTTCCAGAAGGTATCTCTATACGCATGTCACCAGAATAAAATTCGCAAATTATTGATTTAAACCCCTTCTGAATGAGTTCCTCTATTTTATTAATTATATCAACTTCTTCAATGACTGCTTCTTCATCATTATTCTGGAATACAAAGTTATCATTTTTTAGATATATATATGCTTTTTTATTTTCTGATGTTAGAGTTATCTTCTTAAAGTCATCTTTATCATTTAATCTACTTGATATGGCTATTCTCAATATATTTGTCAATTTTTCCCTCACTTACATATTTCATTAAATAATCTGAGAAAATTACCGCCCATGATCTTTGCTATATCATCGTCTTTATAACCGCGTTCTGATAGTTTTCTTGCGATATTTGGCAATTTTGACACATCTTCTAAACCTATTGGTGCTGGTCCCATACCATCATAATCAGAGCCGATACCTACACAGTCTATTCCGCCAACATTTGCGATATGGTCTATATGTTCTATGACCTTATCTATTGATGGCGGGTTAGTTTTTTTGCCTTTCCAATAGTCTTCATCAAGGAATTCAGGACAAAAATTGACGCAAATTACCCCTCTTGCCTTTGATATAGCCTTTATCAAGTTGTCATTGACATTCCTAGGGTGTCCGCATATAGCTTGGGCGCTGGAATGAGATGCGATTATCGGATCAGTGCTGACATCCAAGACGTCGTATGCTGTCTTATCTGACGAATGAGACACATCAACGATCATTCCCAGCTTATTCATCTCTTTGATTACGCTTTTGCCGAAATTTGTAAGTCCGTTATGCTTTTCTGGTTCACGTGACGCGTCAGCCCAATTGGTGCTTCCCCATACGATTGTCATAATTCTGACGCCAAGTCCATAAAAAACATCAAGCAGGTATAAGTTGTCCTCAATAGCTTGTCCGCCCTCAATTCCTATTATAGCGGAGATTTTTCCGTTACTCATCGCATTTTGTATGTCTTTCGCATTTAAAACGGGATGTATTGTATTAAAATTTTTTCCAAATTGTGTGTATAGCCCATTTATCATCTGCTTTGCACGTGCGGAATAATAGCCATTTCGCTCTCCGGGTTTGCCGATCCAACATGCAAAGACTTGGACATTGACCTTGCCATCAATTAATCTTGGTATATCCACATGACCGCTGTTTGACCTTTCGCCGATATTAAATCCCTCATCAACAATTCGTTCAGCAGTATCGCAATGTGCATCGCAAATGATTAATGATTCATACAAGTTTTCCATCTCTTGTCCTCTCAATTACATATAAGATATTTCTGTTCCAAGCAAACATATCGTGCTACCACTAAAAGCCATAGGAAAACCGCTTTTAGACCAAAGAACGCCCTTTTTCGGTGCAAATATAGTCTCAACAGTCCTTCCAAAAGGATCGCATATATCCGCTATCGGCTGATGATATTCAACAATGTCAGAGATTTTCGCTAAATACTTGATAAATCCGCCACGATCGTTATATATTGCCTGTAATTTCTTTACAACAATTTGCTTTTCTGGTATCGCTGGTTTGCTGTCAATAAATCCGTAATATTTCAGGACATTTTGTATGCCATTAATTCCTTTTTGAATGCTTTCAGAATCCCATCCAAGACAACCGCCAAGCTCTGGATCAATGGTAGGAATTCCTAATAAATCAGGTGCAGACTGTGCTAACTGACCATTCGGTCCTTTTTGATCAAGTATATATCCAATGCCAAACACACGGGCAAGCTCCATACACTTTTTATGCAAGCGATGACGACTGGAAATCCTGACATTAACGGAATCAATCATTGGTGAAATACCGCATTGATGTAAGTCTATACAATATTGGGCTTTCATAACGACTTTATAAAAAAGACTATAAGCGATCCTTTGACTTGATGTCCCAAAATTATCGCCGGGGAAACATCGGTTCAACTTCTTTTTATCAACTATATTTTCAGGTTGTCCGTAATAAAAGGCATAGGGATTAGCTATGGGAACAGCAATTATCGCACCTCTTAGCTCTTTTGGCGATATAGTATTCAAAATGTGCTGAATAACCGCTACGCCATTTAGTTCATCGCCATCACTGACAGCCTGAATATAGATGATCTCGCCATTTTCACTGCCGTTTATTATCGCCAAAGGTATTTTAACGGAAGTGCCATCTTTCATTTCGCCAGCATCAATGAAACCGTAAGATGTTGTTCCGGGTTCAGCTATTATTGAATCAATTTGGATACTTTCCTTCATAGCTAACGATATACTGATTGTATTGTTGCCCTTATATAGCCAATAGCATAAGCCTTTGATGCCAAAGATTGAGGTATGGTTGGAATATGATCAACTATAAAAGGTCCAAAAAATCCAGAATCATAATAAGCCTTCATTGTCTCATACATATCAATCTCGCCCTCATCAATAAACGTCTCAACGAAATCGTATGGATTGCCACGTATATTTCGGAAATGGACCATACAAATTTTATTCTTTTCGGCAAAATCTTTTATTGATCTTACGACATCAACGCCCATTTCAGAGAAACAACCTTGACAAAATAGCATAGCATTAGATTCACTCGGCAGGAGATCAAACACTTTTTGGTAATTTTCAGGGCTTATAATTATCCTCGGAGACCCTCCGAGAGGGACATCAATTGGCGGATCGTCAGGATGCAAAGCTAATTTAACGCCGACTTCTTCTGCCACAGGGATAACCCTTCTGAGAAAGTATTCTATGTTTTCCCAAAGTTTTTCTTTGCTTATTTTCTCTGGTTGAATTGGATTATTCCGCTTAAATTCATCAAGATTGAATGCACTATACTTTGTTCCGCCTCTTCCATCTCTCGGTGTAGTTCGGAAATGACCGATTGACATAAACGTGTATCCACAAAAAGAGACACCAGCCGATCCAATTGCCCTTATCGCTGAACAGCATAGATCAATATTTTCATCTCTATTCTCACGACCATTGGTAATCGCCCCCCAATCGGGAACGCTCCAACGCATATCATAAACCTTTAATCCAAATGAACGGACAAAGTCAGCCATCTGTTTTATCTCTTCCGCTTTGGATTTGTCAGTCACAACAGGCAGACCATTAATAGAAAGTCCATCAACGCCCATAGCATTGAGAAAAGAAAGATTTTCAGGGTTAACTTGATTCCAGCCCAAAACCTCGCATATTGTCGCTTTGTTTTCTTTCATGCTAAAAAATCCTTTATATCGCTTTTTTGAAGTGAAAAACCTTCAAATTAATTTTTTACTAATGTTTGGACAATTTTGAGTTAAAAATGCTGTATTGAACCAATTTCATTTAGCTAACCAAATCATACGCATTAAGTTAAGGATTTTTAACCCCGAAGGGGTGATATATTTATAGAAAACACATAAATAAAAATCTTTGAGGGGGATTCCTAAAAGTCTCCCTTTGAAAAAGGAAAAGCACAAAAAGTCTCCCTTTGAAAAGGGGAGATTTAGAGGGATTTTCTAACTAAAATATGCGATTATAACTTGTAAATTGTCCAAAGTTTAGTAATTTTTTAAGTTCATTTAATATTCATCTTTTTAGCGATCTCTGGATAAAGTTCCTTCAAACAATCAGGACAGATACCATGAGTAAAAGAAATGTCAAGATGTTTGCTAATATATGATTCAACATTTTCCCAATAATTGTCATCATTTCGTATCTTTTTACATTTTGCACATATCGGTATTAAGCTTTTTAGTTGGATTAGTTCATTTATATCTTCAATCGTAAGTATAACGAATTTTTCGCCATTATAGTCAAATGGTGCAGTAGTGATTAAGAAAAATGCTTCTGATTCTTTACCATCTTTGATGAAAGTTAATGCAGTCTGCTTGCGAAATATTTTTGCTCCATTCATAGATTCATTTACCGAACTCCTGATCACACAGTCTTTGCAGAATTCAGACCGTCCACAACCTTTTTCAATAGACCTAATGCAATGAAAAACCTCTCCTGCTCGTTTTCTGACTATTTTTACATCACTATCAGCGACTAAATCTAAGGCGGATTGATTAAAAAACACGATTTTGACGTCCGAGTCAACGATCGTTATTGGAACTGGCATTGCGTTAAATATGGTCAATAGAAAATTTTCATTATCAAATAAATTTTTCTCCATAGTTCACACTTCCTTAATATTTCTTGGGATAGGAAGCGAAATAACGCTATTTTTTGACGCAGATATGTATCCCGCCATCAATGCCTCAACTTGTGCTGCACCATCTTTAGCGGAAACTTCGCTTTCGGTATCATTTTCTATGCAATCAATAAAATATCCAACATCGTTGGAATGACGATTTTTAGCTTTTATTGGTATCCATATCCCTTTTGGTCTTGTCCCTTTGTATGTGCTATTCCAAAATCCCATTGGGTCTTCTGGGTTTATCTTTGGTGGAGTCCATGGCGGTTCGCTTGTCCAAACCTCTACACGTGGTCTGCCTGCATCAAACGTCATTAAGCCTTTTGTGCCTACCAAATGAACTCTCATAGGACCATGTGACGGATGGCTTGTATATCCGATCCTTCCAGCAGAGACGGTTGCGATAACGTCGTTTTCAAGCGTCATAGCAAGCAATCCGAAATCCTCTACATCATTTCGTTTATGTTCCTCAAAGAAGTAGTTTTCCGTCAAACAAAAGACCGTTTTTATCTCAGATTCAGTCAACCATCTTATTAATCCGACGGAATAGACACCTGTTGCCCTTAGTTCACGTTTGGAATCAATGAACGTAAATCGTTTTGGATATGGGTCTTGCTTACGCGGTTTGCCGAGAGGAGAATCCCCAGCATATCCTTTGGCAAACATCACATCACAATGAATTGCTATAAGTTCGCCGACAGCGCCAGATTTAAGCGATTCTTTCGCAGATTTAGCCCAAGATTGATGGACAAAACTGAAAACTTGACTTTTGACGCCGACCGATTCAACCGCAGATACAACAGAATCTGCATCTGAGATGCTACAAGTCATAGGTTTATCAAGATAGAGATGCTTTCCCGCTTTTGCACATTCCACCGCAACTCGCCCTCGCCTTTCATGTTCTGCACAGATACTAACGATATTGACATCATCACGAGACAAGGCAACGTCAATATCTTCTATATAAGGCAATCCTCTTTCTTCGGCAAATCTACGGTTAAGTTCATATCGCCTAACGGGAATGTCTGGCTCATCTGTTACTGCGATCAGCTTACATCTTGGGTCTGTTGCGAAAAAATCCGCATAATTCTCTTGATGTGTCATCATTCCAGAGACAAGCAAGACTCCATAAGGTTTAGTCAAAATCTAACACCTCCCCTATAATGATCGGCTCCCCTGTGAATAATGAACGTTCAATAACGTCTATAAGCCATTTAGGAATAGTCATAGATTCCACGCCAAGATCAAATCCTGTCGGCATAGCTTCTCCATCGTGATATAGGGCGCCTTTATTGCCAAGCAACATAAGATCAATACGAGAGGCAAATTCAGTAGAAATGTTGATACTTACTATTGCAGTCTGACCGCCAGTATATTCAGCGGTTGCGGTAATCTGAGCGGTGTTTTCTCTGTGTTGAACGTAAATTTTCGCAGGTATTGATCCTAACCATGACCCTGTCATAACAAGGGTTTGTGCAAGTATATCTATTATTTGTTCGTCAATTGGTGTTGTTTGAACGATGAATCTGACAAACACAGGCACGCCAACCCGTCCTGTATCTATTATCTCTTTGATTGTTTGATATAGAAGGTGCATATATAACTCCCAATAATTTATACTTTGATAGATTATACCATTGTTTTCGCTTCTAAGCATGCTTCTATTGCTTCATAAAGATTTTGGATCAATTCCAAAATTGTATCGCCTTGAGTAGCACAACCAGGAATAGCTGGGACTTCAGCCCAGTAACCCCCTTCTTCTGCTTCGTGAATGATAACCTTCATCTTCATATTTATCCCTTTCTTTACTAAAAAACAATATTATAAAGAAACAGGTTCTGGCAGATTGCGTTTTATTTTATCTAAACAATAGCCAAATCCCGCTCCCTTAATTGTAGAGAGATCAACCATTCCATTTCGTCTTTTATATACTCCCGGATGAACTTTCTCTTCTGCTAATGATGCTTCTGGGTAAAATTGCATGCTATTTGTCTCAACTCCCATAATTGTCTTTGCATAAGAAGCCAATAGGACATGTGGAATTTGTGCAAGCATCGGATTTGTCAAGTCCTGAACCATTAATGTCATACCATGAGCTTTTGCCCAGCAAAGGCTTAATAATGCGCCAGTTTGAGTTTTGCAAGTTTTAAGTGCAACACCAGACCATCCTAATTCGCGTCCAAGTTTTATCAAATGCCAATCGTGGGCACTTTCGTCCATAAATAAAGGTTTTCGGGCAGATACACTGTGAACATCTATTTGATTCCTTTCTATGTCATACGGGAATGGCTGTTCAACATATAAGATCATACCATATATCCGTGGATATTCTATCATGAGTCTATCTAAAATGTCATTAACATAATTTGGGTCTGTAACGGTGCAGTTAAAATCGCTTGTAAGCCAATAGACATCGTTTTCTATGCCGATCTTTCCAACTTTTACTAAGCGATCGTAATCCCATCGTGCATCGTCGCCTCTTAATTTCACTTTTAGGCATTTTAGCCCATCTTGCTTTATCCAATCAGGCAATAAGACAGGATAACCGTCATTTGGTTCAGTTCCTGTGAGTTCCTCTTTGTCCAATAGGTCCTTACCGCCGACTAAATGCCAAGCAAACATTTTATCCGCTCTTGGAAATTGCAGAAAATCCGCTGGATATTTGCCCTTAAAGGTAAATTTTGCCTTTTCTGCGGGAGTTAGATAATATGATAGGTCAGTGTTCATAAAATCAACGTTATAGGTGTCATAGATTGGAATTTTATGTAACTGACCATAGGCATCGTGTAGTGCAATATCAAATGCGGAACAGCAGACAAGTCCTGCCAACCATGGCATAAGCTCAGCTAATTCGCTTTTTTGATTATGCTCGTCTAATAGTTTAGGCAACAGAGATGTTTGAAATTGGTATCCTACCTCAATTGGATGACCGAATTCTTTGAAATTTGTCCACTCTTTGGCAAGAGTTATGCAAAAAGATTTAAGTGATTCATGCCTCTCTGAGTATGTTATAGAGCTTGGCCAAACCCATTGGACGCTTAGCGGAGTTTCGCCCCAGCCTTCTGCTGACCTGCCATTTCGGTCTTCAACAGTCATCTTAACTCGGGCGCACGTCACAGAAGTTAATGTTTCTGGACCAAATTTCAAAGGCACTCTGGTTTCAACAGGCAGAAAATAGAGAGACACATCTTTTGGGCATACATCAGTTTGTTTTGCCATATATCAAGTCCTTTTAGGGCGATCCCTATTTTATTACTCATCCTGACGCATCATAACGTCTTGGATTATTTTTAACTTTTTCATAAACAGAAAGCGTCTTATCAACGAGGCTATAAGGTTCGTCATCATAGATGATCTCGCTTCCTGTTTCTTTTTTTATTGATTCAACTATATCAGGCAATCGTTCTGTTATTCCACCAGTGCCGACAAGCACTCCGATAGGTTTTCCTTCGTCATAAGCGATGCAGAATTCACCTAATGTCCCAGAACGTCCGCCGACAATGATGATAATATCACAACTTCTGACACCTATAACTTCCCTGCCCATAAGTCCGCTTCCCGTAAATATTAAGACATCCATATATTCTGTTGGGGATTTATATAGTTCTACGTGTTCGCGTAAATCAATGCCGGGAGATATGCCGATAACAAATCCATTAACATCTTTCGCCCCTTTGGAAGCGGCAAATGGCAGACCCGGACAGCCACCAGTTACAAGCACACAACCTCTTTCTGCGATAGCTCTGCCAAGTAAATATGATTTTTCTAAAGCCTGCTTGGACATCTCGCCCCCCGCAGACCCCATAACACCAACCTTGATCTTCAACGTTTCCTCCTATTTTTATGCTATAATCCATCATAAATTAAGATTACATATATCATTTATCTTTTTTTATAACAACTTTCAATGTTTTTTCCGCTGGATTTAACGCAGTCTTCATCGCCAAATCAATCTGATCAAACATAAATTCATGCGAGATCAGATCAATTAAAGTGACCTCTTTCCTCGCCAATAGATCAATGGCAAGCGGAAATCTATTTCTATAAAGCCTTGACCCATAAATATCAAGTTCTTTTTTGACTATATGTATAGGCGGAATTTGGACTAATGGTGATTTATAGAAGCCTATTATCACTACACGTCCGCGATAAGCAGTAACAGTCCAGCACGTTTTTATCGCTTCTTCTGCACCTGACGCCTCAATGACTAAACTCGCACCTTTTCCATTTGTGATCTCAGCAACTGCTTGTTCAACGTTATCTCTTATCGGATTGATTACATAATCCGCGCCTAAATTTTTCGCTATTTTCAGTTTATCATCGCTAATATCAATGGATATAATTCTCCTTGCACGAATACATTTTGCGACTTTCAGCACACAAAGCCCGATGACGCCAGCTCCGAAAATTACAAGTGTATCCTCAATGGATAACTGCCCTCTACGGGATATTTCAAGGCTAACGCAAAGCGGTTCAATCATAGCTCCCTCTTTTAAGGAAGTTCCGGGAGGCAGTTTGAATACCCTATCGGCATTGATGAGGACTTTCTCTTGGCATGCACCGTCAACATGGACTCCCAAAACTTTCATATCCTCGCAGACATTGTAATCGCCTATCTTGCAAGGTTTACATATTCCGCATGTAACTAATGGCTCAACAGTGACATAATCGCCGGGTTTAACATTTTTTACGCCTTCACCAATCGCTGTCACAATGCCAGAAAACTCATGACCTAAAACTCTTGGGAACGTCAATAGCTCATGCTTGCCCTGATAGCTCACCATGTCAGTTCCACATATACCGACGTATTTAACATCTATAATAACGTCATCGGGCTTTGATATTTTTGGTTCATCTATTTCAAGTTCTTTAAATTCATAAGCCTTTGTTAAAAAAGTTGCCTTCATTTTATATCCCCTTAAAGTATTGGAAGATAATCTTTTATTTCTTCGGTCGTTACACGGATACGGTGTTTATTCCATTCTATTTTTTTATTTTCTATAAGTTTGTAAAAGATATGATCTCCAAGCGTTCTTCGGACAAGCTCACTTTTTTCTGTAATAGTTATTGCTTCATATAGGCTTTCTGGAAGCGTTTCAATACCTTCTCTTATTCGCTCTTCTTCCGTCATTTCATAGATGTTTCTTTCTATAGGTTCACGTAGCTTATATCCTTTTTCTATTCCTTCAAGTCCAGCGGCAAGCATGACAGCGAAGGCAAGGTATGGATTACAGGCTGGGTCAGGTGAACGATACTCCATCCTTGTCGCTTTCTCGTGACCGGGCTTATACATCGGCACACGGACAAGATCAGACCTGTTTCTAACTGCCCAAGAGATATATACAGGTGCTTCGTAACCAGGGACAAGACGTTTATATGAGTTCACCCATTGATTAGTTATAAGTGTTATCTCTCTCGCGTGATGAAGAATTCCAGCTATAAATGATTTCGCAATATCAGACAGATGATATTTATCATTAGGGTCAAAGAAGGCATTTCTATCGCCTTTAAATAATGACTGGTGGGTGTGCATACCGCTACCATTTTCGCCAAAGATAGGTTTTGGCATAAATGTAGCATAAACTCCGTTTTTAAGTGCGACTTCTTTTACAACTAACCTATATGTCATAACATTATCAGCCATTGTTAGGGCATCGGTATATCTCATATCAATTTCGTGCTGGCTTGGTGCAACTTCGTGATGGCTATATTCTACGCCTATTCCCATTTTCTCCAATATCAGGACTGTCTCTCTGCGAAGATCAGTCGCTACATCAGAGGGTATGAGATCAAAATACCCGCCTTTATCAAGTGGATCGGTTGATTTATCATCTTTAAAATAAAAATACTCCAACTCGGGACCAATATAATATGTAAAACCTTTCTCTTGAGCCTTTTTTAACATATCTTTAAGCACTCTACGTGGGTCGCCATCATAAGGTTTTCCGCCGGGTTCCATTATATCGCAGAACATCCTTGCAACTGCACCTTCTTCTTTTGGTCGCCAAGGTATAAGTTGAAAAGTGTTTGGATCGGGCAATGCCATCATATCGCTCTCATCAATTCTTGCAAATCCCTCAATTGATGATCCATCAAAGCCCATGCCGTCTTCAAGTGCGCCCTCAAGTTCCTCTATTGTGATAGCGAAACTTTTGAGAAATCCAAGAATGTCTGTAAACCAAAGCCAGATAAATTTTACATTGTGTTTTTTTGCCATTTCAATAACATATTGCTTATCTTTTTTCTCCATGTTCAACTTCTCCTTTTAAGATCGTCATACAAAATTGAAACCCAAAACCCTTCTTATCTTTATTTAACCAATTACCAAAGTTTAGATAATTTAAGATAAATATTGGATAATATCATTTATTCTATATTTATTCTATTGAGTCATAAAAGACTAAAAGTAAGAGAATAAATGATGAATACAATATTAAGTATAAACAATTTATTAACATTATTTCAATCTTTATTTTATCCCTCTTATGAGAATTTATTTGACAAAATCATTGTTCTGTGCTATTATAAGTATTGTAAAGCCATTCAGGCAGCGCTATAGAAACTTGGCTAAAGATGATAATCCTATAATTATAAGCCAAATTATAACGGTATTCTTCTCTTATTAGCAAATATCTATCTCGCCTTGCATACCTGTTTGTGCTTAATTATTAATGTT
>Ga0078972_1011506_pt1 | contig 15810 bp, 10 predicted proteins | sample YelNatPaOPGAMG01_FD_67568 | JGI IMG/M metagenome (GOLD analysis project Ga0078972, IMG submission 67568) | Hot spring thermophilic microbial communities from Obsidian Pool, Yellowstone National Park, USA - OP-RAMG-01 (SPADES assembly) (version 2) | ecosystem: Environmental > Aquatic > Thermal...
CAAAGTTGGAGGATATTGTCCTTGCCAATTTAAAACCGTTTGGCCGAAGCCGATTGTATACAACAAAGCAAGAACAAGCTCTTGCCAACGCCGTTCAGAATGTAAATCCAGAAAAAGACCTGTATGCCTCTTTGGGGCTTACCAAAGGCGCTTCCCAAAAGGAAGTGGAAGAGGCTTATAAGAAAAAAGCCGAGGAGCTTAAAAAGGACCAAACTCCTGAAGGAAAAAAGAAGCTGGAAGAAATTTCTTATGCCCATGATGTTTTAAGCGATGCCGCCCGCAAGCAAAATTATGACAAAGCCGGCATTGAACCCACGGTTTTCTCAAAGCTAGTTAGGCCGGATATTTTTTACATTCACATTACAAGGATGTCGCCGACTACGCTGGAAGAGTTTCAAAGAGCGGCTGATTCCGTCAATGGCAAAAAGGGTTTAAATTCGCTGATTTTAGATTTGCGGGGGAATGTCGGCGGGGCGATTGATTTGATGCAATATTTCCTAGGACCGTTTATCGGGCCGAATCAGTATGCTTATGATTTTTATCATCAGGGCGATTACACACCTTTTAAAACTAAAACCGGCTGGCTGCCAAGTCTGGTTCAATACAAAAAAGTAGTTGTTCTAATTGATGGTAAGATGCAATCGTCGGCGGAGGTTATGGCGGCGGCTTTGAAAAAATATAATGTCGGAGTCCTAATAGGCGTGCCGACAAAAGGTTGGGGGACGGTGGAAAAAGTTTTTAATATTGACCACCAGATTGACCCAAATCAAAAGTTTTCAGCATTGATAGTTCACAGTATTACTTTGCGCGACGATGGTCAGCCAATCGAAGGCCGAGGAGTTGACCCGACGATAAACATTAACGACAAAGACTGGCAGAAACAATTATTGGAATACTTTAACTATCCCGAACTCGGCCGAGCCGTAAAAGAAATGTGGGATAATCCAATCCCCGCCAAGCAGTAAGACGACGGAGGAAAAATTAATACTGCAAATCGCCACGATCGTGGCGATTTGCAGAAAATGGCGATTTGCAGAAAGTAATTAAGCCCAACCTCCCAAAAACAGTCCCAACGGCTGTTTTGTGTTTATAATTTTCTTTTTTGTGACTCTTGAAAGATGCTATAATTAAAGAGTGGGCAACAAGAAACCCATAACAATAAACGAAACCTTAGACAGGTTAATTTTGGATTCATCCGAAAGAGTTTTTTATTTCGCAAAAAGGCGTTTAAAACACAAACGGTACGCGATTTGGCTGGCGATAGTTGCCGCAAGCGTGGGGTTTGCTTTGTACTCGCTTTTCGTTAAGGCGAATATTTTTAATTATTACCCTTCTTCTTGTCTCGGGACTTGGGATAACCCGCAGAATGCGGAAGGCGAACCTTCTCTTGGACCCGGCGCGGCGCCGGAGGCATTTAACAGAGAAAACTCGGCTTTCTATGACGGTGGCGGCGCGAAACAAATTTTTTGCGGCGGTTTTAAAACCGAGGCTGACCCCTCCGAAAAAATCTTCAAAAAAGCAGTTTTAAAATTTTCGTGGGCGATAGCGGTATCGCCGACACCCTTGCCGACTGAAGCGGGAGAAGCAGGAGGCGCATCGAGTCAAACCCTACAGCAGTCGGAGTTTGAAAATAAAATTCTGGACCTGCCCGCCAGCGCTTCGGTAATTGTTATACCCGATATTCCGGCAGCGGCTTCCGAATCTCTGGAAAATCAGCCGTCAAATCCGGAACCGACTCCCGAACAGATTCCTCTAGGACCCGAACCCTCGCCGGTTATGACCGAAGAGCCGACTCCCGTTCCCGAAACTTCCGCTGAGCCGACACGGATTGAGCCGACACCGATTGAGTCGACACCGATACCCGAGCCGGCCCCGGAGTCAGTTCCCTCTTCAGAACCGGCCCCACCGCCGGCCGAAAGCCCCACATCATTTATTAAAAACAGAATTTTGTCCACGATTTTCTCTGTAGAAGATGAGGTATCCAGCCCCTCGTTGTCGTCATCTCAAGACAATAATTTGCCAACCCCATCTCCAACCCATTCTCCTTCTACTTATCCCTCCCTTTTTCCGTCCTTAACCGTTGCCCCGTCCTTTTCTCCAGCTGCCTCCGCAGCGGAACAAACGAATCAGTCTTTGACCGGCGTCGCTTCGCCATCCCAAACCGCTTCCCTGAGCCAATCTCTGGATAACTTTCTTGAGATAAGTTATTCAACCGACGGCCAAAACTGGCATTTGCTTGCTTTAGTTAGCGACCGTAATTTCAATAATTTAGAGCTTGAAATTCCGATTACTTCCTGGGTTGAGCTGGAAAAACTCCAAATCAGCATCCGGGGGACGGCATCGGATACGATAAAGCAGGTTTATCTTGATGGAATGTGGATTGAAGCGCAATATGAGATTCAAAATGAAGAAAAAGATGCCACTTCGGGCGACTCTACCTCTATTAGCGAAGAGAGCTCAACTCAAGAAAGTTTTGAACAGATTAACAATCAGCCACCGCCGGTTTCGCTCAAAGAGAGAAAACTCCAAAAACACATTGAAGTGGACCCTAAAGCGACTCATAGCTGTAGGGTTGAGCCATTTGCAATAGATATTTCTAATAATCCTTCTGCCTTGGTTAAGATTACTCTAGCCAGAACCAGAGGCGAGGGGCAGCCCGAAGAAATTGAGATTGGAAGTCTGCCTCTGGGTATTGATATGGTCTTTGCCAATAATAAGGATTATATTTATCAACCCCAAGCTTATGAGACAACCCTTGATTTAGAAATCACAAACCAACCCGGCTCTCAAAAAGGCAATTTTAACATTGCGATAATCTACACGAGCGGTAATTCAACCACTATGTGTCAGATAAATGTTATTAATTTTTAATTTTGAATTATGAAAACATTTGCGTTTATTGACGCTTCCAATCTATTTTACGGCGGAGAAAAAAGTCTGGGCTGGAAAGAGGTTGGCAAGGGGATTATTGTTTTGGCGCGCGGACCGCAAACAGCGCGAGAAATCAGGCAATTTGCCGGGAGTAATTTTAGGGATTTTGAATATCTAAAATATATTCTCAAAATGGAAGAAAGGGCGGAAAAGTAAATGGGGCAGACTCATCTAGAATCCACCCCACGTTTAGTAATTTTAGTATAGCAAACCTATATTCTATGTCAAGAGTAAAACTGGGGATAAATAAAATATCAAAAATCGCGCGAATTTCGATTATATTTCTAATTTTTTGCTTGGGTTTTTTCGGGCTGGCCGCCTCCAATAAATTCTCAATTTTGAATTTTTAATTTTGAATCAATTTTAAATGTTAGAAATGTTTCAAAATTAAAGAATTAGAATTTGATTCAAAATTCAAAATTCGAAATTCAAAATTCAAAATTCAAACAAGATGAGGTCGCGTAAAACATTAAAATTTATCATTGTATTTTTGCTAATATTTTCGTGGCTATTTTCCGGTTTTCCGAGGATTTGGCAAAATCCGAGAATTCCGTCGGAAATTCAGCAAGCGTATGCCCAAGGTGTAAATGTTAAAGTAGGAACTTTTGCTAAAATAACAACAACCGGAAGTCAAACAATTTCTGGATTAGGATTTCAGCCAAAAGCAATAATATTTTATTGGTCAAGAAATACAGCTAATGCAACAGCAGCGGTTCCAAGATCTCAAGGAGTAGGCTTTACAGATTGTACAAATCAAAGAGCAGTAGCAATTGCTGAAGATGATAATGTCACTACTTCAAATGCTGGAAGATATAGAACAGAAAGCAATGTGGTTGTTATTTTATCTGATGGAGCCCCAACAGTTGGTTCAAGAGCAACTTTTACTTCTTGTAATACTGATGGATTTACAATTAACTGGGCAGTAAGCGAGGCAAGGGCAGATATTATAAACTATATTGCTATTGGAGGTTCTGATGTCACTAATGTTAAAGCAGGAACATTTACTTTAGCAGCCTCAACTGGAATTCAAAATATTACTGGAGTTGGATTTCAACCTGATTTTGCGATGTTTCTTCAAGGATTTACTGAAGCTGTTGATACCGCATCTGCTGGTTTAGAAATGGGAATGGGATTTGCTGATTATAATAATAACCAAGGCTCAATTTTAAATTGTGTTAAAGATAATGATGGTACTAATAAAACAAAATATAGCTTACAAAGAACTGATAATGTTATTCTTTTGAGCTCAACTGCTTGTGCTCAAGATGCTTTGGCTGCTTTAAATGGATTTTCTTCTGATGGTTTTTCTTTAAATGTTTCTGATGCTCCAGCAGCAGCTACTTCGATTTTTTATTTAGTAATTAAAGGCGGAAGTTATAAGGTTGGGAATTTTTTACAACCAACAGCTACAGGAGTGCAGACTATTTCTGGTTTAGGATTTCAGCCAAATTCAGTAGTTCTTTTTTCTCGTAACCAAGCAGCAGGAACAACCTTAACCGCACCTTCAACTTTTTCTATTGGAGCAGCCAATGAAACAACTTCAAGAGCAGGAGTTTGGGGGCAATCAAGAGCTGTTGACCCTTCAAATGCCGCTGTTTATACAGATAATTCAAAAATTATGATAATGAGAACCCTTTCTGGAACGGGCGGTGCTGGAACAATAAATGCTCAGGCTGATTTTTATGGTTTTACTTCAGATGGCTTTCAATTGAACTGGACAACAGCTGACACCACTCAAAGACAAATTATTTATTGGGCTTTTGGACCATCGCCCACATTTAATCAATCTGCATATAGATTTTTTAATAATTTAAATTCAACCGATGTTGGAACACCTTTAGCTAACCAAGATACAGCGGCAACTTTAACTTCGACAGGGCAGGCTTTTAGGTTAAGATTACTTTTACATGTTGGATCAGGCAAGCTCATTTTGAATGGCCAAAGTTTCAAACTCCAATTTGCCCAGCAAGGAAGCGATAATCAATGCGATACTAGTTTTAATGGCGAAAGTTATGATGATGTTACTACCTCAACTTTTATTGCCTATAACGATAATCCCACGCCGGCTGACGGCGAGGCTTTAACCGATACCGGAGACGGTCTTAGCCATGGCGGGGATGTGATTTCTAATCAAACGTATGAGGAGGCGAATGATTTTACAAACTCTCAGGGCGTTATTCTTTCGGGCCAAGACGGCAAGTGGGATTTTTCTTTGAAAGATAACGGCGCCTCGGCCTCGACGGCCTATTGTTTCCGGGCCGTCAAATCCGACGGCACGGTGTTGGATACCTATACCGTGATTCCGCAAATCACCACTGCCGCGGCGCCTACTCTTACTTTGACTATTGATGCTGGGGCAACGATAAATTTTGGTTCTATTACACCGGGAACCAGAAAAACTGCCACGACGCGATTAAAAGTGGATACTAACAGTACAAGTGGTTATCAGGTGTCAGTTGGTCGAAAAAGGGCAAGTCCGGCAGCGACCCTTGCCTCATCAGCGAATCCTTCAATTTATATCTCCGACACTGCTGGCGGGATAGATGTTTTTGATGGCTTGGGGGCAAATTGTACCGACGGAACGGGACCGGCTGTTTGGATAAGCGGCTCTTCCACGGGGCTCGGCTTTGCCCTCTGGGCAGCCGATATTGGCAAAGAAACTACCTGTTGGGGGAGCGGCTCTTCCGAAACCGACTCCCTTAATAAATATGCCGCCTTGCAGGCATCTGTAAGCGCTTCAAACTTTCTAGTTACTTCAAGCAATGTCCCCAATCCTTCCTATGCTTCCGTGGGTTGGAGTATAGACGTATCCAATCTCCAGCAGATGACCAATTATACCGGAGACGTAATTTTTTCCGCCACAACCAACCCCTGAGGTTAGCATTTTGTATTTAGTATCTAGTATTTTGTATTTTGTATGGGAGAAAAGATAAAATCTTTCACCGATCTTAATGCTTGGAAACAAGCTCATAAGTTAGCCTTGATGATTTATCAAGAAACCGAACACTTTCCTCAAAAAGAGGTTTTCGGTTTAACCAATCAGATGTGAAGAGCTGCCGTTTCAATTACTTCAAATATTGCAGAAGGTTTTAGTAGGAGCACAAATAAAGATAAATACCAATTCTACATTATGGCCCAAGGTTCTTTAATAGAACTGCAGAGTCAATTGTTAATCGCGCGCGATGTTAAATATCTGGAAGATAAAAATTTTCAACGTATTGCCGAACAAACTGTAATAGTGCATAAATTAATCAACGGACTTAAAAGGATTAAGATTGATAATTGATACGAGATACTAAATACAAAATACTGAATACTATTTTGCGGGGCGGCCTTTTACTAGCCGTGTTTGTGCCGCTGGTAATTTTTAGGAACGCCTTTTCGCCTTTTAATTTTGGGAAGGTGGTCGTTTTCAGGACCTTGATTGAGTTTTTATTTGTTATTTACGTGATTTTAGCGGTTAAGTATAGGGAATTTCGACCACCGGGTTTTGTATCTAGTATTTGGTATCTGGTATTTCGTATAAAGTATTTGGTATCTGGTATTTCGTATTTAGTATCAAAGGCCCGAAGGGGATTCGATGTAGTGAAAAAGTCGCAAGTCGAAAAATACAAAATACAAAATACTAAATACAAAATACAAAATACCGTCTTCCTCGGTTTGACCCTTTTCACTGTTTCAATGGTAATTTCGACTTTCATCGGCGTTAATTGGTATAAAAGTTTTTGGGGAGGCGGGTGGGAGAGAATGGGCGGATTGTTCAGCTGGCTTCATTATTATGCCTTCTTTGTGATGTTGGTCTCGGTATTTAGGAAAAAGGAGGATTGGTTAAGTATTCTGTGGCTTTCGGTCTTTGCGGCGTTAATTTCTTCTTTCTACGGATTTTTGCAAAAAAGCGAGTCGCTAGCCATTGTGGGAGCGGCTGCCGAAAGAGCAAGAATTTTAGGAACTATTGGCAATCCCGCAGCTTTAGCTGGTTACTTGCTCTTCAATTTTTATTTTGTTTTATATCTTTTTTCCCAGTATAAAAACAGAGGAGTGAAGGCGGTTTTAGTTATTATCGGCCTCGTCTTTGTGGTAGCCATATTTATGACCGCGGTCCGGGGAGCCGTTTTGGCAACGGCGGTTAGTATTTTGTATCTGGTATTTTGTATTTTGTATGCGAAATTTTGGAAACAAAATACGGGGCGTAATAAAATGCATCTTCTTGGGGTCTCTTTGGCTTTTATTATTTTGCTCCTGGCGGGATTTTATTTTGTAAGCCGCGCTAATTTTGTACGCCAAAACCCGACGGTGGGCCGCCTGGTTAATTTTTCGCTTAAAGATCCCACTATAAGGAGCCGTCTTTTGGTTTGGAAAATTGCTTTGTCCGGAATTTTCAACGCTAATCCCTCCGCCATACAAAATACCAAATACAAAATACTAAATACAAAGTACCTCCTCTTCGGCTGGGGACCGGAAAATTTTGAGTCAATTTTTTCGCTCCATTATAACCCCGCTCTTTCCAAAGGAAGCGGGACGGATATTTTTGACCGAGCCCATAACGTATTTTTGGACACGGCGGCTAATCAGGGAATCATAGGTCTAATCGCTTTTATTTTTCTGTGGGCAGGTGCAATTTTTTCTATCCGGCGCTTTTCCCCGGATACCAAATACAAAATACTAGATACAAAATACATTTTTTCCGCCCTGATTGTTGCTTATTTTATCCATAATTTTTTCTTTTTTGACCTTGCTTCCACATATATTATGCTTATGGTTTTTTTGGGGCTAATAAGCGTAACTTCAGGCAGAAGCGGGGACTCCGATGTTAATCAAACTTCATTAGCCGCAAACCCAAGTGAAAGACCGCCGGAACTATCTCTAAAAATTTCGCCGGCCATTATATTGCCGGTAGCAGCGGCCAGTGCACTGCTGATGGGTACGCTTGCTTATTGGGCAAATATAAAACCGGCGTTTGCCAACTATTACAGCACCCGGGGATTGGTCGCTTTTTATAATGCCAAGAAAAATTCCGGCGAAAAATTTATTCAAAAGTATAACGAAGGAGTTGATTATTTCAAAAAAGCCCTTGACCTAGCCGGTTGGCTTAGAAGCGACATTTTACGGAAATTCTCGGAGCTATACATAGATACGGTCATTGTTTCGGAAGGGAAAGTTTTGGAGGAAGATTTAAAAAACGACTCGGAGTTTTTGCTGAAAAACCTAACGGCGGACAAAGAAAGGAAGAATCTGGAATTTTCTAGTTATGTTTATGAATACAAAACGGAGCGGCTCCTTGCCCTTTATATAAATCCGGAGCTGTTCAACGATATAAAAGCGAAGCAGGTTGGAGCAATAAAAAAATTCCCGGCGGTGGTTGAGCTCTACTATGACTTGGCGGATTCCGATTTTTATTTAAAAGATTACGGCGGTTTGATTACGGCCTACGAGAAAGCATATGAATTAAACCCCTCCGTTTTGGAAAGTCAATTCGGTTTGGGTCAGGCTTATGTCCTCTATTCTTCTGACAAAGCAAAAGTTCAAGAAGGAATGGCTCTTTTAATCAATTCTATCAAAAATGGCTACTTTGACCCCCAAAGGTTCGATTGGCTGGGCAGATCCTTGGAGGAAAAGAAAAAGTATAAGGAGATGACGGAAATTTTTGAGGTTTTGGCGGAAAAATATCCCGAATACAATATTCAATTGAGTTATTCCTATTTGCTGCTCGGACAAAAAAACAAAGCGAAAGAAGCGGCAAACAAAGCCTTCTTGCTTCCCCTTAACAACAGACAGAATCAAATGCTTTTTGAAATCCTTAAAAGGGTTCGGTAGTCGCTCGAAAAATGCTATTTCGGTCTTGCGAAGACCGAAAATTAGGTGAATTGCGTTGTTGTGGATAAATAAAGTCGCAATCTTATGTTATAATAATGATAAAGACGGCCATAATAAAGACACCCGATACTATTGCTATACAAGCACCGACTATTTTAACTATAAACATTAATTATTTTAACCATTGGCGAGCAGAAACACTCGCCAATAATAGAAACCTATGATAAAAAAAGAAATCATTTGGGTCGGAATAGTAGCCGTCGTTTTATTAGTAGGGTGGTCGCTTTATGATAATCAGCAGTATTTTAGGGTTCTAGATATAAAACCAGCAGAAGCCACCACGGCAACGGCAACACTGAGCGCTTCCGTTGCTGCAGGAGCGGTAACCCTTCAGATTACTTCCGGCGGCACGGTAAATTTTGGGACAATTACCGCCGGCACCCCCAGGTATTCTTCAACAGATTTTTATGTCAGCGCTAATGATACAGTAAATGTAAGCTTTGGCAGAAAGAGGTCAAATCCAGCAACTACGCTTGCTTCTAATGCTGCCCCTACTACCTACTACATTTCCGACACCGCGGGAGGAGTTGATGTATTTACGGGCTGCAGCTCGCCGGTTACAGCTGTTTGGGTGAGCGGCGCTTCCACAGGGCTCGGTTTTAGTCTCTATAAAGCAAGCGAAAACAAGAACACAACTTGCTGGGGAACCGGCACTTCTAAAACAGATTCGGCAAACAAATATGCCGCTTTACAGGCGTCAAGTAGCGCCAGCACTGCTTGGACGACGGTTTCAGTAGCGACTAACGTTTATGCTTCTGTGGGCTGGGTATTAGACGTTCCTACTTCTCAAGCCGCTACCAGCTATACCGGTGATGTCATAATTAACGCGACGGCTACTCCTTAAAGCCGGAATGTTTGCAACCTTCATTACTATGTTTTCATCAAGCCCCGGCTTAGCGCTTGGGGCTTTCTTCAAATAATTTAAGTGTTTGCCTTTGATTTAGAGGGATATTTTTGCTAGTATTAAAGAGTTCGGGCAGATAAAAATATGATAAATAATGAATTGAGGGGAAGTTTGAAATTAATTGCCGCTTTTTGTTTTTTAGCGGTTTTGGCGCCGGCTTTTGCGTCTGCCGCTCCGGTTGGCATAACTATTACTCCTTTAAAGTTTGTGATTGAAACGAAGCCGGGCGAGCGTATAGTCAAAGAGGTTACGGTTATTAATCCTAATGACTTTAGTTTGAAAGTGAAACCGGAATTTCAAGATTTTAAAGTTGCCGAGGACAACACCATTCAGTGGATTCCAGCGGATGTTGAAAATCCTTACAAGATGACCGACTGGATACTTCTTGATCAAAGTGAAATTACTCTGAAACCTAAAGGGGAAAGAAAATTGCCGTTTTCTATCTCTGTTCCTTCTAATGCCCGTCCGGGAGGACATTATGCCGCCATATTTTTTACCGCCGTGATGGAAGAAACATCAACCGGCGTAGGGTCTGTGCCCCGAGTTGGGGCTTTGATAATTCTTAACGTGGCCGGGGATGTTAAAAGGACGGGGGAGCTGGTTAATTTTTCAGGGCCGCTTTTCGTTGGTTACGGCCCGGTGAATTTCAAATTCACGATGCTAAACACCGGTACCACTCACTTTGAAACCAGTGGAACGGTAACATTGACGAACATTTTCGGCCAGAAGAAGGTTATTGAGTCGGAAAAGAAATTCCTCTATCCCGGTATTAAAAGAGATATTTTTGCCCAGTGGGACAAAAAGTATCCGATAGGAATTTTTTGGGTTCGCGCGAATATTAGCGATGGCGAAGGGCATCAATTTTCAAAGTCAAAATTTATGATGGCTCTGCCGTTGAGGTATTTCTTGCCGGCGCTGGCCGCTCTTATTGTCATTATCCTTGCCTGGAGAGTGCTCAGGAGAAAATTCAGGATAGTAAGAGTTTAGGGTTTAGTAGAACAGCTAAATTATGTTAAAATGAAAGGGTGAAACCCTTTTATTTTATTATTTTGGCATCGCTAGGGCTTGTCGCGCTTTTTAACGTTTATGCCGGAACGGATATTAAAACTTTGCATTTAAACGTAACCGTTTCTTGTCCTTCCTGTACTCCTACTCCTACGCCGACGCCTAGCGAAACTCCCACCCAAACACCCACTCCCCAGGTAGGAGGAGGCGGGGGAGGGGTGGTGGCTACCCCTGTAACGCCTAAAGCCGCGGTAGTAGAATTTAAGGGTCTAGCTTATCCTTGGGCGGCCGTTAACGTTCTGCGGGATGCTCAACTAGTAGGCACCGTAACGGCGGACGGTAGCGGGCTTTTTTCTTTTACCGATTCTGATTTAGCCGGCGGTCAATATAGTTTTGGGTTTTTTGCAACGGATGGCGAAGGGAGAAAATCTATCATTCTATCCTTTGTTTTAGATGTTGTTCCTCAATCAACTACCAGTGTTGCCGGCATTATAATACCGCCAACCGTTTCTGTTGATAAAGAAGAGGTGTTAGTTGGAGAAATGATTAAAGTCAAAGGGCAGGCGGCACCCGATTCAGATATTTTGGTTGAAATTTTACCGGAAGAACTGACTTATCGGGCTAAAGCGCAAAGCAACGGAATTTTTCTTTTTGGAGTTTCAGCCGCTAACTTAAAAACCGGCGTGCATACAATAAGGGTTAAAGAAAAATTAACAGACGGCCAGGAATCAATATTTTCTGGAGCGGTTGGTTTCGGCCTTGGCGTGCCTTATAGAGAAAGGCAGTTTGAAATTCCCGGGCGCGGGATGGTCAAGGCCCCAGAGTTTAACGGAGATGGCAGGATAAATATTATTGATTTGTCAATAATGCTTTTTTGGTTCAAAAAACCCATCCCGGCTGGGTTCTTTGCCGATTTAAACCAAGATGGGGTAGTCGATATAACGGATTTTAGCATCTTGGCTTTTTATTGGACCGGGTAGTAGATTTTGGGTTTGCCTTCGGCACTTGCGGCAGAGCCGCATACCCAAAATTCACAACCCGGCTGGACCAGGTAGTGAAAGTTCGGCAGGCGATTATGTTTTATGTCTATGTATTACAAAGCCTAAGAGATGAAGTATTATATATTGGTTTTACCAGTGACTTAAAGTCGAGATTAGAAAAACATAATCGCGGGTTAAATTTTTCAACCAAACGATTTACCCCATGGCGTTTAATTTTTTATGAAGCATACATTAACAAAGAGGATGCTATACGCAGAGAGAGATACTTAAAAACAAGCCAGGGAAGCCGTTTGCTTAAGCGGATGTTAAAAGAATATTTTTATTCACGAAGGTCGAAAAATTAAGCCGAACTTCTACTACCCGGTGGACCGGGTAGTAGATTTTGGGTTTGCCTTCGGCACTTGCGGCAGATATTTCGGTCTTGCGAAGACCGAAATAGGTCAAAATTATTAATGTTTATAACTTGAGTGTCTAATTGGAGGGATGATTGCTATAATTAAATTGATGAGAAAAACACTGTTTTTTCTATTAGCTGTTGTTTTTGTTTTTCTCCTGTTTCTATTTCTAACCTCTATAGGAAGAACCGAAGCCCAGTCCGAGGCTTCTATTTTTCTTGCCCCCGCCGGCGGTACTTTTGCCGTTGGCAGCACTTTTAATGTTACCGTTGCTATTAACACTGGCGGGAAGGCAATTAATGCTTTCAAGGTTAAACTTCTTTTTCCGCCGGACAAACTGCAAGTTGTTTCTTCTGGCACCGGTCAGTCAATAGCCGGTTTATGGATTATTCGTCCTTCTTTTTCCAACATTGATGGGACGGTAGAGCTTCAAGGAGCGATTCCCTCGCCGGGCATAAACACTGACTACGGTGTAATTACCACTTTAACTTTCAGAGCAAAGTCGTTGGGGCAAGCGATAATAAGAGTAGACCAAAGTTCGGCGGCTTATTTAAACGACGGAAAGGGCTCAGACGCCAACGCGATTTTAAGGAATGGAATTTATAACCTTGTTTTACCTCCGCCGGCGGGACCGTTGGTTGTTTCTCCTTCTCACCCCGATCAGGATAAATGGTATAATGTAAACGACGTGATTCTGGAATGGACTATTGACCCAGGCGTTGAAGGTTTTTCTTATGTTTTAAACGATAATCCGGTTGATGTTCCAGATAATATTTCCGAGGGCTTAAATACCAGCGCCGTTTATAAAAGTTTAAGTGATGGTGTTCATTACTTTCATATTAAGGCAATGAGAGGAGGCGCCTGGGGAGGGGTAACTCATTACGGAATAAAAATTCAAATATCCGGCCCAGCAAAGTTCAAGATAGATATTTTACCTAGCAAAAGGACATCTTCAAAAAATATTACCGTTCTATTTAATACCACCGATACTTTATCCGGCCTTGACCATTATGAGATGAAGGTAATTCCTTTAGATTCACCGACTACAAAAGCAAAGATAAATGCAAAAGCTATAATAGCTATTAGTCAAGAAAAAACAGAGCAAATCTCATTAGTACAAACTCCGTTATTTTTTGAAGTTACCAGCCCTTACCTTTTAGAGTTTGACGGTTATGGCACCTGGGATATTATTGTCCGGGCGTATAATAAGGCTGGAAATTACACCGAAGCCTCTGAAAGATTACGCATCGTTAAACCTTTTCTTGAATTTATTGATAGCACCGGAGTAAGCGTTGGCGGCTTGGCCGTGCCTTGGTTTGTTTTTTGGCCAATAGCTGGCATCGTTGTAGCCGCTCTTGCTTATCTGGCTTATCATACCTTCCGCTGGCATGTTCACATTAATTTGCGTCATCAAGAAGGGGCGTTAAAAGACCGGAGGGTTTCAGCAAAACTTGAAGAATTGAGAGAAAGATTTAATCTCCTTAAGGTTTTAGCCTTGTTTTTGGCTTCGGGAATTATTATCTATCTTTTACAAGTTTCGACGGTGGTGAAAGCAGAAATTACAACTAACCAAAGTTCACCATCAGGACAAGCTCAACTCCCGCCGCCAACAACAAATCTAGTATCTAGAAATATCAATAATAATGAATTATTCTACATTGGTGGTAGGGCGGCGTCTGGTAATAACGGCAAAGTTATCGTTTATCTTCAAAACCTAAGCACCGGCGAAACTTATAGCTTTGAGACCGAGGTTAGTCCTAATGGTGATTGGTTTTATTCTCACAATAAGTTTTTGCAGAGCGGAAATTACCTTCTCTGGACTCAACTAAAAATAGGAGATAATGTTAGCCCGCCGAGCGGCCAAATCCAGATGGTTGTTTCTCCGGTTGCAATACAGCTTGGCGCCTCTCGCTTAAGTTACGAGACAATCTATTTGGCATTGATGATACTCTTTTTGGCGATTGTCATTGGTCTTAGCGTTTTTATTGTTTATCACTTCAGGCACGGTTACCGAAAGAAGAAAAACCTAATGAAAGAAATTAAAGAAGCTGAGGAATCAATAAAGCGCGGCTTTGCAGTTTTAAGACGCGACATCCAAGCAGAGCTAGAAACTATTAAGAAAATAAAAATGAACAAGGAGCTATCCGAAGAAGAAAAAATGAGGGAAGCCCAACTTTTAAGGGACTTAGAGGAAATTAACGCAAGTATAGGCAAGGAAGTTTGGGATATTGAAAAAGAAGCAGAAACGGAGTCAGCATAGAGCTTTTAAATTTAAATCTAATTTATTTAAAGCATAAATTATGAAAAGCCGTTTCTTAATCGCTATTCTTATTGCTATTTTTGTTGTCTCTTTAGTTAGGGAAGCAAAGGCACAGACAGATGTTAGAGTATATGCTGTTTCAGAAAAAGAAAGCGTGGCAAAAAACGAGGATTTTGACGTTCAGTTGCGGCTTGATGATAAAGGGGAAAACATTAATGCAGTGGAAATATCCCTTGAGTTTTCGGGCGACTTGCTTACTCTGCGAGGTATAAATGATGGCGGTTCGATAATTAACTTTTGGGTAGAAAAACCCCGGGAGGTTGCCGGGGAAAAATGTTTTTCCGGTATAACAAAATGCGGAATTATAAAAATGTCTGGATTAATTCCTGGTGGTTTTATTGGTGAAGGGTTATTAGCAACCCTTTCTTTTACTGCTCGAAAGGAAGGAATAGCTAATTTATTTTTTAATCAATACACTTCTAAAGCCCTTTTAAATAGACCGGATGTAAAAGCTGCAAGCGTAACTTACGAACCACTGGAAGTAAAAATAGCAGGAGAATCGCCGTCCCAAGAGAGCAATAAATTGATTCTAGACTATTTTCCACCGGAAAAATTTACTATTCTTCTTGACAAAACAAAGTTAGCGCTGGACAATAAATGGTTTATAAGCTTTGTTGCTCAAGATAAGGGGTCTGGCATTGATCATTACGAGGTTAGAGAAAAATTTTTAGGTTTATTTGGCAACTGGAAAACAGCAGAGAGCCCTTATGTGCTTGCCCATCAAAGTTTATTTAGTATTATCGAGGTCAAGGCTGTAGATAAAACGGGACTGGAAAGAATAGAAAAATTTGTGCCGGCGCGGATGATTTATTTGATTTTAACTTTTATTTTTGGCTCAATATTTTTGATTCTCGCTTTAATTTTGAGGAAAGTTTTTAAAACTTGAAAGTCAGGCAAATATTTGGAAGTTAGGCTTCTAAGCGTTTCTCCAAACAATTTAAATCTCTTTAAAAGATGTTGGTTTTAATTTGTTTCTTTTGTTGAGATATGTTAAAAAATAATCCAAAGGTTTAAGGGCTATGATACGGTCAAATTTTATTTCAGAAAATTTAAAGGGGCAAAGTAGCGAGGTTAGAAAATTTAAAGTTTATGTTGCTATGTCAGGCGGGGTGGATAGTTCTGTTGCCGCCGCTTTATTGAAAAAGCAGGGTTATGATGTAACCGGAGTTTTTTTTAAGCCGTGGCTATCGCCGGAAGGCAGGGCTTTTTGTAATTGGCGCCAAGATCAACAGGACGCAATGAGGGTTGCCGCGAAACTAGGCATAAAATTTAAGGTTTGGGATTTTTCAAAAGAGTACGGGGAGAAGGTAACGAAATATATGATTAATTCTTATCGCAAGGGGCTTACTCCAAACCCCGACGTAATGTGTAATAAAGAAA
>Ga0078972_1011507_pt1 | contig 15809 bp, 13 predicted proteins | sample YelNatPaOPGAMG01_FD_67568 | JGI IMG/M metagenome (GOLD analysis project Ga0078972, IMG submission 67568) | Hot spring thermophilic microbial communities from Obsidian Pool, Yellowstone National Park, USA - OP-RAMG-01 (SPADES assembly) (version 2) | ecosystem: Environmental > Aquatic > Thermal...
CTGGGTCCAATCCATGCTCTCTTGCCAAACTCTTAACTGTTCGAATTTGAACTTGGGAGCTTGATTGTTCATAAGATTTTATTGCTAAATATGGATGATTTCCGGTAGTTTTGATGGTTTTGCCATCTTCAGTAGTTAATTTGAACACCGGCTTCACACCCATATCCAGCAATGCCTTAATTTTGTGGGGCTCGACCTTTCCGGTTTTTTCATTCAACGAAAGAACATAATACTTTCCTTTCTCAATATCTTTTATCGGAACCTCTTCTATCGTCAATGGTCTATCGTCTATGGTCTCCTTCGCAGAAGCCTGTTCTACTTTCTCTGCTGGAATAACCGAAAGCAAAGAATCACCAGTTATGCACTGACCTTCAACATGCAGCTTCTGCGAAGGTGTTGTCGTCCCGATGCCGACGTTGCCAGAAATATAAAGATTATTAGAACCATAAATATCTCCTCCACTAACAGTTAATTTGTATGAAGGTTCCGTCGTCCCGATGCCGACGTTGCCGCTAAGTGCATTTAGATACGAATTACCTGACCCGCTAAGATAAACATTTCGCTCACTTGATGCATTACGAACATCAAGGTATTTATCGTCCCAAATCTCAATAGCAGTATTCCTCATTCTTAACACACCGTTTGATACATTAAGAGCGCCATACCCACTATCATCATAGAGCCGAATCGTATGGGTACCTGTTTGTTTAATATCACCTGCAACATCCAACGTCGCCCCCGGACTAGTCGTCCCGATGCCGACGTTGCCCATTATAGTTGTCGTGGCAGAGATGTAAGTGTTGTGAGCTAAAATTCCATTGGCTATGAAGTTATGAGTTCCTTCTACTTCAATATCGTAAACCTGTTCATAGCCAACAAATTCAATTGACTTAATTTTCTGCCACGACAACTGACCATAGACCATAGACGATTGACGATTGATAATGCTATCGTCATTGGTGTCAAAAACAGCAATGAGGTCACCTTCTGACAGATAAATTACTTTTGTCCATTTGGCTTCTTGAGGTATTTGATTAAGCCGTTGATTTGACCATTGATTTTGTGGGCTTGTTTGAGCAATTCCTGAATTTCCTGTTCCTTTAGATAACCAAGTTTGACTGCCAGTTTGAGACAGGTTATTGTTTCGAATAAACTGCCTCTGGCGTTGAGAAGATATTGATTGAATTCCTTGTTGGTGTGTCTCCCCTGACCTTCGGCTATATTCAGAGGCACTGAAAAACCCGCTCTCCTCGTCTGTTGAGTCAATCCAAATTGCTCCTCCTTGGGGAATTTCTGGGTCTTTTGATAAACTTTCTGGGTCCAATCCATGCTCTCTTGCCAAACTCTTAACTGTTCGAATTTGAACTTGGGAGCTTGATTGTTCATAAGATTTTATTGCTAAATATGGATGATTTCCGGTAGTTTTGATGGTTTTACCATCTTCAGTAGTTAATTTAAACACCGGCTTCACGCCCATATCCAGCAATGCCTTAATTTTGTGGGGCTCGACCTTTCCCGTTTCCTCATTCAACGAAAGAACATAATACTTTCCTTTCTCAATATCTTTAATCGGAACCTTTTCTATCGTCAATGGTCTATCGTCTATGGTCTCCTTCGCAGAAGCCTGTTCTACTTTCTCTGCTGGAATAACCGAAAGCAAAGAGTCGCCAGTTATGCACTGACCTTCAACATGCAGCTTCTGCGAAGGTGTTGTCGTCCCGATGCCGACGTTGCCGTTTGATGTATTCACGTACAAAGCCGATGTTTGATCAGTTTTTTCCAAGTTTATACCAACAGCATTCCCAGAAATTCCTGAAGGTCTGAGCGTAAATACATTTGATAGTGAAATTATCCGACCTGTCCCCAATACAAGTCCACCTGCATCTGTTCCTATAAACTGAGAGTTTGTGCGAATACCGCCGACTACATCGAGAGCATACCCTGGTCCCGTCGTCCCGATGCCGACGTTGCCAGATTTTAAAATTACCATTTTAGGTGTCCAATCTGGAGAATTTACATGGAACTCAACATCTCCACTTTTTGTAAACAACAATGGTCTATACCACGTTGACCCATCAAAAATTTGAAACCTCGCTCGATCATCAAGCGCAGATCCACCTGTCCAATCGCCCATACCAGTAAGCTGAAGTCTGGCTTGAGTATTATCACTCCATTTCCACGCCATTCCATAATAAACTTGGTCATTCACTACTCCTGTAGCCGTATTTTCTATATTTATAGATACATTGTTTCCTGTCCTGACTATATGAAGATCTGAAGCAGGTGTCGTCGTCCCGATGCCAAGGCGTTTGTTTGTGTTGTCCCAAAAGAGATTTGAGTTGTCTTGAGAAATCAATCCTCCTGCTTCTACAAACAAAACAGAACCTGGAGTTAATTCAGTAATTGTTAATCTTGGAAGAGTGGTTGTTGCTAAAGTTGAGGTCCCCAAAACTGTGAAATTGGCTGAAATTGTGGTTGGCTTTGAAATTACTAAATTGCCTGTGGGATCGATTGTTAAATCAGCCAAAGAAGTAATTTTTGGAACTGTTAGTTGAGTTGAAATTGTTGTGGTAGCAAGAGAAGTTAATCCTTGAATTGTTAAATTGCCAGTTGCCAAGATGTTTCCAGAGATTGTCAGTTTCTCAAGCGGAATTGGTGTTCCAATACCAACATTTCCGTTGGCTCCTAAAACCAGTTGGTTGAGGTTTCCGAGAACGTAGAAAGTGGAGGTTGAAAGGGCAGAAAGGTTGATTGCGCCGGTGTTTTCAATTTCGAATATGCTCTGATTTCCTTTTTTAAACAAGACAATGCTTCCCGTTCCGTTTTGGATGACGGTCAATCCTGGTGAAGTGGAAGTAACTTCAAAGTAGGCTGCGCCAGAATAGGTCTGGGCACCCAAAACAGTGAGGTTTCCTTCTAAGATGAAATTGCCAGCGGTTCTTAAGTTGCCGTTGAGGTCTAAAGTGTAAACTGGAGTGGTTGTGCCAATGCCAACCTTCCCTGCAATGTATAAATTCTTTAAACCAAAAATCTCTCCCTTCGTGGAAAGATTTCCTGAAGTATCGATCGTCAGGGCGTTTTCACCTATTGTGATTGGGGCTTTAAAGTAAGAGCTGGCTTTGATTGTGAGTTTGTCAGAGGGGAAAGAACCCAAAGTTGTGATTTCAGATTTTAGAGTTCTGAAAAAACCTTCTTCTGAAATTAAAGAAGGGAAAATTCCTGCTCTCTCTGTTTCAATTCCGAAGGGGAAATAAACTGGAGATTTTGAACCTTCAACTTGGGGAGGTGAGAGTTGAATTTTTCTTTGGTATTCTTTAAAGATTGTTTGGTATTCGCCAAAGACTGCCAGCTGTGATTTTATCTTTGAGAGTTCCTCTGAGGGAATGATTTCAGTTATTTTGACAACTTCCCTGACTGGTTCTACCACAACCTTTCTCTCAACTTCTTTCTCAACCTCTTTTATTTGAGGGGGTCTTTCCTCTAATTCTCTAATTTTTTCTTCTAAAGAAGTAATTTTTTCTTCAAATTCTTTTGGAGTTTCTTTTGGTGTTTGAGTTGAAATTGGGGTTTCTTTTGGTGTTTCTACTTTCTGAATTTCTTTCTTTTTAAACATCTCTGGAATTTTTGAAAATTTCTCACCCAACCATTGAAAGTATTCTTGGAAAAATTCTGAAACACTCGCCAATCCTTTTTGAGTGGTTTCTCCAATCGTTGCCACTCCGAAATTTATTTTTTGAAAAGTTGATGAAAGAGAATCGCTGAAATTTTCTGCCACAACTTTCGCTCCTTCTCCTGCAAGAGAGAAAACATTTTTAAAATTCTCTATAGTTTTTGCTCCGCTCAGCGGGGCTTTAAAAACGCTTAGCGTTTTTGAAAATTGAGAATTTAAATTTTTGATTTGAGAACTTGCTCCGATTACAAAATCCTCGCTGACCTCTTTTAAAACTGGAACGAAATCATTTACCAAACTCTTTAAAGAATCTTTTGCGAGCGCAAAGGAAATAAAAAATAATAAAAGAGTGAGAGCAAACAAAATTTCAAATCGAAGTTTGGAAGTAGGAAGTTTGAAGAAGGAAGTAGGAGGTTTGATAGTTTCCTCTTTGCCTTGATACTTTCTGAGATACTCTTCGACCCATTCTCTTTTTGTTACCCAATTTCTTCCAATCTTGATTGCTCTCAACTTTCCCTGCCTCGCTCTCAATGACAAATATTCTGCAGAATAAGGACAGAATTTTGCAGCTTCGCTTAACGATATGTATTTTTCTATTTCCTCCATTGTGAATTTCTTGTGAATTAAAAGTTAATTTTTAAATAATCTGGAATGATTTTTGCAAAAAATGCTCCCGCTTGACAAAATTTTTTATTTCATTAGATTTAAAAGTGAAGGCCCGCCTCCTCCCCGCCATTACATGTAATGGCGGGGGGAATAAAAAGGCGCATAATTTCCTCGACCTTTAAATTGCCTGCGGGCCTTCTTTTTAAATTTCAGATTATTCCATTATCGGATGAGCAAAAAACCTTGTCAAGACCCCTGTGGAAAAGTATCGCCTATACAATATAAATTCAATTTTAAAAATCGTGTCAGTTGAATAAATTTCATATTGGGTCATTTAAAATGTAAGTGAAATAGAATTAGTTGGAACATTTATCATCACCCAACCAGAACCAGTTTCACTTACTTAGTTAAATGACTTGACACGAATTTTCTGCTCTCTTTAAAATTCCCGATATCTTCAAAATTTATATCCGATATCTCCAAAAATTTTTATAGTTATTCATAGTTCGGGCTTGGGAAAATTTTTGGGGATTGATATTTTTTTTATGATTATGATAAAATAAAAGCAAAGAAAATAACACTTCTATGTCAAAAATTTCTCAAAAAAGAAGGAAGTTTGAAATAAAGAAAAGACAAAAGAGAAGAGAGAAAATCAGAAAATTGAGGGAAAAATATTTGAAGGCAAAAACAAAAGAAGAGAAAGAGAAAATCGTTGAAAAAATTTTAAAAATCGCCCCTCATTATCCGATCGAGGAGATTTTGAAGTTAAATGGAACTAAAAAGTAAAGAGGTATTTTTTCTCTTTTTGATTGAAGCAGTTTTGTTTTATCTCATTTTGAGTTTGGGTATTTTTTGTGCTCTTCAGTTGAGAAAAAATTTAGAAATTCAAAAAATTGAAATCCCTTCCCTTTCTTTTCTTGAGTTCATTTTTTATTTTCTGCTGGCTACTCTTTTTACTTTTTTGATATTTCGATTTTTAAAAGAAAAAATAATTAAAGGAAAAATTTACAAAATCCTTTTTCTTTCTGTCTCATTTTTCAGTTCTCTAATTTTCTTTGAATCTTTTTTACCAGAGCCAATTCCGTTGATTTTGGTTTTTTTACTAATTTTTTGGTGGATAAAGAACCCAATCGTTTTGAACCAAAATCTTTTAATAATTTTCTCTCTAGCAGGAATCGGAGCGAGTTTGGGATTGAGTTTAAAACCTGAAGCAGTAATTTTGATTTTGATAATTCTTTCAATTTACGATTTCATTGCCGTTTATAAAACAAAGCACATGGTAAAAATTGCAAAGGATATGATAGAAGCTGGAACGATTTTGGGATTAGTTTTTCCCTTCAAACCCTTAGGTTTTTTAAAAAGCACAAAAGAAATAAAGCCAGGGGAGGGGAAATTTTTAGTTTTGGGAGGAGGAGACGTTGCCCTTCCTTTAATTTTTTCAGTTTCTTTGCTCAAATTTGGAATTTTAAAGCCATTTATAGTTGCCCTTTTCTCTTTACTTGGTCTTTTCGCCAACTTTTTAATTTTCATTTTTCAAAAAGAAAGAAAGGCAATTCCCGCTCTCCCTTTAATTTCCCTATTTTCGATTATTGGCTATCTCATTGTCTCAATTTTATGAACAAAAAAAGAGAACTCGAAAAATTGAATCAAGAAATCAAAAATTGCAAAAAATGTCCTTTGTGGAAATTGAGGAAAAATGCTGTTCCTGGTGAAGGACCGGCGAATGCGAAAATAATAGCAATTGGGATGGCGCCAGGGGTTGAGGAAGACAAGGTAGGAAGGCCGTTCGTAGGGAGGGCTGGCAAATTTTTGAACGAATTATTTAAGATAGCCAGAATTGAAAGAGAAAAAATTTTTATCACTTCTTCTTTAAAATGTTTACCCCAACCTCCGATTAATCGGAAGCCCAAAAAAGAAGAAATTGAGGCCTGTTTGCCTTATTTGAAAAAGCAGATTGAAATTATCGATCCAAAATACTTCATTTTACTTGGTGAAGTTGCCTTTTCAGTATTTTTCCCTGGAAAAAAATTGAAAAATTTTCGTGGAAAATGGATTGAGAAAAACGGAAAATTTTATTTTCCGACTTATCATCCTGCTGCTGGTTTAAGGTTCCCAAAGATTGGAAAAATTTTAAAGGAAGATTTTAAAAAAATAAAAGATCAAATAACTTTGAACATATAATTCTCTCTCAGTTTGTATCCCAATTTCCTCCAGTAATCTCTCACTCCAACCCCTGAAATCACCGCGATTTTTTTTAAGCTAAATTCCTTTTTTGTTATTTTTTCCGCCTCTTTCACCAATTTCCTTCCTAATCCTTTATGTTGAGGAGCAACTTTTCTTTTTTCTATTGGTACCATTTCTCCAAGAGTTTGAATTTCTCTGATAATTGCTGAATTCTCAAGGACTGGCAAAAAATGTTTTTTTCTTTCAAAAATTTGAGAAGGGATTCTCAACCTCAAATAACTAAAAAGTTTTGTTCTTTCTTTGTTTTCAAAACTCAAAAATATTTCCTTTCCACCAGAGGCAACGTAATCTTCTCTAAAAAAATAAATTTTTTCTTTAGGGTCATATCTTTCTCTCACTTCTCTGCACCTTATACAATGGCAAAAAAGTCCTCTCTTTTCCATTTCTCTTTTTACAACCTCTCTCAAATTTGAAATTTTACAACCTGCAACAACTTTTGGCGCAGGAATATCTCTTAAAATCCTTGTCACCCTCACCCAGTAGGGAAGCTCTTTTTTATCTTGAATTAAAAGCTCAATTAATTCTTCATCGCTGTAGGGCTTGTATTTTCCTTCTTTCCAAAATTTATAAAGCCTGCCCTCTTTTGTTACAACTGTTGGATAAATTTTTATCCAATCTGGTTTGAATCTTTCATCTGAAAAAACAATTTCAAAACACTTTTTATCCAAATTAGGATCAGACCCCATTAAATTTGGCATCAAATGATAAAGAACTTTAAAACCTGAGTCCTTTAAAATCTTCGTCGCCTGAGCAATTTTTTCTACATTTAATCCAGTTTCATTTTTCTCTAAAATTTCATCAAAAATACTTTGAACTCCAATTTCAACCATCGTTACTCCCAATTTTCTTAACCACTTTACTTCTTCCTCATTTATCAAATCCGGCCTTGTTTCAATCGAAACTCCAACGATTCTATTTTTTGCCCTTTCATTTTTCCTTTGCTCTTTCCCCAATTGTCTAATTAATTCAGCCATGGCAGTGTTAAGTAGACAATTGCTTTGTTTGAAAGAATTGCAGGACCTAAAGCATTCTTTTATAAACCAGGCTTGATATTTTTTTGGATAAAAAGTAAAACTTCCACCAACAATTCTCAATTCGATTTTGTCAGTTGGGTGCCCCTCAAATTTCAACATTTCAATTCTTCTTTTGGTTTGTAAATAAGGATCAAATTTCAATCTTTTTGCCCTTTCTGCCGCAGGTTCTCCTGACAAATAACTCTTTGGCATCCCTTTTTCAGTCGGACAAAAAATACATCTTCCAGGACAGGGATAAGGTTTTGTTAAAACAGAAATGTTGACAATCCCAGAAAGTGATCTAATAGGTCTCGTCTTTAAAATTTTCTCCAACTTTTTTGATCTTTTTATTCTTCTTTTTTTGAGTAACTTTTGATAAAATTCAAAGAGCTCAAAATTGCTCAAGGTTTTGATTTTATATTTCTTTGCAATCTTTCTTTTAAAAGCAGTCAATTCCTCTTGATTTTTTACCTTAGCCCTTATTAACTCTTTAATTATTTTTTCTTCTAACATGGATTTGAATTTTGCAAAATTTATTTTAGAGAAAACAAAAGAGAATTACAATTTGATAGCAAGAGAATTTTCAGCGACCAGAAGAGAAATTTGGGAAGAATTAAAGTTTCTTTTTGAAGGCCTAAAAGAAGGGGAAAAAGTTTTGGATTTGGGTTGTGGAAACGGAAGGTGGTCCAAGGTTTTTAAGAAGAAAAAAGTTGATTATTTTGGGATTGATAATTCAGAAAGACTGATAGAGATTGCAAAAGAGAATTTTCCTGAAGCAAAATTTCTCGTCGGCGATGCTTTGAATTTACCATTTCCAGATGATTTTTTTGATGAAGTTTACTCAATTGCACTTTTGCATCATATTCCTTCTGAGGATTTTAGGATTAAAGTTTTAAAAGAAGCAAAAAGGGTTTTAAAGCCTGGCGGAATTTTAATTTTAACTTGCTGGAAAATTCATCAGTGGCGCGAGATTTTCGCTCTTTTAAAGTATACTCTTTTGAAATTAATCGGAAGATCAAAATTGGATTTCAAAGACTTTTTTGTGCCTTGGGGTAAAAAAATGCTGAGATATTATCACTTCTTTACTCAAAGAGAACTTGAAAATTTATTGAGAAAAGTGGGGTTTGAAATTTTAGAATCTGGAGTGGTAAAAAATAAAAGGGAGAATAGGCAGAATTATTACATTGTTTGTCAAAAGCCAGGGTAAATTACTATGCGCCTGTAGTTCAACGGAGAGAACGTTGGCCTCCGGAGCCAAAGACACTGGTTCGAATCCAGTCAGGCGCACTCCTGAAAAATAAAAATTCAAGGATCAAGAATTCAGCAACGTCAAAATTGAAAAGGGGGTTGCCCCCCTTACTTCATTAGAAATTGACCACCCTTTGGGCAGATTTTCTCTAATTTTTCAATTTCCTCCAATATTATTTTCACATCCCTTGAAAATTCTTGGGTTAGTTTGTTTAACCTTTTTGCAAAACCACCCAGGGCAGTGATCCGATTTATAATAAGATCTCTCATTTGCTCAATCAAAATTTCTTCACGGTCAACAATGAGAGAGATGAGTTCTCCAACTTGACTGCAGAACTCAATTTCCTCTGGGTCGAATTGGGTTTTTTCTTTTACTGCATCGATCACAATCACGCCGATGACTTTGTTGGTAAGTTCGGAAATAAGCGGTAAATAGAGAATCTGGTTGATTTCTTTTTTTTCGACAATTTCTCTAAAGTAGGAAGTTAAAGGCGAGTTCTTAGGATCGCTAATTACCATTACCTTCTTTCCCTTGACCGCTTCTTCAATGTCTGGATGTTTACTGATTTCTTCTCTGAGTCCAATACCGTGTTCTTCTGTTGGAACTCCGGCAGTAATTTCGATATAAGTTTTGTCAGCCTCTCCCCTGTCGATCTTAAAAATCACGCACCTTCGAACTCCTAAAATTTCTGAAAGTTTCTGGACAACCTCCTGTTGAATAGGAACCTTGCTGATGATACTGCCGACCAAGGTCTTGGCGACTTCTAAAATAGCCCTTCTTTCGATGTTGCTCATGCTATCACCTCCTTTGCTCGATTTTCTTTAAAAAATAACTTGTTAAAAGAACTGATTCTAATTTATTTAAAAAGTGCTGATCTTTAAATTAGTATAAAATAATTGAAAATCGAAAGCAAGAAAAAAACGAAACCTGCTGAACAGAAATTTAAAGATCGAAACTGAAAAGTATCTTCCGGCGGGTTGACAAAACGGAAAGAAAATTTAAAATTAAAAAATGTCCATTACTTACAAACCAAAAGTAAGAAAAAGGAAGAAAACCCACGGATTTTTAATCAGGAAAAGAAGAGGAAAGAAAATTCTCTGGAGAAGAAGGAAAAAAGGAAGATGGCGACTTACTCATTTAAAAAATATAGGTTGAAAGGAAATGAGTTTAGGGAAGTTTTAAAAAAAGGAAGGGGGTTTAGAGTAGAAAGTTTGGTTTTAAAGTTATTGAGAAAAGAAAAAGAGAAGAGGTTTGGGTTTTTAATAAGTAAAAAGGTATTAAAGAAGGCGACTCAAAGAAATAAACTGAAAAGGAGGTTGAGGGAGATATTAAGAGAAAGGGTTGAGAAAATTGAGGATGGAATAAGGGCTGTGTTTATTGCCCTACCGGGCTTGGAAAAAAAAGATTTTAAAGGACTCGAAGGAATAGTTGAAAAAATATTAAAAAAATCGAAGGCGTTAAAAGATGAATCCAATCTTTGAAATCTACAATTTAATATTTTACCAACCGGTCTCTCAAACTTTGTTTTTTTTCTACAAGTACTTGAAGGACCTTGGTTTGGCAGTGATTTTTTTAACAATTTTTGTGAGGTTAATTCTTCTTCCTCTAAACTACAAAAGTGCAAAAGAGCAAGAAAAATTTCTGAAAATTAAAAAAGGGCTTGATGAAATTGAAAAGAAATTTGACGGCGAAAGAAAAGCCCAGGAAATTTTTAACCTTTACCGAAAAGAAAAAGTAAACCCTCTTTTCAACCTCATTTTTTTATTCATTCAATTTCCCATTTTAGTTGCCCTCTATCAGGTTTTTTTAAAAGCAACGAGCCAAGTCAACCCTTTTTTATTTGGAGTTTTGAACCTTTCTGAATCTAATTTTCTTTTAGTTATGATTGCGGTTGCTTTTCAAATTTTCTATCTTAAATTAACTTCTTTAAAAGGAGGGAAGGAAAAGGCAATCTACTCATTTCCTCAAACCCAAATGAACATTTTCTTTGTTCCTTTTACTTTTTTAATTTTGTTAAAATTGCCTTCCGCAATTTCTTTGTATTTTATAATAAGTTATCTTTTTTCAATTCTTGAAAAAAAATTAATCCATGTCTGAAGAAACAATCAAAAAAATTGAAGAGGAAGTGAAGGAATTTTTTTCAAAAATGAGCTTTGATTGTGAAGCGAAAGTTTCAAAAAAAGATAATTTATTTAAAATAGATATTTACGCTAAAGAATTTCAAGAATTGATCGGAGAGAAAGGAAAAACCTTAACTGAAATTCAACATCTTTTAAATGCAATTTTAAAAAAGAAAATCAAAGAGGAATTCTTTGTCGATTTAGATATTGGAGGCTATAAAGAAAGGAAGGTTAAATATCTAAAAGAATTGGCGAGGTCGGTTGCGGATGAGGTTGCCTTAACAAAGAAAGAGAGGATTTTAGAACCAATGCCTGCCTTCGAAAGGAAAATAATTCATTTGGAATTGGCTTCGAGGCCAGATGTGACAACCGAAAGCATCGGCAAAGAACCAAAACGAAGAGTAATAATTAAGCCCTATCCTTGATTTTTCAGGGTGAAATTAAAGTTTTTTTGCCATTTTTAGTTTTAAAATTTCTTGAGGGGAACTGGTAACAATTTGGTCTTCAACGTAAGAAGCGATTGATTTCATCAAAACGTGTTTTTGTCCGGCAAAAAATATTCCCTCTCCCACCTCTGTTTCTAACAAAAGATATTTTTCTTCATCAGTCAAATTAAACGTTTTCTGGACAACGTCAATAGTTGCTGGCGATTGCTTAAAAAGAACGCAAATCGAAGAATTAGTAATTATTGGCTGTCCGTAGATTGACCTCATAAAATCTCCAACATCCTGAGTAATTGTAGTCACTCCCAACCAATACTTTCTACACCTTTTAACCATTCCATACAAGAAAGAGGCCCCGTCTTCTTCTTTCATTATCCACCAAGCCTCGTCGATAATCAAAATTCTCTTTTTGAGTTCAGACCTCACCAAATTCCAAATATATCTCATAATGATAAAAGAAGCAATCGGCCTTAATTCATCTTCCATATCCCTTATTCCAAAAACCACCAAAGGTTTATCCAAAACAACGTTCGTCCTTTGATTAAAAAATTGGGCAAAAGTCCCTTTAGTAAACTTCCTTATCCTTCTTACCAGAGACTCCGCTCCTTCCATTCCTTCCAAAATCTTCTCCAAATCCTCCATTATCGGAATTCTCTCTTTCCAAAGTTTTGGGTCAGTTTCTGGTGTAATGTCTTTCGCTGCATAAACTTCAGTCAACGCTCTGTCCATTATCGCATCTTCTTCTGGAGTCATCCCACCCAACATAATTCTCATTAAACCAACCAAGTTTATCACATTAGACCTCAAAACATCCTCCGGTCTTTCGTCCTCCCGGGGAATCGGTAAATCAAAAGGATTAATATGGTGTGGTGAAGCCAAAGAAATGTTGATAAAAGAACCACCCACAGCATCTGCCAACATTTTGTACTCATTTTCAGGGTCGAGAATTATGCATTCAACCCCCTGCATTAAAGACCTCAAAATTTCTAACTTTACAAAATAACTTTTTCCAGATCCTGACTTACCAAAAACAACTTCGTTGGCATTCTCTAAAGAGAATCGGTCGAAAAGAATTAGAGAGTTATTATGACGGTTGATTCCATACAAAACGCCATCGTTCGAACTTAAATCTAAGGAAACGAAAGGGAAAACTGTTGAAAGAGGGGTAGTGTTCATTGGTGTTAAAACTTGAATTCGGTCTAACCCGTAAGGAAAACTTGAACAGAGTCCTTCCTTTTGTCTGAGAGAGGTTGGTTTAATGAAGATTAATTTTGATTCAAAAATCGATCTTAAAATGTTCTCGGCATCCTTTAATTCTCCTTTTGAATTTCCATAAGTAGTAAAGTAAATTCCTACTCTGAACATCTTTTCTTGAGCAGTAATTAATTTATCCCTTAATTCTTCTAAATCTCTGTAGGCAATTTCTAATTGGGGGTCTCTGATTAATCCTTTCTCTTCTCTTTCGTGAATTTCAGCCAAAATTTCGGTTATTTTTTTCCTTAATTGATTCAAAACCTCTTCAGAAGAGTGGGGGTAAATATGAATCCCAATATCCATGGGAATGTCGAGATTGACTATCGGGGCTAACCAAGCAGTACTTAAATATCTGGGAAAAGAAAAAATAAAATAGGACCTTAAAAATCTCCCTCCGATTTTTAAAAAGTCACTTCCCAAATAAACAGAGGGGGGAGCCACTATATCCTTTACGGTTAGTTTTTCTGTTTCAAAAATTTTTTCTTGAGTTTTTTCTGAAATTCTTTCTTTTTTAGAACTCAAAAATGGAAATTTCATGTTATTAATTCGGGGGGAACTTCAGGATAATAACCAATTTCAGATTCTTCTGGGTGGTAAATCGACCAGAAAAGTTCGATTAACTCTTGAGTGCCCAAATAAGTACAAAAGAGTCCGCACCCCCTTAAACCGTGGGCAACGAATTCCATTCTTTGCCAAAGTTGAACCTTGGCTCTTCGAAACTCTTCTTCAGAAAGAACAGTGGGTTTTCCTTTTTTGACCGCAATCAAAGAAGGATAGAAGGGAACGATTACATAAAAACTCTTTGTCATTATCGAACCTTGAGCCAGAAGTTTTTTTATAAAATCGATGTAAGAGCGAGTTTGGATTTTCAACAGTTCGTCTTTTTGATTCCTTTCTAACTCTTCCAATTTTTCTATATATCCAGTAAGGTTCAACCTTCTCGATTGGATATAAATTTGGATTGGAAATTCCAGGGAGTTGAGGAAATTTTGAAATTGATAAATTATTGCGTTTTGTTCTTCCTCCGATTTTAATTCAAAATTGAGAGAGGAAACCGCTAAAACCCCTCTTAATGATTTATTTTTCAAAATTATCACTCCTTCTTTAATGTCCTCTATTTCCAAAAATTGTTGGGTGGTGAGTGCCATTATTTTTTTGTTTCTAATTTAACGATTAAGCTTTTGAGCCTACTTTCTCTTTTTGTTTTGATTTCGTCCTTTTTCAACTTTTTAATTTCGACCTCACTCGGAAGGGAGGTTTTTAACTTACCTTTTCCCCAGAAAAAAGTTTTTGAAGAAAAAAAGAAGGTGAACCTCTTCAAAAGAATGCTGTACAACGGTTCTTTTTCAATTTGAATAAAAATGAGGGCGGAACCACCAATAAGAATTACGATAGCGAGAGGAAGGCTAAAAGAACGAGGAAGCGACAAATAAACGAAACCAGAAATCCCGGCGATGATTATCAAAGAAATGAACTGTTTAAAAGTTAAAGGTCCAGCGATTTTCGCTTCCCTTTCGGTGAATTGTGGAAGGGTTACCGTTGGCATAGATTTATTTTTCTTACTTAAATAATTATAACAACTTCAAATTTAAAAATACAAGATCAAAGAGAAACAACCTTTAACCGAAGTAAAAGAATCTGGATTGTTGGTATCAAAAAAGCGATTTAAAAGAAATTTTTTGGAGCAACCATCTGAGAATGAATTTTCAATTATTTTATCTCGATTTTTAATAATTCCGTATTCGCCTAACCCACAATTTCATTTTCTTTTCAAAATAATAGTTAGTTCATTCGCTTTGCCGCTTTTGATATCTATTTTTTGGGTATTTGGCATTCGGAAATCATTAGGAAAATTGTTACCATTAAAGAAAACAAAATAAGTTCCAGGTTTCAACTGAAAGGTAGCTACTCCGTTTTCGTCTGTATCGACAAAGAGCATTCTGGCAGGCGAAGGAGGTACGTTTTTGTCTAAATCTACTTCTAAATTAGGAATCGGATTTTTCTTTTCATCCAAAACAGTAACTTTCAACTCCACATCTCCAGTGATAGTTTTAGATGGAATAATAAACGATCTAATTACTGAAAGAATGCCCAAGGGATAGAGATTTCCAACTATATAACCTAAAAGAAAGAAAACAACGATAATGAAAATGGTTTTTAAAACTTTCATGTTAATCCCTCTAATGAAGAAAATTTCTGAAATTTAATAGAGAACTCGACCTTTTAAGATTTCTATATTTTATCATTTCCAATTTAAAGAGCCAGTAAGACTTTTAATAACCATTGGCTCTCCAGGACGAATGAGGACGCCAAAATAAACTCTAAAAGTGTTTTCATCGATTTTTATTATAGTTGGGTCGAGAAATTGAGATCCTGGGTCAAATTGGATTACTAAACTTAAATCAGAAAAATTTAGACCATCTTCGGAGATTAAAGAATAAATCCCGTTGGGAAAATTTGGGTCGCAGTATCCTTTTTCTGGTCTACAATTATAAACAACTAAAAGCAAAAATTTTCCGTTAGGTAAAATAGCGATGGCAGGGTCAACAAAATTTCCCTTCACTCTCGCCCCTTTCTCTTTTTCAAAATTCAATCCATCTTCAGAAATTGCCGACATTATTCCACCTTCTGCTTCAGGATCTCCAGAAACATAATAAATTCGAATTCTGCCATCAGGAAGCTTGATCGCTTCTGGCACTGAAGCCCAACCTCTGTCTCCTGTTTTTTCTGAATCAATTCTCAAACCCTCTTTTTGAAAATTTAAGCCATCGGATGAAATGGCTGAAAAAACTTTATGAATTGCCTCGCCTGGCCCTCCGAAATCGTTGGCTCCTTTATAATACATTCTTATTTTGCCATCTGGTAATTCAACTAAAGTGGGATCGCAAACCATCGATTCTTGATTTCCTTTAACATTTACTGAAGATATCCTCACTCCTGACTCTTTTTCAAAATTAAGTCCGTCTTGAGAAATGGCTGAGAGAATACCTCCTGCCCCACAATAATATAACCTAAACCTCCCATCCTTTAATTTATAAACATAAGGAACGCTGCCATCTGAAATCCGAATTCCTTCATCTTTTTCCCATTCAAATTTTAATTTTGGCTCTTCCTTTTTTTCTTGAAAAACTTTTTCTTCAATTTTTGACACTCCAGTTTTTTGAACAATTAAATTTTTCCAAACGAAAAATCCTCCGCCAATTAAAAGAA
>Ga0078972_1011509_pt1 | contig 15806 bp, 10 predicted proteins | sample YelNatPaOPGAMG01_FD_67568 | JGI IMG/M metagenome (GOLD analysis project Ga0078972, IMG submission 67568) | Hot spring thermophilic microbial communities from Obsidian Pool, Yellowstone National Park, USA - OP-RAMG-01 (SPADES assembly) (version 2) | ecosystem: Environmental > Aquatic > Thermal...
AGTGTCCCCCGAACAGGACAATCCCACCAGCGCCATCAACGATCACCACGCCCGGCAGATTCCAGGGTGACTCGAGCCAAATTTTCCTGCACCACGGCGGGGCGCCGCCCCTGGGGAACTAACCCGAAGTTACGGCTAACCCAGCAGAGCCAACCCCGCCGCGACGGCGGTCGCCGCGCACATCGACGGGCCGTGCGGCACGGTGCGCGCGCCCCGGGCCGTCGCGACCGCACCGCACAGCGCGGTCAGCACCGGCGCGGCCAGCGCCGCCAGCAACCACGCCCCGGCGCCGAAACACCCGGCCAGCCCGCCCAGACCGGCGGCCAGCTTGACGTCCCCGGCCCCCATACCCGCCGGGGCCGCCAGGTGCACCAGCAGATAGATCCCGGTCAGCGCCGCCGCGCCCGCCAGGGCGGCCGGCCCGCGGCCGGTCAGCGCCGCGGCCGTCAGGATCGTCGCCGCCCCGGGCAGCGTCAGCGGGTTCGGCAACCGGCGCTCCCGCACGTCGTAGCAGCTCAGCACGGCAAGCCAGGCCAGCACCAGCACGGCCGCCGCGATCCGCATGAGGCACGCTAACCCAGCGCAGCGGCCATGGCCTCTCGCGGGGCGGGCAGCCCTGTGAATTGTTCGACCTGCGCGAACGCCTGATGCAGCAGCATCTGCACGCCGCTGATCACCCGGCCGCCCGCGGCCGCGACCGCGGCGGCCAGCGGCGTGGGCCACGGGTCGTAGACGGCGTCCAGCAGCACCGGGATCGCGGCGAAGGCGTCGGCGTAGCGCGACGCCGCGTCCGCCGGGATGGTGCTGACCAGCACCTCCGCGGCCGCCACCCGGCCGGCCAGCTCGGCGCCGTCCAGGCCGCAGAATCGCGTCGTGACGCCGGCGCGCGCACCCAGGTCCACCAGCCGGGTTGCCTTGGCGGCGTCGCGCGCCACGACGGTGATGTCGGTGACGCCGAGCAGCGCCAGTCCCACCACGGCCGCCGGTGCGGTGCCGCCGGACCCGCACACCAGCGCCGGGCCCGCGGCGGCCCCCAGCGCCCCCGCCACGCCGTCGACGTCGGTGTTGTCGGCGCGCCAGCCCGTCGGGGTGCGCACCAGGGTGTTGGCCGACCCCACCAGGACCGCGCGTTCGGTGTGCGCGTCGGCGAACCGCAGGGCGGCGAACTTGCCGGGCATGGTCACCGACACGCCGACCCACTCGGGCCCGAAGCCGCCGACCACGCCCGCCAGCTCGTCGGCGCCGCACTCGATGCGCTCGTAGGTCCAGCCGTCCAGGCCCAGCGCGCGGTAGGCGGCCAGGTGCAGCTGCGGGGACTTCGAGTGGGCGATCGGCCTGCCCAGCACCCCGGCTTTCCTGGGCGCTGTTCTAACGGGCGCTGTCGAGGACACCGTTGCGCTCAGCCAGCTTGATGTTGGCCAGATGCTGTTGGTAGTCGCGGGTGAACACGGTCGTCCCCTGCGCGTCGATGGTGACGAAGTACAACCAGTCCCCCGGCGCGGGGTGTTCGGCGGCGCGCAACGCGTCGACGCCGGGCGAACAGACCGCGGTGGCGGGCAGCCCCGGCGACACGTAGGTGTTCCACGGGGTCCGCTGGGCACGGTCGGCGTCGCTGGTGGCGACCTCGCGGCGGTCCAGCGGATAGTTCACGGTGGAGTCGAACTCGAGCGTGCGGTGCTCGTGCAGGCGGTTGTAGATCACCCGCGCCACCTTCGGGAAGTCCTGCGTGTTGCTTTCCTGCTGGACCAGCGAGGCCACCACCAGGATGTCGTAGGGCGACAGGTGCAGGGACGCGGCGGTGTCGACCAGGCCGGACTTCATGTACTCCACGGCTCCGGCGCTGATCAGGCTTGCCAGGATGTTCGGCGGCGAGGCCGCGGGGTCGACGTTGAAGGTTCCCGGCGCGATGAGGCCCTCGATGCGGCGATGGTTGTTGCCCAGCTCGGTCACCGGTTCCATGGCCCACGACGGCACCGCGAGCACCGCCGGCGAGCTGTCGGCCGCCGCCGCCCGCAGGTCGCCCACCGCGACGCAGTGCCGGTTGCCGTCGAGGTCCACACAGGTGGCCTGCGAGATCAGACTGAAGATGCCGGGGTTCACCTTGTTGGTCTTCATGTCGGTGGTGTCGTCGAGCTGACGGCCCTCCGGGACGACCAGGCGGCCCACCCGGTTCTTCGGGTCGGTCAGCCGCGTGACGGCGTCGGCCGCCGGGATCTCGGTGCGCACCTGGTAGTAGCCCGGCTGGATCGCGGTGATCGCGGCGTTGCCGTGCGCGGCGTTGACGAAGGCCCGGACCGTCTTGACGACGTGCTGGTTCTGCAGCGTCTCCCCGACCATCGTGGTCGAGTCGCCGGCCTGGACGTGGATGACGATGTCGCGGGTGCCGTCCCCGGTGTAGTCGTCGCCGGACCCGAACATGGTGTGCCAGAGTTTGGTGCCGGCCAGCACCGCCGCCACCACCACCACGCCGATTCCGGCGAGCACGAACCTGCCGACCGTGCGGCGCCGGCGACGGCCGCGTTCGGTGCGCTTGCGGGCCGAACGGCTCATCCGGTGCCGGGGCGGCCCGATCGTTTCGGGCTCGGCCCGTCGGCTGTCAACCATCGGTGTCCTCGTCGGCCGCGGCGGCCTGCCCGGTGCGGGCGGCGCGGCGCTGGTCGAGCCAGCTCTGCAGGATGGCGACCGCCGCCGCCTGGTCGATCACCGCCCGCTGCTCGCGGGCGCGCACCCCGGCCGCGTGCAGCGACCGCTGGGCGCTGACCGTGGTCAGGCGTTCGTCGGCGAGGCGCACCGGCGTGGGGGCGATCCGGCCGGCCAGCGTGTCGGCCAGTTCGATCGCGTCCCGCGCGGACGGGCCGGTGCGGTCGGCGAGGGTCCGCGGCAACCCGACGACCACCTCCACCGCCCCGAGTTCGGCGACGAGCCGGGCGAGCCGGCGCACGTGCCTGTCCGAGCGGTCCCGGCGCACCGTCTCCACCGGGGTCGCCAGGATGCCGTCGGGGTCGCTGGCGGCCACACCGATGCGCACGCTGCCCACGTCGACGCCGAGCCTTGGGCCCCGGCCCGGATCCTGGTCGGGATCCCCGGGCCGGTCCGGCAGGCGGTGCTGGGTGGGGACCACTCAACCGACCCGCGCGATCTCGACTATCTCCGCGCGCACCGCGTCGAGCGCCGCGTCGATGCCGTCGGGATTCTTGCCCGAGCCCTGCGCCAGATCCGGCTTGCCGCCGCCGCGGCCGTCGACCGCCACGGCGAGGCGCTTCACCAGGTCGTTGGCGCGCACCCCCAGGTCCTGGGCGGCGGGATTGGCGGCGACCGCGTACGGCACGGTCCCGCCGTCGCCCTCCGCGACGAGCGCCACGACCGCCGGGTCGCTGCCCAGCGTGCCGCGGATGTCGCCGGCCAGCGAGCGCAGGTCGGCCGCCGTCGTCCCGGCCGACATCCGTTGCGCCACCAACCGGACGTTACCGATGCGCTCCGCACCGGCCGCGGCGTTGGCCGCGGCGGCCCGCGTGCCCGCCAGCCGGGCCCGTTCGAGTTCCTTCTCGGCGGCTTTGAGCCGGTCCACCAGGTTGGCCACCCGGGCGGGCACCTCGTCGGACGGCACCTTCAGCGACGACGCCAGCCCGGCCATCAGCGCCCGCTCCCTGGCCAGGTGGCGGAACGACTCGAGACCGACGTAGGCCTCCACCCGGCGCACCCCGGAGCCGACCGAGGACTCGCCCAGGATGGTCACCGGCCCGATCTGGGCCGAGTTGTGCACGTGGGTTCCACCGCACAGCTCCAGCGAGAACGGTCCGCCGATCTCGACGACCCGGACCTCGTCGGGGTAGCTCTCGCCGAACAGCGCCAGCGCGCCCATCGCCTTGGCCTTGTCGATCCGCTCGGTGAACGTGTGCACCGCGAAGTCGGCCTGCACCGCCTCGTTGGCCACCTCTTGGATTTGTGAGCTCTGGGTGTCCGACAGCGGCCCCTGCCAGTTGAAGTCGAACCGCAGGTACCCCGGCCGGTTCAGCGACCCGGCCTGGACGGCGTTGGGCCCCAGCACTTGCCGCAGGGCGGCATGCACCATGTGGGTGCCCGAATGGCCCTGGGTGGCACCCCGGCGCCAACCCGGGTCCACGGCCGCGACGACGGTGTCGCCCTCGACGAACTCCCCGGATTCCACGTTGACCCGATGCACCCAGAGGGTTTTCGCGATCTTCTGGACGTCGGTGACCGCCGCCCGGGCGCTCTGCCCGGCCCCGGTGCCGCTGATGGTGCCCTCGTCGGCGATCTGCCCGCCCGACTCGGCGTAGAGCGGGGTGCGGTCCAGCACGAGTTCGACCTGGTGCGCCGCGCCGCCGTCGCCCGGGCCGTGGGCGACCACCGGCACCCGCCTGCCGTCGACGAAGATGCCCAGAATCCTTGCCTCGGAAGTCAGCTCGGTGAAGCCGGTGAACTCGGTGGGCCCGGCGTCGACCAGTTCCCGGTAGGCCGTCAGGTCGGCGTGGGCGTGTTTGCGCGCGGCGGCGTCGGCCTTGGCGCGGCGGCGCTGCTGGGCCATCAGTTCGCGGAAGCCGATCTCGTCGACCTGCAGGCCGGCCTCGGCGGCCATCTCCAGCGTCAGCTCGATCGGGAAGCCGTAGGTGTCGTGCAGGGTGAAGGCGTCCGAACCGGAAACCATCTCGGCGCCCTTTGCTTTGGTGGCCCCGACCACCTCCTCGAACAGCCGGGAGCCCGACGTCAGGGTGCGGTTGAACGCGGTCTCCTCGGCGACGGCGATGCGCCTGATGCGGTCGAAATCGGCGACCAGTTCCGGGTAGGAGGGGCCCATCGCGTCGCGCACGGTGGCCATCAGGTCACCGACGATCGGCCCCCCGATGTCGAGCAGCCTGGCCGAGCGGATGACCCGGCGCAGCAGCCGGCGCAACACGTAGCCGCGTCCGTCGTTGCCCGGGGTCACCCCGTCCCCGATCAGGATCGCCGCGGTGCGGCTGTGGTCGGCGATCACCCGGTAGCGCACGTCGTCCTCGGGTGTGCCGTGGTCGCCGTACGGGCGCGCGGCCGCGGTCGCCACGGTGTCGATGACCGGCCGCAGCAGGTCGGTCTCGTAGACGTTGTGCACGCCCTGCAGGATGAACGCGACCCGCTCCACGCCCATGCCGGTGTCGATGTTCTTGCGGGGCAACGGCCCGAGGATCTCGAAGTCGGTCTTGCCGGTGCCCTCGCCGCGTTCGTTCTGCATGAACACGAGGTTCCAGATCTCGATGTAGCGGTCCTCGTTGGCGATCGGGCCGCCGCCCACGCCGAACTCCGGGCCGCGGTCGTAGTAGATCTCCGACGACGGCCCGCACGGCCCGGGGATGCCCATCGACCAGTAGTTGTCCTCCATGCCGCGGCGCTGGATGCGCTCGACCGGCAGCCCGGCAATCTCCTGCCACAGCCGCACGGCCTCGTCGTCATCGAAAAAGACTGTGGTCCAAATTCTTTCGGGGTCCATGCCGTAGCCGCCCGCGTCGACACCGGTGGTCAGCAGGCTCCACGCCAGTTCGATGGCCTCGCGCTTGAAGTAGTCGCCGAACGAGAAGTTGCCCGCCATCTGGAAGAACGTGTTGTGCCGGGTGGTGATCCCGACCTCGTCGATATCGGGTGTGCGGATGCACTTCTGGATGCTGGTGGCCTTCGAGTAGGGCGGTGTGCGCTGCCCCAGGAAGAACGGCACGAACTGGACCATGCCGGCGTTGACGAACAGCAGGTTGGGGTCCTCGAGGATCACCGACGCGCTCGGCACCTCGGTGTGACCCGCCTTCACGAAATGATCGAGGAACCGCTTCCTGATCTCGTGTGTCTGCACTCTTGTCCGCTCTTCCTGTTTTCCTCACGATTGCCGCGGCCCGGACGGGCCGGGCGCGCGGCTGACCTCGCGTCGTTACCCAGCCTATTCGCCGGGTTTGGGGAGACTGTCTAACGACCGGCTCGACCGCCCAAACAGTACCGCGTCGCCGGTTGGGCTACCGGCCCGCTGACCCGCCAGAAAGCTCTAACCCTCCAGAAAAGTCAGGCGCACCGACCGCCGCGGGTTGTCGCGGTTGAGGTCGACCAGCACGATGCTCTGCCAGGTGCCCAGCTGCAACTCGCCGCCGGTGACCGGCACCGTCACCGACGGAGCCACGATCGCGGGCAGCACATGGTCGGCGCCGTGACCCGGGGAGCCGTGCGCATGCCGGTACCGGTCGTCGCGCGGCAGCAGCCGCTCCAGCGTGTCGACCAGGTCGTCGTCGGAGCCGGCACCGGTCTCGATGATCGCCACCCCGGCCGTCGCGTGGGGGACGAACACGTTGCACAGGCCGTCGCCGCAGCTGAAGCAGAACCTGCGGACGGCATCGGTCAGATCGACGGTGCGACGCCGGGAGGTGTCCACGTCCAGCACATCGGTGAGCACCCGGTCCAGCCTACGGCGGGACCGCAGGTCGCGGCCAACTTCCCTGTGACGGTTGCCACACCCTCGTATGCAGGAGGAGGGTGACTGATGGGACCGGTGGCGCCACCGGGGGCGCTGCCCCGACACGAGAGGGGTCGATCGTGTACGCACGCTCCACCACCATTCAGGCGCAACCCCTGTCCATCGACATCGGCATCGCGCACGTCCGCGACGTCGTCATGCCCGCATGCCAGGAGATCGACGGCTTCGTCGGCCTGTCGCTGCTGGTGGACCGGCAGTCCGGCAGGTGCATCGCCACCAGCTCCTGGGAGGACGTGCGCGCGATGCGCGCCGGCGCCGAGCGCGTCGCGCCCATCCGGGACCGGGCCGCGCTGATGTCGTCCGCGTTTCAAGGCAGCGCGCGTGTCGAGGAGTGGGAGATCGCCTCGCTGCACCGCCACCACAGGTCCGGCGCCGGGGCCTGCGTGCGGGCCACCTGGCTCAAGGTGGTGCCCGACCAGCTCGGCCGGTCCCTGGACTTCTACCGCACGTCGGTGCTCCCGGAGATGGAGAACCTCGACGGGTTCTGCAGCGCCAGCCTGCTCGTCGCGCACCCCGCGTGCCGGCGGGCGGTGTCGTCCTCGACGTTCGACAGCATGGACGCGATGGCGCGCAACCGCGACCGGGCGACCGAGCTGCGCAGCAGGCGGGCGCGCGACCTGGGAGCCGAGGTCGTCGACGTGGCCGAGTTCGAGCTGGCGCTCGCCCACCTGAGGGTGCCCGAGCTGGTCTGAGGCGCCTACGCACGGTCGCCGTTCGCCGAGATCGACGTTTTGCCGGGGTCTACTCGCGCTTTCTCTGCCAAACGTCGATCTCGGCGTCGAAGCCGAAGGACGCCGCTTGGGGATCCGTCAGCCCCGGCGGCGGATGATCGCGCGCAGCCGCTCGAGACGGCCCGCCATGTCGCGCTCGGACCCGCGACCGGTGGGCCGGTAGTAGTCCACCCCCACCAGCTCGTCGGGCGGATATTGTTGGGCCACAACACCGTCCGGGGCGTCGTGCGAGTATCTGTAGCCCTGGGCGTTGCCCAGGGCCGCCGCGCCGGCATAGTGCCCGTCGCGCAGGTGCGCCGGGACCGGGCCGGCCTTGCCGGCCCGGACGTCGCCCATCGCCGCCGCCAGCGCGGTGGTGACCGCGTTCGACTTGGGCGCGGTGGCCAGGTGCACGGTGGCCTGCGCCAGCGTCAGCTGCGCCTCGGGCAGGCCGATCAACGCGACGGTCTGCGCGGCGGCCACCGCGGTCTGCAGCGCGGTCGGGTCGGCCATGCCGACGTCCTCGCTGGCCAGGATCATCAGCCGGCGCGCGACGAAGCGCGGGTCCTCCCCGGCGACGAGCATGCGGGCCAGGTAGTGCAGCGCGGCGTCGACGTCGGAGCCGCGTACCGACTTGATGAAGGCGCTGACGACGTCGTAGTGCTGGTCGCCGTCGCGGTCGTAGCGCACCGCGGCCTTGTCCAGGGATTGCTCGATCGTCTCGACGGTGACCTCGTCGCCGGCTGCGGCGGCACCTTCGGCGGCCACCTCGAGCGCGGTCAGGGCGCGGCGGGCGTCGCCGGCCGCCAGTTGCACCAGCAGGTCGACGGCATCGGGGCGCACGGGGACCCGCCCGCCCAGCCCGCGGGGATCGTCGATGGCGCGCCGCACCACCGCGCGGATGTCGTCGGCGCTCAGCGGACGCAACTGCAGGATCAGCGACCGCGACAGCAACGGCGCCACCACGGAGAAGGACGGGTTCTCGGTGGTCGCCGCCACGAGCAGCACCACCCGGTTCTCCACGGCGGACAGCAGGGCGTCCTGCTGGGTCTTGGAGAACCGGTGCACCTCGTCGATGAACAGCACCGTCTGCTCGCCGTGCAGGAGCGCCCTGCGGGCCTGGTCGATCACGGCCCGGACGTCCTTGACACCGGCCGACAGCGCCGACAGCGCCTCGAACCGGCGTCCGGTCGCCCGCGAGATCAGCGCCGCCAGCGTGGTCTTGCCGCTGCCGGGCGGACCGTAGAGGATCGCCGACGCCACGCCCGAGCCCTCGACGAGGCGGCGCAGCGGCGATCCCGGCGCCAGCAGGTGGCCCTGCCCCACCACCTCGTCCAGCGTGGCCGGGCGCATCCGCACCGCCAGCGGCGCGCCCGCCGACACGCCCGGGCCATGGTCGGTCGTCGGGGCGTCGCCGGGAAGGTCGAACAGACCGTCGGACACGGCTTCAGGCATACCACGCCCGGGCGCCGGGTGCGCCGGGCCCGACCCGGCGCACCCAATCCACGCGCCCTGCCCACATCTTTGCTAAGTTCCGGTTTGCCAAGGCCCTTGTGGCGTGCCCGCAGAGCGATTCCTACAGCTAGGACGGAAATGAGCCAGCCCCCAGAGCATCCAGGCAATCCGGAGTATCCAGGCAATCCGGAGCAGGCGGGCGGCTCACCCGGCCTTCCACCCGGCCCCCCACCCGGCTATGGCGGCCCCCCGCCCCCGCCACCCGGGTACGGCCCGCCGCCGGGTTACGGCCCCCCGCCCGGCTACGGCCCCCCGCCCGGCTACGGCCCCCCGCCCGGCCCTCCGCCCGGCTATGGCGGCCCCCCGCCCCCGCCACCCGGGTACGGCCCGCCACCCGGGTACGGCCCGCCGCCCGGCTACGGCCCGCCGCCCGGGTACGGCCCCCCGCCGGGTTACGGCCCCCCGCCCGGCTTCGGCGGCCCGCCCGGGCCCCCGTTCAGCATCAGCGAAGCGTTCGGCTGGGCGTGGAAGAAGTTCAGGCAGAACGCCGCGGCGCTGATCGTGCCGGTCCTCGTGTACGGGCTGCTGCTCGGCGCCGCCTACGGCCTGATCGCCCTGAGCACCGGGATGGGCACCGGCGTGGGCACCAACTCCGGCGACTCCACCAGCGCCATAACGAATCTCTGGCCGGGCGAGTGGGCCATGATGGTGATCGGCTACCTGCTGGTTTTCGCGGTGGGGGTGTTCGCCCAATCGGCGTTCCTGACCGGGTGCCTCGACATCGCCGACGGGCGGCCGGTGACCATCGGGTCGTTCTTCAGGCCGCGCAACTTCGGCACGGTCATCCTGGCGGCGCTGCTCGTCAGCGTCCTCAGCACGCTCGCCTCGGCCCTGTGCTTCCTTCCCGGCCTCATCTTCGGCATCTTCGCGATGTTCACGGTTCCGTTCGCCATCGACCGCGCGCAACCGCCGGTCACCGCGCTGACGGCGAGCCTGTCCACGGTCTGGTCGAACTTCGGCAACGCCCTGCTGGCCTGGCTGGTGGAGGTGGTGGTGATCGTCGTCGGCGTGCTGGCGTGCGGCCTCGGCCTGCTGGTGGGGCTCCCCGTCGCCGCGCTGATCCTGATCTACACCTTCCGCACCCTGTCGGGCGGGCGGGTCGTGCCGCTGGAGCAGGGCTACCCGCAGGGGCCACCACCGGGGTACCAGCCGTCCTGACGCCGGCCCGCTGAACGCGCGGGGCGCCGCCGCGGCGCGCTGCGGCGTTGTGCTGCTTGTGATGCAATCAGCGGTTATGAGCATCAAAGTTGCGCTGGAGCACCGCACCAGCTACACCTTTGACCGGCTGGTCCGCGTGTATCCGCACGTGGTGCGGCTGCGCCCGGCGCCCCACTGCCGGACGCCGATCGAGGCCTACTCGCTGCGCGTGGAACCCGACGACCACTTCATCAACTGGCAGCAGGACGCCGTGGGCAACTTCCTCGCGCGGCTGGTGTTCCCCAACCCCATGACCCGCCTGACCATCGCCGTCGGGCTCATCGCCGACCTGAAGGTGATCAACCCGTTCGACTTCTTCATCGAGGACTGGGCCGAGACATGGCCCCCCGGCGGGCTGGTCTACCCCAAGGCGCTGGCCGACGACCTCGAGCCCTACCTGCGGCCGGTCGACGAGGACGGCGAGGGCTCGGGGCCGGGCGACCTCGTCCGCGCGTGGGTGCGCGACTTCTCGGTACCCGACGGCACCCGCACCATCGACTTTCTGGTCGGCCTCAACCGCGCGGTCAACAACGACGTCGCCTACAGCGTGCGCATGGAACCCGGGGTCCAGACACCGGATCACACGCTGCGCAGGGGGATCGGCTCGTGCCGGGACTCGGCCTGGCTGCTGGTGTCGATCCTGCGCCGGTTCGGGCTGGCCGCCCGCTTCGTGTCGGGCTACCTGGTCCAGCTGGCTTCCGACGTCAAGGCCCTGGACGGGCCGTCGGGCACCGCCGCCGACTTCACCGACCTGCACGCCTGGACCGAGGTCTACGTCCCCGGCGCGGGCTGGGTCGGCCTGGACCCGACGTCGGGGCTGTTCGCCGGCGAGGGCCACATCCCGCTGGCGGCCACGCCCCATCCGGCGAGCGCGGCGCCCATCAGCGGCGGCACCGAGCCCTGCCAGTCGACGCTGGAGTTCTCCAACACGGTGACCCGCGTGCACGAGGACCCGCGCGTCACGCTGCCCTACACCGACGCGGCGTGGCGGTCGATCTGCGAGGTCGGGCGCCGCGTCGATGAGCGGCTGGCCGCCGCCGACGTCCGCCTCACCGTGGGCGGGGAACCGACGTTCGTGTCGGTGGACATCCGCCCGGGCACGTCGGCCGAGGAATGGACGACGGCCGCAGACGGCCCGCACAAGCGGCAGCGGGCGTCCGATTTGGCCGCCAGGCTGAAGGCGGCGTGGGCCCCGCAGGGGCTGATCCAGCGCGGGCAGGGCCGGTGGTATCCCGGAGAACCGTTGCCGCGCTGGGAGATCGCGCTCCACTGGCGCACCGACGGGCGACCGCTGTGGACCGACGGGACGCTGCTGACCGACCCCTGGAGTGGCCAACCGGCCCGGCCCGCCGATGCCGACACGGCCCGCGCGGTGCTCGCCGGCATCGCCGACGGCCTGGGGCTGCCGGCCTCTCAGGTGCGACCCGCCTACGAGGACCCGCTGCACAGACTGGCGGCCAAAGTGCGTCTGCCCGAAGGGGATCCGGTGGACCCGGCCGACGATCTGGCCGACGACTCCCCCGCCGGGCGCGCCGCGCTGCTGGCCCGCCTCGACGAATCCCTCACCGTGCCTGCGGCTTTCGTACTGCCACTGCACCGGCGCGACGACGGCCTGGGGTGGGCCAGCGCGTGTTGGCGGCTGCGCCGCGGGCGCATCGTGCTGCTGGCCGGGGATTCCCCCGCGGGTCTGCGGCTGCCGCTGGACTCGATCAGCTGGCGACCGCCCCGCCCCACATTCGACACCGATCCCCTGTCCGCGGGCGACGCGCCGGGCCCGGACTCGGCGCGCGCGGTGGTCACCGACCCCGACGGGGCGCCGCCGACCGCGATGGTCGCCGAGGTCCGGGACGGGTACCTGCACGTCTTCCTGCCGCCCACCGAGGCGCTGGAACACTTCACCGACCTCGTCGCCCGCGTCGAGGCCGCCGCGGCGCACGCCGGCTGCGCGGTCGTGGTCGAGGGCTACGGCCCGCCGCCGGACCCCCGCCTGCGGTCGACGACGATCACCCCCGACCCGGGCGTGATCGAGGTCAACGTCGCGCCCACCGCCGGCTTCGCCGAACAGGCGCGGCTGCTGGAGACCCTCTACGAACAGGCCCGGCTGGCCCGGCTGTCCACGGAGTCGTTCGACGTCGACGGCACCCACGGCGGCACCGGCGGGGGCAACCACATCACGCTCGGCGGCGTCACCCCGGCGGACTCGCCGCTGCTGCGCCGCCCGGACCTGCTGGTCTCGTTGCTGACGTACTGGCAGCGCCACCCGTCGCTGTCCTACCTGTTCGCCGGGCGGTTCGTCGGCACCACCTCGCAGGCCCCGCGCGTCGACGAGGGCCGCGCCGAGGCGCTGTACGAGCTCGAGATCGCGTTCGCCGAGATCGCGCGGGTCAGCGGCGGCGGGCCCAAGAGCAACCTGGCCAAACCCTGGCTGGCCGACCGCGCGCTGCGCCACCTGCTGACCGACATCACCGGCAACACCCACCGCGCCGAGTTCTGCATCGACAAGCTCTACAACCCCGACAGCCCCCGCGGCCGGCTCGGCCTGCTCGAACTGCGCGGGTTCGAGATGCCGCCGCACCTGCGCATGGCGATGGTGCAGTCGCTGCTGGTGCGTGCGCTGGTGGCGTGGTTCTGGGAGCAACCGCTGCGCGCCCCCCTGATCCGCCACGGCGCCAACCTGCACGGTCGATACCTGTTGCCGCACTTCATCATCCATGACATCGCCGACGTCGCGGCCGATCTGCGCGCCCACGGAATCGGCTTCGAGACCAGCTGGCTGGACCCGTTCACCGAGTTCCGCTTCCCGCGCATCGGCACCGCCGTTTTCGACGGCGTGGAGATCGAGCTGCGCGGCGCGATCGAGCCGTGGCACACCCTGGGCGAGGAGTCAGCCGCGACGGGCACCGCCCGCTACGTCGACTCCTCGGTCGAGCGGATCCAGGTCCGCGTCATCGGCGCCGACCGGCACCGCTACCTGGTGACCTGCAACGGCTACCCGGTGCCGCTGCTGGCCACCGACAACCCGGACGTCCACGTCGGCGGGGTGCGGTTCAAGGCGTGGCAGCCGCCGAGTGCGCTGCACCCGACCATCTCGGCCGACGGCCCGCTGCAGTTCGAGCTGGTCGACCTGACCACCGGGACGTCCCGCGGTGGCTGCACCTACCACGTCACCCATCCGGGCGGGCGCGCCTACGACGAGCCGCCCGTCAACGCCGTCGAGGCCGAGGCCCGCCGCGCCCGCCGTTTCGAGGCGACCGGCTTCACCCCGGGCAAGCTCGACCTGTCCGGTCTCCGGGAGAAGCAGGCCCGCATGTTCACCGACGTCGGCGCGCCGGGCATCCTCGACCTGCGCCGCGTGCGTACCGTGCAGCAGTAATGGGATTCCCGGACAACACGGCCAGGGCACTCGGTACGAACGGATGGCCGGCGACGGCTTCGGCTGCGCCGGGTGCCCGCCGCGACGCCGACCGGCTGCTGGACGGATACCGCGCCGCCCGTGCCCAGGAGGCGCTGTTCGACCTGCGGGAGGGCCCCGGGACCGGCCCGGCGATCGGGTTCGACGAGTTCGTCGACCGCGACGGGTCCGTGCGCCCGGCCTGGCACGAGCTGGCCGACGCCGTCGCGGAGCGGGGCCGCGCCGGGCTGGACCGGCTGCGCTCGGTGGTGCACACCCTGATCGACAACGACGGCATCAACTACACCGAGGCGGGCCCGGGCGGGCGCGGCCTGGAACCGCGACCCTGGCACCTCGACACGCTGCCGATCGTGCTGTCGGCGGCGGACTGGGAGACGCTGGAGGCCGGGCTGGTGCAGCGCTCGCGCCTGCTCGACGCGGTGCTCGCGGACCTCTACGGGCCGCGGCGCCTGCTCACCGAGGGCCTGCTGCCCCCGGAACTGGTGTTCGCCCACCCCGGTTACGTGCGCGCCGCCAACGGGATCGAGATCCCCGGGCACCACCAGCTGTTCATGCATGCGTGCGACGTCAGCCGGCTGCCCGACGGCAGCTTCCGGGTCAACGCCGACTGGACCCAGGCGCCGTCGGGCGCCGGCTACGCGCTGGCCGACCGGCGCGTCGTCGCGCACGCGATTCCGGACCTCTATGAGAGGGTCGCGCCGCGGCCGACGACACCGTTCGCCCAGGCGCTGCGGCTGGCGCTGATCGACGCGGCACCCGACATCGCGCAGGATCCGGTGGTGGTGGTGCTCAGCCCGGGCATCTACTCCGAGACCGCGTTCGACCAGGCGTATCTGGCGACGCTGCTGGGCTTTCCGCTGGTGGAGAGCGCGGACCTGGTGGTGCGCGACGGCACGCTGTGGATGCGTTCGCTGGGCACCCTGAAACGCGTCGACGTGGTGCTCCGCCGCGTCGACGCGATGTACACCGACCCGCTGGACCTGCGCGCCGACTCCCGCCTCGGGGTGGCCGGCCTGGTGGAGGCCCAGCACCGCGGCACGGTGACCGTGGTCAACACGCTGGGCAGTGGCATCCTGGAAAGCCCGGGGCTGCTGCGCTTTCTGCCCGGGCTGGCCGGGCGCCTGCTCTCCGAGGACCCGTTGCTGGACACCGCGCCGGTGTATTGGGGCGGCATCGCCGCCGAACGCTCCCACCTGCTGGCCAACCTGTCGTCGCTGCTGGTGAAGTCCACCGTCGGCGGGAAAAGCCTGGTCGGACCGACGCTGTCGTCGCAGCAACTGGCGGAGCTGGCCGCGCGGATCGAGAGCACGCCCTGGCAGTGGGTGGGCCAGGAGCCGCCGCAGTTCTCGTCGGCACCCACCGACCATGCCGGTGTGCTGGCCTCGGCCGGTGTCGGGATGCGCCTGTTCACGGTGGCTCAACGCAGCGGCTATGCGCCGATGATCGGCGGCGTGGGTTACGTGCTGGCTTCCGGGCCGGCCGCGTACACGTTCAACACCGTTGCGGCCAAGGATGTCTGGGTGCGGCCGACCGAACGCGCGCGGGCCGAGGCCCTCCCGACCCCGGCGCCCCCGGCGGCCCAACCGGCGAAGACCGGGGCGGGCACCTGGGCGGTCAGCTCGCCGCGGGTGCTGTCCGACCTGTTCTGGATCGGCCGCTACGGCGAGCGCGCCGAGAGCATGGCCAGGCTGCTGATCGTGGCCCGCGACCGTTTCCACGTCTACCGCCATCACCAGTACACCGAGGAAAGCGCGTGCGTGCCGGTGCTGATGGCCGCGCTGGGCGGGATCACCGGGACCGACGCCGGCGGCGACGTCGGCGATCACGCCGAGATGATCGCCGTCGCGCCCTCGACGCTGTGGTCGCTGACCGTGGATCCGGACCGGCCCGGGTCGCTGGTGCAGTCGGTGGAGGGGCTGGCCCTGGCCGCCCGGGCGGTGCGCGACCAGCTGTCCAACGACACCTGGATGGTGCTGGCCGGGGTGGAGCGCGCACTCGCGCACCGGGCCGAGCCGCCGGACTCGCTCACCGAGGCCGACGCGCTGCTGGCGACGGCGCAGTCGCAGACGCTGGCCGGGATGCTCACGCTCTCGGGGGTGGCCGCCGAGTCCATGGTGCGCGACGCGGGCTGGACGATGATGGACATCGGCAAGCGCATCGAGCGGGGCCTGTGGCTCACCGCCCTGCTGCAGGCCACGCTGACCGTGGTCCGGCCGGCCGCGGCCGAACAGATCATCATCGAGGCGGCGCTGGTGGCCTGCGAGTCGTCGGTGACCTACCGGCGCCGGACGGCGGGCACGGTGAGCGTCGCCGCGATGGCCGAGCTGATGCTGTTCGACGCCACGAACCCGCGGTCGTTGCTGCACCAGGTGGAGCGGCTGCGGGCCAACCTGCGCGACCTGCCCGGGTCGTCGGGTTCGTCGCGCCCGGAGCGGCTGGTCGACGAGATCAGCACCCGGCTGCGCCG
>Ga0078972_1011510_pt1 | contig 15804 bp, 14 predicted proteins | sample YelNatPaOPGAMG01_FD_67568 | JGI IMG/M metagenome (GOLD analysis project Ga0078972, IMG submission 67568) | Hot spring thermophilic microbial communities from Obsidian Pool, Yellowstone National Park, USA - OP-RAMG-01 (SPADES assembly) (version 2) | ecosystem: Environmental > Aquatic > Thermal...
CCGGTAGCAAACGAGGGAGTAGTATTAAAAACCAAATAGCCAGAGCCAGTTTCGTCGGTTATAGAATCGGCTAAATTAGATGAAGTTATTGTATTTGTAAGATTTTTAGAGGCGTCTGTTGTAACAAGTCGGCTCGCAGTAAGACCACCTATTTGTATAGTTCCACCTATCATTTTTATACCTGAACTTGTTAATATGCTGTAATCGCCAGTATTTGTAAATATCCCGCTTGACGCTGTTATTGAGTTGTTTGCAAGCACCGGTATAGAAAAACTTACGCCACTTCCCGTCATCCTGAATTGTTCTAAATTATTCCTTATAAATGAAACATCCTGAGGATTTGTGCTGCCTAATTTATTATTCGTTCCTATATTATTTCCTGTCTTTACCCATGCTCCGGTGTCGGCACCTCCACCGCCTATCTGGTCAACATAATATTTTGTAGCGACGTCCTGATTCTCGGAGGGCTCAGGAGAATTCTTAATCCTTGCAACATTGTTTAAATTTATAGTTCCATTGGAGATATTTATTCCAGAAGAGGATTGAATTGAATATTGCCCTGTGACATTAAATGTTCCGCTTGAGGCGGTTATACCTTGAGAAAAATTTCCAAAGCCGTTAACCGTTATTCCTGTGTCAAATGAAGGGGATGTTCCAAATACAAGATTCCCTGTTCCGGTCGTTCCAGTGACCGAACTCCTCAAGTTCGCCGACGATATCGAACTGGTAAGATTTTTAGAACCGTCCGTCGCAACAATACTGTTTTGTGTAAGCCCTCCTATATTCAGCCCTCCGCTAACTTTTATATTGCCATTTACATCAAGTTTTTCCGATGGACTCAGAGTTCCTATTCCTGTACTTGAACCTGTTGCAGTTGATAGAAAAACATTGCCAGAAACATAAAGTGAGGCAAATTCAACAGGAGTTGACGATCTCTGCTTAAGTAATCCATCAACTATTAAATTACCACCTACAATTAAATCTCCCGCTCCGCTTGAAGTATATGAATTTGGATTTCCAATTACCAGATTGCCACCAACTACCTGTAATTTATCAATTGGACTTACCGTTCCAATCCCGACTTTAGCTGTATTGTCAACCGTTAAAGCATCAAGATTTTTTACCCTTAAAAATATATTTCCGCTTCCATTATTATCAGCATCCGCTAATACCACAGCATCCGAATTGTTTGATATAGCGCCGACAGATATTGAGGAACTTGAATTTAAAATCGTTCCATCATTAAAAATTATACCGTTTCCTGAACCCTTTATTTGTATATTTCCCGAAACAGTAAGCTGTTGAGTAAGAGAATTGGTTCCAATACCAACTCTTGAGTTGGAATCAACATAAAATGCTGGAGAAGAATCATTCATAGATGGAGAGATTATAACCGGAGAGTTATAAATTTTAAAAAAAGAAGAGTCAATTAATAATCTTGATGTGTCAGGTGTGCCTGAAAAAATCTGAATATTGTTCCCGTTGGTCCCAATAGCTCCTATTTTATTAGAGCCCCTGTAAAAATTTATTCTTCCCTCGGAATTAGCTCCCGCAGAGATGTAAAGTGTTGATGAAGAAGAAGGAACATTTGGCTCTCCAATCTGTAAATAAGAAGGGTCATTATAACTCAAAAGATTTGACCCTATTCCAACCTTTGAGTTGGGAGAAATAATAACATTGCTTGATATATTTAACTGAGCTAAAAAATTATTTTGAGCTGTAAATGTCTGAGTGGAGGCAAGAGCCGCGAGATTATCATTGTTTAGAGTAAAAGAACCTTTGACATCAAGAGTTCCATATATTGTGGTGGATGAAAGCGAAATTTTTCTTCCAAAATTATTAACATTTAAATCTCCAAGTATATTTACATCTGAACTGAATGTGGCGGTTGATGCGGTTATTCCCTTATCTGCCATAATGCTTCCGCCAACATGGAGTTTTTCCTTTGGCGTATCCGTTCCTATTCCGACATTTGAAAAGACCGAACGCTGTATAATCAGATTTCCTCCGGAACTTTTTATCTCGTTAGAGGTTGTAAGAGTGCTTACAGTTATATTGTTTGCTTTTATGTTGCCGTTAACCTCAAGTTTTTCCGACGGGTTTGTGGTTCCTATCCCCATTTTATCCGCATTTATAGTTATGGTAGTTGAATTATTTACAACGAAATCTATTCTATCATTATTAACTCCAACACTTATCTGCTCTCCATTGTCCCCCTTAATTATCCCGCCATTTAAAATTCCAGCCAGAATAAAATTTCCGCCGACAGAAAGATTATTAGAGACCATCTGATTGCCGATTACATGCAATTTCTCAGAAGGGGTCTGAGTTCCTATTCCCATATTTCCAGAATGGGTAATTATTGCCTTTGGTGTTGATGAGGTATAAAATATTATATCTCCCATACCCTGTCCAAGGTTATCTGCCCTGATATAAGCAGTTGTTGGAGAAGTAACCTCACCTCCTGTTATCGAGCCTATATCACTACCAACAAGACAGCTATTATTTCCTGAAAAACATATCATATCAGTATAAATACTTGCACCTGGTGGTGGAACCTTACTAAGAATATAGCTTGGACCGACAGTAATACTGCTAAAATACACAAAAGCACCATCTTCCAATTTTTTAGCAATCATAGAATATATAACTGAATTAATCGGTTCCCTCGGGGTAAGTTTTTCCCCTTCTATTTCCACTTCAAGATAGAGTTGATTTCCTTTTGTAAAAATATCCAGGGGCAGGTCAAAACTAACGGAAAAAATGCCGCTTCTTGCTTCAGTTAAGAATTCATCGCTTGTCCATTTCGCAGTTCCGCCTGTTTCAAAGTCATAAACTCTAAATCTTATATGCAAAGGCCCATTAAGAGGTGCATTATCCTTTTCTACCCTTCCCTGATATACGACCTTAGAAGGTACGGAACCGCTTCTCACATCGCCACAGTATATATTTGAAATCAAGCCAGAGACCAAATAAATTAAAATTATTTTTCTCATTGCTCCTCCGATCCTTTGTAACAATTCAATCTCATAAAAATCCCCCCTTTATTCTTCTCCCCGACGCATGTCGGGGGACTCCACTGGACTCCTCAGCTTGCTGAGGGACCCCGAGCAAGCTCGGAACTCCATAATCCAACATCTCTCACTATTCTCACTTCTTGCTGTGAGCCGTCAGCCGTGAGCCATCTGCTTACCTCACCTTTTTTGCATGACTGAACTATTGCACTCTTATAATACGATCATCTTATTATAATAATTTTTCCTTTTTTTATTTTGCCGACATCATCTTTTATATAAAAAATATAAAGGCCGCTTGAGACGGTTTTGTTGTTTTTATCTTTCAAATCCCAGTTTTGTGACTCAACATTAGAATTTTTATATATAGTTCTTATATGTTCGCCAGCTATGTTATAAATATTTATCTCACATATGAGCGTGAGTTTCGTAAAAGAAACGCCATTGCATCCATATCTTAAATTACAGGGGTTTGGATATACATAGGCATTTTCTACAGTGGGCTCAGGACCTCTTGATAAACCTAAAAGCTCAGGGTAAAGTCCAATTCTTAAACCACTTGAAATTTGAGAACCCATCGGTATGAGATTGCCAAGCAATCTGTAAGAATATGAGACCTTATAATCGGAATTAGGGGTAGTATAAGTATATAAAGAATTTATTTTCCATCCAGCCGATTGAATAGATGCAAAAACACTGTGATTAAAAACCGCAATAAAGGTTAAAAACAGAATTTTTTTCATTATAATGATATTATATATTTTTTAAAGAATTTTTTTACATCGTTTCTTGTATTGTAACAGTTTAGTCACCCTAAAAACAATTGACATATTCAGCCATTTGCTTTTGGCTTTTTTAAAATCCCCCCTTTCTAAAAGAGGGACTGCCTGACGGCAGGCAGGGACAGAGGGGATTTCCCCCTTTGATAAAGGGGACAGGGGGGGATTTACCTCTCACTTTTTTCTAAAATTCCTTATTTTGGCGATGACGCTGCCTATAAAAACCTCGGCTTCAAGCATAACCGGAACTCTCTCATCTTTCGATATATAAACATATAAACTTCTTCCTTTTTTAGATACAAATATTCCGTCTTCCCCCACTTTCGGCTCAAGTTTGTACGCTTTTATTTTTTTTGAATCTATTTTTATCTTTTCTATACCGTAATTTTTAACATTAAGGTTCCATATTTTTTGAGTTAATATTTTTATATTACTTATGTCAATCTCTTTTTCCCGGGGATTTAAATAAAGATATAGCGAAGAAAGGACATCAAAAACATCTTCAGCGAGGCTCCCGAAATGTTTTTTAGCGACTCCATTTTTAATTTTTTCACCATAATAGTTTTTATTTATATAATCGAAAACAGTGTATTCCTCGAATGAATATCTGCCTTCATTTATATTTTTATAATAACCATAAGACCTTTTAAAATTAGTATCAAGATAGGCAATATTTTTATCTCTAACCTTGAAAAAATTGTTGATAAAAGAACTGGAAAACGCTTCGCTTACTATTTTATACGCGTAAGCTCCGGACGAAATTTGAACCACATCGCTCACTTCTATATATGCACTTCCAACATTTATAAAACCCCAGTAGATCTCATACTCATATCTTGTTTTATATAATGGATAATTATCTGGATTCTTAACTGAAGAATACTTAAAAGGTTCAGATGAGAAAAGTAAAAGGTAAGAAGATAAAAGCAGTTTTAAAATCATAATATTTTGTTAATCGCTCTTAAATCTTTTAATTTATAGTCAGAGTTTATTACCCCATATTTTTTAAACTGGCTTTTTGCCTGGCCTGTTAAAACAAAAATTGATTTAATACCCGCTTTTTTAGCCATCTCCATATCGCTTTTCTTGTCTCCTACAAGAAATGAATCTTTTATTATTATATCAAAATCTTGAAGTGCTTCTTTTATAAGCCCGGTCTTAGGTTTTCTGCACTCGCAATTATCCCAGGGAGAATGCGGGCAGAAATAAATCGCATTTATCCTTATATTATTCCTCTTTAACTCGTTAACTATAAAATCGTTTATCTTAAAAGCCATTTCAATGTCTATATATCCCCTCCCAACAGCGGATTGATTTGTGATAATTATTAAATGATATTTTTTGGAATCTATTTTTCTAAGCCCTTTTATGGCGCTTGGGTATATTTTTATATCTTTTAATGACTTGATATATTTGCCCGGTGCGTCCTTATTTATCACCCCATCTCTATCCAGAAAAAGAGCGTTTTTTTTAAGTTTACTTTTTATGTATATCTTTCTCATTTAATCTCAATAAATCATCAATAAGTGAATAATCCGAAAGTTTCATCTCTACATCGACTGTGTATATATCTTTAGCAAATATATCCCTGGAAAGCGAGATAAATTTTACAGAGTCCTTCAGTGTGGTTAAAACAGGGAGACCTTCCCTTAAATTATTTATGGACATAAGCTCTTCTACGCTGTATCTGTGATGGTCGGGGAACTGCCAGGATTTTAAAATTTTAAAACCGTTTTTTTCTATATTTTTCTTAAACTGAGTATTATCCCCTATCGCAGAAAAAATACATACATTCTTGTAATAAGATTTAAAATTCTTTAGAGAAATATGGTCGCCGGTTATGTTATCCATAAAACCTGTTATTTCGTAATAAGAATTTATTATTTTTTTATCATTAACATATTTTTTAATATAACCGGTGGCTTCTTTTATATACTCGTCGTTGAAAAGTTCGCAGTGATTTAAAATTATAAAATCCGCTTCTTTGAGCGAATAATAATCCTGCCTTAAATTCCCTAACGGTATCAGTTTATCATATATCATATTGAGATTCAGTATAACTATTTTTAGGTCCTTATTTATAGAAAAATTCTGAAAGCCGTCGTCCATAAGGACTAATGATGGATTGTATCTTGATATAGAGTAATCAATCGCCTTTGCTCTATTTTTTGAGGCAACTACGGGTATTTTAAAATTATTCAGAGACAGAGATATTATTTTCTGTTCATCGCTCATCTTTTCGTCATTTATAAAGTCTGGCTTGTTCAACGTTTCAACTATTTCGTTTTTAGAGTATTTGCTCTTGTATCCCCGCATAGCGATGGCAAGAGAAATGTTTTTCTTGGATAACTTTTTCGCGATAGAGATTACAAATGTTGTTTTACCGGTTCCTCCCGCGGATAAATTGCCTATGCAGATTACCGGAACTCTAAATCTTTTTGGCTTTAAAACCTTTTGACGAACTATTTTATTTAAGATAAAAAGGAATTTATAAATAAGACATAAAATAAAAAGAAAAGAATAACCGAATATGTTTTTCTTAATATTATTTCTTATTTTTTCTATATCCATTAAAAAAGCTTTGCCACTCCTTTTTTAAAATGAAGGTTTAAATCAAAAGTCGTATCCGAGTATTGTATAAATAATCTATCCAGCGGTTGTTTTCCCCTTTCCCAGGGCCATTTCGTTTTGCCCTGCTTGAAGCTGAAATCAAAAAGATAACCCGCATCAAAAACCATTTTTCTTATCGTCTCGTCATAGGCGCCACTGCCGTATGGATAGGCAAACGCTATCATTTCTTTCTGAAACAGATTTTCGAGTTGTTTTTTGGATTCAAATATTTCCCATCTTGCATCCTCTTTGGATATATTTAAAAGTCGTGGATGGTTCATAGTATGAGAACCAAACTCAATTACGCCGCTTTTATCCATTTCTAAAAGCATATCCCGTGTCGCCATTTTCTGCCATACTTCCGTTTCAGGATTATGCCATATATTAACATTTCCAATTGTATTATAAACGACAAAAATATTACCCTTCGCCCCGTATTTTTTTAATAGAGGATAGGCATAGGTATAATTATTTTCATAGCCATCATCGAAGGTTATGAGAACTAAATCGTTTATGGGGCTGGAATTTCTGTAATAATTGACAAGCTCTGAAAAGGTGATAATTTTATAATTATTTTTTTTAAGGTATAAAATATGCCTTTCAAATCTTTGCGGGCTAACCCATAAACTCTTGAGTTTTGAACCCTTTGGTGGATAGCCGATTTTATGATATACCAAAACATTTAATCCATAAACATTTTTCATCCACCAGCTCCATCTCAGAGAATATGCAAAAGCCATAAAAGGAAGGTATAATAACTTACTCATTATTATATTTTAGAATTTTTTCAACCGCTTTCATAATATCATTAACGCTTATTAATTTCATACATAAAAAATGCCCTCGAGGACAGTTTTTAGAACCATGAAGTCGGCATGGCCTGCAGGATAGTTCTTTTTCAACGACTATCGCTTTATCGGAATAAGGGAAAAAACCCAATTCTCTGGTAGTAGGTCCAAATATCGCTACGACTCCGACCCCGAAAGCAGTTGCTATATGCATTGGTCCTGAATCATTTGTTATTAAAAGGGTGGAATTTTTTATAATCCACATAAGATCAAAAAGAGTTGTCTCTCCTGCTAAGTTTATACATTTCATATCGCTCATTTTTTCTATATTTTCAGCCACATCCCTTTCTTTTTTAGAGCCGATGATAACTGGTTTAACACGGTATTTGGAATTAATTCTTTCTATAAGTTTTGCGAATTTATAATCAAGCCATTTTTTCGTTTCCCAGACAGAAGATGGATTTATTAGAATAAGCGGCTTAATTTTTATCACATCGGCAAATTTTTGAGAATAAGGCGGGTTAATATGAGGAAACTCAACTGAATTTTCTTTTAGCAAAGGATCAAGCAGAGATAAATTTCTTTCCACCTCAGGGATGAGCCATTTAAAAGGTATCCTGTGAGTATAAAATAAAGATACCGGCTTGATATCAAAGCCGATTCTTATTTTAATATCAGAAAAATACGCTATTAAGGCAGAACGAAGCGACCTGTGCGCAATTATAGCGGCGTCGAATTTAAGTGCCTTTACCTTCTTTATCAACCTGAAAAATTCTTTAAAATAACTATTTTTTTTATCATCATATATTATTTCATCAATCTCGACTACATTTTTTAATGTCTCTCCTATATCCTTTCTCGCGATTACTGCCAGATAAGAATTCTTTATCTCATTTTTTATTTTTTTAAAAATAGGGAGTGTCAGCATCAGATCGCCAAGAAATGCCGTCTGAATAACAAGAAGCCGTTTTTCTTTTATTTTGTCTTCAATCTTTAAAGGAGAAAAATCTATGCCGGCGGCGTCAATTTTTTTATCAATAATCTTAAACCCAATTTCTTCTATTGTTTTGAGATATTTTTCAACGACATTTTTTTCAAGTTTTGGAGATATTATTCTAAAATTTACAAAGAGTTTTCTGTATAACGAGTCCTTTTTATAACTTATTTTCTTACCTTTAAGAAATAATTTAAATATAAAGCTTCTGAGATTTGAATGAAGATCAATTATATAATCAAAATCATATTTTTTTAATATTCCAATCATTTCTATTAAAGAAGAAAACTCAAAGACATAATGGACATATTTATTTTTTCTAACAATCGGAGCAAATTGTTTTTTTGTAAGATAATATATTTCTGACTCTGGCTTGTTTAACTTTATATTTTTCAAAACGGGAAGGGTTAAGACGATATCTCCAAGGGATGATAATCTTATAACAAGTATTTTCATAATTTTTTAGCCATCTAACTTATATAAAATTATATAATATATTTTATGGATAGGCATATCAAAAACGACCTTTTAAAAATAGTTGATGGCTTTTCTAACAAAAAAATAGCGGTGATAGGGGATGTTATCCTTGATAAATATATAATCGGAAAGGTAAGAAGGATATCCCCCGAAGCCCCTGTGCCGGTTGTAGAGGTTGGTTCCGAAAAGATATCTTTTGGCGGCTCAAGCAATGTTATAAGCAATATATCGGATCTCGGAGCGAAATCAGTAATACTTTCAATTGTAGGTAACGACGAAGCGGCGTCTCAGATAACATCAATGATGAAAGAAAAAAATAGCGTTGATACATCTTATATTATATGGGATAACAATCAGAAAACTATAGAAAAAACAAGAATTATAGCCGAACACCAGCAGGTGGTGAGAATAGATAAGGAAATCAAATACTCGTATTCATCTTTAATAAAAAATAAGATGAAGGAAAATATAAAAAAAGTTTTAAAAAACGGTGTTGACGCTTTTATCTTATCGGATTACGGAAAGGGGGTTTTATCAAAAGAAATAATAGAGTTTTCAATAGAAGAGTGTTTGAAAAACAAAACTCCGATTTTTGTTGACCCAAAGATTGAACATTTCATTGCCTATAAAAAGGTGACATCAATGACTCCAAATATAATGGAAGCTTTTGCGGGAATGAGAAAGATAGAAAATAGAGAGCAGAAAGAAATAGAAAAACTTGGAGTTGAAATAGTGAAGAAATTGAATTTGAAATCGCTTATAATAACTCAGAGCGAAAACGGTATGACTCTTTTTGATTACTTCTCAAAAAAAATGAAGATAACTCATATCCCGACAGAAGCAAGAGAAGTTTTTGATGTAACCGGGGCAGGAGACACCGTTATATCAGTTTTGGCACTGTCCTATTCGTCGTCGTTTGATATTTTTTATTCCGCGATAATATCCAATTATGCAGCAGGGATAGTAGTTGCGAAAATGGGGACCGCGACCGCGACGGCGGAAGAACTTAAAAGAGCGATAAAACAATGAAAACCATAATAGTAATACCGGCGAGATATTCATCTCAGAGATTTCCGGCAAAGGTGTTGTATCCGTTAAGACACAAGCCGATACTTTACTGGGTATGGATAAAAGCTATTAAGGCGAATATAGCGGATGAAGTGATAATAGCCACGGAACACCCCAAAGTTATAGATTTTGCCAAAAGCATAGGGGCTAATGCCGTTATGACAAGTTCCCGGTGCCGTTCCGGAAGCGACAGAGTCTATGAAGTCGTAAAAAATAAAAAATTTGATTTTGTCATTAACCTTCAGGCAGACGAACCATTTATAGAAAGCGAGACAATTAAAAAAGCTTTTTTAAAGATTAAAAATGAACCTGAATTTGATATAACCACCGCCGTGGCTCCTATAGAAAACAATGGAGAATTAAATGATCCAAACTGTGTTAAGGCGGGACTGGCAAAAGATGGAAACGCTATATATTTTTCAAGGTCTCCGGTTCCATATCATCATCCGCTTTCCGAGTTAACCAAAAAAATACCTTACTATAAGCACTGTGGATTTTATATATATAAAAAGAAATCTCTATTAAAATTCGTAAAAGCCAAACCATCGCAGATTGAAATGCTTGAAAGATTGGAACAGTTAAGAGCTCTTGAAATAGGGTTAAAGATTGGCGCTGTTATAGTTAAAAAACTAGGACCATCTATAGACACGCCTTATGATATTAAAAAAGCCGAGGAATACATAAAAAAAACGCAATCGCAAGACGCGGAGGATAAATGGCTAAATACATATTTATAACTGGAGGAGTGGTAAGCTCGCTCGGCAAGGGAATAACATCCGCATCCATAGGGAGATTATTGAAATCGCATGGCTTTAAGATAAATATGTTAAAATGCGACCCGTATCTTAATGTTGACGCTGGAACAATGAGTCCCTTCCAGCATGGAGAGGTATTTGTAACCGAAGACGGAGCCGAGACAGATTTAGATCTTGGACATTATGAAAGATTTGTAGAAATTAAAACAAGGTCATATAATAATATAACCGCCGGTAAAATTTATAGTTCCGTTATAGGAAAGGAAAGGAAAGGGCTTTATCTCGGTCAGACCGTCCAGGTTATTCCGCATCTAACAGACGAGATAAAAAACTGGTTTATAAAAGCAGGCGAGGGATATGATATCGTTTTGATTGAAATTGGGGGAACGGTTGGAGATATTGAAAGTTTACCATTCCTTGAAGCGGCGAGACAGATGAGAATTGGAAGAACTTCCACGGATACAATTTACATACATGTAACGCTCGTTCCTTATTTAAGTTCAAGCGAGGAACTAAAAACCAAACCGACGCAGCATTCGGTAAATAAACTCAGAGAAATCGGAATAGAACCGGATATAATAGTAACTCGTTCGGAAAAACCGTTGAATTTAGAACTCAAGAAAAAAATCGCGTTGTTCTCATCCCTTCCACTGGAGGCAATAATAGAAGCGCATAATGTTTCAAATATATATGAGGTCCCGCAGTTGCTTAAAAAACAGGGAATGGATGAACAGATAATGATGTTATTAAGAATAAGAAGCAATTTCTACGATATGAAGGAGTGGGAAAGTTTTGTTGAGAGGATAAAAGAAGCAACTAAATATAAGAAATTAAAAATAATAATGGCAGGAAAATATACCAAATTAAAAGATTCTTATAAATCCTTAAACGAAGCGTTATTTCACGCCTCGATATATTGTAAATCTAATTTAGAGATAAAATATCTCGAGACGGAAGAAAAAAAGGAGGTAATAGAAAAAGAAATAAATGAATCAGATGGTTTAATAATACCGGGCGGTTTTGGAGAGAGAGGAATTGAAGGGAAGATTTATTCAATAAAAGTCGCCAGAGAAAACAATGTGCCATTTTTAGGGATATGTCTTGGGATGCAGTGCGCCGCGATAGAATTTGCGAGAAATGTTTTAGACCTAAAAGACGCTAACTCTCTTGAGTTTAGTTCTAAAACCACAAATCCGGTGATAACCATAATAGAAAACCAGAAAAATGTGAATAAGGGCGGGACAATGAGGCTCGGAAACTATCCCTGTACCATAAAAAAGAATTCTCTCGCATATAGAATATATAGAAACAACAATATAGTTGAAAGGCACAGACACAGATTTGAATTTAATAATTCTTATATCGATAAATTTGAAAAAAAAGGAATGAGGATATCAGGATTTAATTCAAAAGATAAATTGGTTGAGATTATAGAACATTCTTCTCATTCTTTTTTTATCGGGGTGCAGTTTCATCCTGAGTTTAATTCAAAACCATTAAATCCGCATCCCCTTTTTGTGGAATTCATAAATTCCTGTATTAAAAGGAGTAAAAATGAATAAGGTGGTGGATGTTGGCGGAATAAAGTTTTCTAATAATTTATCGCTTAAATACATCTGCGGAACCTGCGTTATAGAGAGTAAAACAAATTATATAGAAACCATAAAAAGATTAAAAAAAATAATGCGGGAAGAAAGGTCATTATTTGTCGCAAAAGCATCTTTTGATAAAGCGAACAGAACTTCCATAGAATCGTTTAGAGGGATAGGATTTGAAGAGTCGATGGAAATACTTAAAATAGTAAAGAAAGAGTTAAAAGTTCCTTTACTTGTTGATATACATCTGCCACATCAGGCGGAATTAGTTTTGGGAATCGCTGATATCATTCAGATACCAGCGTTTTTATGCAGACAGACGGATATTCTTATCGCCGCTGGCGAAACCGGCAAAGTTGTAAATGTTAAAAAAGGGCAGTTCATAAGCCCATGGGATGTCGGCAATATTATAAAGAAGATTGAAAGCACCGGAAATAAAAAAATACTTTTAACCGAGAGAGGAACAACCTTTGGATATTCTAATTTAGTGGTTGATATGAGATCATTTGAGATTATGAAACACTACGGTTATCCTGTAATATTTGATTCAACCCATTCGGTTCAGAGACCCGGGGGGCTTGGAGATAAAACAGGCGGGGACAGAAATTTTATACTGCCATTATCTAAATCAGCTGTAGTTCAGGGAATTGCGGGCATCTTTTTTGAAACCCATATAAATCCCGAAAAAGCTCTTTCCGATGGTCCAAATTCAATTAAACTTTCGAATGTCAAAAATTATATAAAAACACTAAATCTAATAGATAAAACGGTAAAATCAAAAGGAGGAAATTTATGAGATGTCCGGATTGTGGTTTTGAAAATAAGGCTAATTTGAAATTCTGCAAAAAATGCGGTAAAGACCTTACAAAACCGCCTGTATGGTTCTGTGAAACCAGATGGCATTTAAAAACAATTACAATTATATATATCTCGCTGATACTTTTTTATTTTACAGTGAGTTTTTTGCTTCATAAACTTCCTCCCCCTTATAACCAGAGAATAATTCCCGAGGAGATGACCCCATGGCTATATCCGCACAAACAGATAGAAGAGTAATAAAAATTGCAAGGGAGGTTATAGAGACAGAAATTGAGTCCCTTAAAAATCTTAAATTAAAAGGAATAAATTCTTCTTTTGTTAGGCTAATAAATTTGATAATATCGTCAAAAGGAAAAATAGTTCTTAGCGGCGTCGGAAAATCAGGGATAATAGCTCAAAAAATTTCCTCGACGCTTACATCCACAAAGACGCCGTCCATTTTTATACATCCGACGGAAGCTATGCACGGAGATATCGGAATAATATCCAGCGAGGATATATTAATACTGCTCTCAAACTCCGGCGAGACCATTGAGGTAAATAAATTTGCGTCTATATGCTCTAAAAGGAATGTTAAAATCGTCTCAATAACAAATAATCCAAAATCGAAATTGGCATCTATATCCGATATATCCATAATAATAAACTATAAAAAGGAAGCCTGCCCTTATAATATAGTTCCGACATCAAGCGCTATATCAATGCTTGCATTAGGCGACGCCATGGCGATAACTCTTATGAAAGCGAAAAAAATTACTCAAAAAGATTTTGCCATAAACCACCCTGGTGGAAATATCGGAAAACTTTTTTATTTAAAAGTAAGGGAAATAATGAGGAGCGGAGAGCGAAATCCTGTTATCAATATAAACAGCAAAGTAAAAGACGCTATATCGGAAATGACCAGAGCGTCGCTTGGAGCCGTTAGCATAGTTGATAATGATTATAAGTTACGCGGATATCTTAGCGACGGAGACCTTAGGAGAAATTTTTCAAAAATATCCATAAGTGATTCTATATCAATTCATATGACTAAAAACCCTATTAGAATTAATGAAAATGAAATGGCAATTGAAGCAGCAAGAATTATAGAGACAAGAAAAATAGACAACATACCGGTCGTTGATAAAAATAACAGAGTCGTTGGGATAATTGATGAAAGAGACCTTCTGAGAGAAGGAATTATATAAAAGTGGAATCCCCCTCTTTCCCCCTTTATCAAAGGGGGATGAAAGGGAGATTTAAGAGGTAAGCAGTGAGAGGTGAAACGTAAAAAAGTGAGAAGGTAAGAGGTGGGAGATAAAAATGAAATTGAGAACCGAGAATCTTGTAAAGATTTATAACAAAAAAATGGTGGTAAAAGGAGTTTCTATTAATATAAGTTCCAGCGAGATAGTTGGGCTTTTAGGACCAAACGGCGCTGGAAAGTCCACAACATTTAATATGATAATAGGATTTACAACTCCTGATGAAGGTAAGGTCTATATCGGGGATAAAGATATAACAGATAAACCTGTTTATTTGAGAGCGAGGATGGGGATAGGATATCTTGCCCAGGAACCGACAATATTTAGAGAATTGAGCGTCGAAGATAACCTGATAGCAATTATAGAAAGAACCGAAAAAGATAAAAAAAAGATACGGGATATGGTAACATCTCTGTTGAATGAATTTGGAATAGAAAGATTGAGAAAGCAAAAAGCGTCTACTATGTCCGGAGGAGAAAAAAGAAGGCTTGAGGTGGCGAGAGTAATGATTAATAATCCTAAAATTATAATGCTTGATGAGCCATTTGTTGGGATAGATCCGATAACCATAGCCGAATTGAAAAGAATAATTAGATATTTAAAAGAAAAAAATATAGGAGTTTTAATAAGCGATCATAATGTAAGAGAAACGCTATCTATAGTTGACAGGGCGTATCTAATTTATAAAGGAGAAGTTATTGTTGAAGGAGACGCTTTTAAACTTATTAACGATCAAAAAGCCAAAGAGTTTTATTTGGGAAAAGATTTTAATCTTTAATATGAAATACGATAAATTTATTTATTTGTTTTTAATTATTTTAACTTCCATACTTTCTTGTTCCAAAAAAGATGAAAATGAAAAATTAGTTTCCGATACCTTTATTAAAAAATTCTATTTTGAGCATATTAAATCATCGGAAAAAAAATGGGATATAAAATGCGATATTGCTTTTTTAGAACAATCAAAAAATGTTTTTAAATGTAACAATACGATAATTAATGTTTATTCAAATGGCAGGAAAATATCATATATGAAAGCCAATAGTGGGTATGGTGAACTTGATAATAATTCTTTTTATCTTAAAGGCAATGTCTTTATTATTTCATATTCCCAGAATATAGAATTATACTCTCAATTAATTCATTTTGATTCGGAAAAGGAATTTATTTATTCAGATTTTGACACGAGGGTGATAAATAAAAAAGAAAATGTTGAAGTAAACTCTAAGGGATTTGAAGCAAAGAGTGACCTTTCAAATATTAAATTCTTCAAACACACTACAAAAAAGCTATAATGAAAAGTATCAGCATTCAGCTCTTATTTACCTTGGACTCATTTTTTTCTAATTACTCCAAATACTTTTTCTTCCACAAGTATTTTTAAATCGTTTTTGTTTATCGTAATCTTTTCGCCCTGAAGATAAACCTTATAATCATTGTTATAGCCGATGGAGTATGGTTTTTCCGTTAACTCAAATGTCTTTCTTATATCGTCATATACGCAGTAATTAGAAAAAGCTGAAACGCTGGATATTATAAGTTCGAAATTTTCATTAAAAAATATTTTTTTACAATTGTTATCGGCAAGGATATTTTTAGAATAGGCAAAATATTTTTCAAATTTGGAATTATCATAATAAATCATTCTTATTCTATTATCA
>Ga0078972_1011513_pt1 | contig 15802 bp, 18 predicted proteins | sample YelNatPaOPGAMG01_FD_67568 | JGI IMG/M metagenome (GOLD analysis project Ga0078972, IMG submission 67568) | Hot spring thermophilic microbial communities from Obsidian Pool, Yellowstone National Park, USA - OP-RAMG-01 (SPADES assembly) (version 2) | ecosystem: Environmental > Aquatic > Thermal...
ATTCTCATTCCTTGAAGTTAAGCCTGACAACATAGTGGTAACCGCTCTTAAGAAAGCCGAAGACTGTGAAGATGCAATAATTCTAAGGTTCTACGAGGCGCATGGCAGTGACGTCAAAGCCCATGTAATGAGTTTTTGGAAGTCGAAGGAAACATACGAAGTAGATATACTTGAAAGAGAAGTAGGTAAAGTTGAAGATGTATCTGGAATATGGGTTTCACATAATGAAATTAAAACGTTAAAATTCAAATTATAAAGTCATAAGGTAGTCAACTTTATCCTTTATACATTTTTGACGCACTCTACATTCAATAACTCTTATTACCGTAGCCTTCTCAATTCGATTCTGTGTTTGGTGAAAGTTAAAATTTTCCTAGCAAATCTCTCCGCGCGAACCCTCTTCCTCTAGCACTTGACGTTCTTCCACCGTAAGCTACTCTAAAGGCCATGGGTTTAGGCTTACTTTTAAAATACTCTTACAGCCTGTCTTAAACAGCAAACTGCTAAGATGCCACAGTTGTATTTGATTTTGGAGTAACTTACGGTGAAGAACACGGTTTGTACATGCACTTCCACTAGAGGCGTATACGCCTCTCAAACTTAACTCCACGGTTAAAGCTCCTCGCAAAACAGAAGGCTTACGTTGACGTTATCGGATGGCCGTCTATATCCCATGGGATCGTTTGGAAGGGTATGGTCTATGTTGAACAGATAGTCAATAAACTTATCGGCATTAGCTTGAGCTCAGCTTGAAGGACGCTGAGCTCTATTTGTATATTGTCATGCTCCCCGATAAGTCTACTTCCTTGGAGGGGTTTTCGACTAATTGAGTAGAAGGTTTATAACACTGTTATATAAATATTGTGTAAAATTTATAACAATGTTTTAGATACCAAATATATCTAGTCACCATGTTAAACGTCGAATCTATACGCAGAGATTTCCCAATACTTTCATTACGTAGAGAAGACGGTAAGCCTTTGATCTATCTAGATAATGCTGCTACAACACTTAAACCACGTCAGGTCGTAGAGGCCGTTGTCCGTTACTATGAACGATATACGGCTAATGTACATAGAGGTCTGTACAGACTGTCTCAAGAAGTGACCACGCTCTATGAAAACTCTAGGGAGACTATTGCAAGATTTATAAAAGCAGACCCCAACGAGGTTATTTTCACGAAAAATGCTACGGAAGGTATTAACATAGTCGCTTATGGTTTAAACTGGAGTCCAGGGGACGAAATAATCACGACTATTATGGAGCATCATTCAAACCTGGTGCCTTGGCAGATTATACGCGACAGGTTTAAAGTAAATCTCAAATTTTTAGACGTAACGGATGAGGGATATTTGAACGTGGAAAACCTTCCATCGCTTATATCGAAGCGAACAAGACTGTTAACTTTAACACACGTATCAAACGTACTTGGAACTATAAACCCCATTGAGGAACTCATTAAGATAGCTCATGAACACGATGTTCTAGTTCTAGTAGACGCAGCACAATCGGTTCCGCATATCCCTATAGACGTGAAGAAGGTTGGATGTGACTTTCTAGTTTTCAGTGGTCATAAAATGCTTGGACCTACAGGTATAGGCGTCCTGTACGTGGACAAGAATGCGTCAGAAATTCTTCAACCTCCTTTTGGGGGAGGAGAAATGATAAGTAGAGTAGACCTTACGAAGGCTGAGTGGAATGACATGCCATGGAGGTTTGAACCTGGCACGCCGAACGTCGCTGGAGCTTTAGGGCTTGCCGCAGCCGTTGATTATCTCAAAAATATCGGGATGGATAATGTGCGAAAGCACGAGATTCAGCTGACAGAGCTAGCTCTCAGAAGGCTTGGTGATCTGGAGCGTGTGAAAATATATGGCCCTAGGAAGGCTGAGGATAGAGGTGGACTTATAGCCTTCAATATTGAAGGGGTGAATAGCCATGATGTCGCCCTACTATTAGATGAACTTGAGAACATAGCCGTCAGATCTGGTTTACACTGTGCTGAGCCTCTACATAGAAGGTTTAAAGCACAAAGCTCTGTCAGAGCATCCTTCTATGTGTATAATACTGTGGAAGAAGTTAAGGTTTTCTGCGATATTGTAGAAAAGATATCTAAGCTATTATAAGAGTTCTGAACTATTTCTTCAAATCATTGCTTACGATCTCAGCAACACGTTTACCCGATAGAAGCATGCCGCCGAATATAGGTCCCATCCTTGGTATCCTATGTAATGTTGCGACGGCCATCCCGGCAACATATAGACCCGGGCAGACTTTACCCGTTCTCTCTACGATGAGTTTCTCTCCTTCAGCAGCCCACATAGATGCTTCTCCAGGTAGAGGTATCTCTAAACCTGGAACTTTCTTGACGGCTACTGAGAGGACTTCAGCTTCATGTCCAGTACAGTCTATAACAGCTTTAGCTTTAAAACTAATTGGATCTACGTGTAGAGCTGCTATTATTGTTGAACTCCATTGAACGACAACTCCCACGATCCTGGGAGTGTTATCTTCAACTCTGAAGACCACGTCGTCAACAGATACTCCTAGAAGTATTTCCGCACCAGCATCTACGGCTGCTGTAGCGAGCTTGGCTATCATCTCAGCCGGGTCAACCACGTACAGGTCGTCATCGAATTGTTTAAGCTTACATCCGAATTCTCTGAGTATGCTATCTGCAGGCTTCTGAACGAGAACTGCCGGAAGTTGCATGCCCCCACCGCCCATCCCACCGCCGAAGGAAAGCCTCCTCTCAATTACAAGAGTGTTTAAACCGTTTCTGGCTAGGTATGTCGCAGCCGTAAGTCCTGCTGGACCAGCACCTACAATTATGACGTCTACTTCAGCCAGCCTGTAGAGCTTGTCAGTAGCTGCCTTAACTATAGCTCTGGTTATGAGGGCTTCATCTATAACCATGTAGACCCGGTTAGTATTACAGCGTTAAGCTTATATTTATATCTATCTAATGTAGAGGTCGTAGTTTAGCAAATTGTTAAATGGAGGATTCACTGATGCGTTGTATAGTCTGCGGCCGTCTAGTTAAGGATGAGCTGCATGTCTATAAAACATGTTGCGTGAATAAGCTCTATGTATTTTGCTCTGAGGACTGTCGTAAGAAGTGGGCCGGCTCATGGTTGAGAATGCAGATAACTACGCAACGAACATCTAAAACCGCTAAACAAGTGAACTATTGAAAGCTTCAACTTCTATATAAGTATATCTTCAAGAAGGTGAAGAGCTTCTTCGGCATCTGAAGCTTCAACCACGAGCCTGCCATTTCCCACCGTAAAGGTGATTCTACCCTTGTTTTTAGAGCATTTAAACATAACTCCACCTATAGTCTTCAATTCATCACATTTTTCTCTAAGCTTACCGACTACAGACTTAACAAGATCCAACTTAACCCTAGCGATGTAGCTGGGTTTTGTAGAACAGCTTCCCTCAATCTCGCCCTCAAGGTAAAGTTTAAGCTTTTCGGGCACGGATATATGACGGCTCAAATCTAAATTTCAGTAGCTGTCAACTACATATTAAAGGTTACTAGTTGACTTTTTGGTAAAATATGCCATGCACTTCACATACCGAATAATGTTATTTCTTTCTCCTACTTTTAACCAATACTACCGTTAAAATTGTTGTTACGCTACCCAATATTATTAACGGCATGAACGTATACGTCTGTTCTTTCACATCACTTGACGCTGGTTTTATTCCTGGCTTTACGTCGGTTCCATTTCGAATAACGCATATATCACACCCTTCTACGGCGCGAATAAGAGTTTGTATTGTGATAAGCATAATGGTAATGATTATTACGGCCTCCTTACGCATCATACTGTCTCACTTCAACTTAAATTTATATATTACATTGTTATATAAACTTATGGGTTTAGTTCGTAAAACTTTAAGAATTCCTCAAGAGCCCCAGATGTCTTAAAGTTGGAGTTGGTGGGCTTGTGGAATGGTGTTCTAATCGAGTGGAGTGGGGGTCTTTTTACTACAAGTCATTTACTGGAAAATCATTTATCTGAACTAATCTATAATATTAGATATGGGCTTAATGAGGCTGGTATAGAGGCGAAAATAGTCAAAAATCACTCCAAACTGTTTATTGAAACAACTGAAATTGAGAAAACATTAAGCATTATTCAACGGATCTTTGGAGTGGCCCACGCAACACCTTGTATACATACAAGGCTAAGCAAAATCTATGATGCCATATCATCAGTATCTGAGGAATTTACGAAGCAAGGGTTCTTCCCCATAATTAAGTTCATAGATTCTAAGGGTTTATCCGTGAAAGAGGCGGCTCAAGTTTTTAACTTGAAGGATCTATCTCAATCAAGAGGTGAATTTACGAAAACTATTGATGTAAATGTGGAAGTAGTGGAGGATTCATGCTACGTGTATACAGGCCATTTAGCTGTTGCTGGACCTGGTGGTCTACCTATTGGAGCCATGGGGAGGGTTGTCTGTTTGGTCTCAGGCGGCATAGATTCACCCGTTGCGGCTTGGATGATGATGAAGAGAGGATATCCGATCACCATTCTATTCGCATACTTCCCCATGGGGGGAGATGAATCTGACCTTAAACGTTTCATAAATGTTGTTAAGAGATTGCATGAGTGGCATATTGGGAGAGAGATGCAAGTATACGTATATAGACATGATCAGAACCTCGTCGCCTTTAGAAAGGTTGCATTAAAGTTTACATGTATCTTATGTAGGCGAATGATGTATAGAGTTGCAAATGCGCTCGCCAGCATCGTAGGGGCAAAGGCAATAGTTACAGGTGAAAACCTCGCTCAGGTAGCTTCACAGACTTTGCAAAATTTAAACGTAATAAACCAGGCGTCTGAACTGCCTGTTTTAAGGCCTTTAATAGGCTTCGATAAAGAAGAAATAATTAAGATAGCTAAGCGTATAGGCACTTATGAGGCTAGCTGTATGAGGGTTTCATCGGGTTGTGCATCTATTAGAGGTTGCTGGGCTAGACCTCCAAAACCCGCCACGCACGCTCCACTAAATACGATAATTGAAGCCGAGTCAAATCTAAACATCAAGGAACTACTTGAACGTAGTGTGAGTAGTTTAAAACGAATCCCAAACGAACTATTCATTAAGTCCTTTTAAGGATGTTTAAGCCGTTCATGAGTAAGATAGGCGTTTCCAGAGTCCAGTTTATTTTCTCTTTTCTCTAAGGTGAATAGCATGTTTTCAATTAGATTATAGTTGACTTATGATTCAATGGGGGATTCCTAAGCTAAGTCCAAAATCAAACGTAATCGGCTGGGATAGGATTAGGGAATTTTACAACATTGTTATCCATGTCAATACCCTGTACGCGACAGGATACAATATCTCTTTTAAGGATGGTTCAAGATGGGCAAACGGCAATGAGATCTACGATAACACCTTCCAGCATATAGCTGAGAGTTAGTTGGGTAAAAGAATCAAGCTATAAAAGTTCACCATTGACTAAATCCTTTTTGACTAACCTTCTGGCGTCAATGGGGATATATTGATCCAGATCATTTCATCTTCAACTGTTATTGGTAACTCCGGGGGTGGGTAAACTCCACACCCCCTATCATATGCGATTTCATGTAGGTTTTCCAGCCTCCACTCAGTTCCGCATCGTTGACAAATTAAATTCTTCCCACCTATTCTGAACTCAAAGGATTCGCAAGGTTCACAGATTCTAAGTGCACCTACAATCTTCCCGGAAGGAGTTTGATAACACAGTAATGGTAAATACAGTCGCCCTTTCGGGTAATTGCCAAGAACATAAAGAAGCGTAGCTATTTCCCGTCGAGTTCCACGTAGTCTACGCGAAGTCGCCCAATTTAACATATCTTCTGCACTGGTTTTATTGGATAGTTTTACATCAATGTATACGATTTTGTTTTGGCTTACGAAGTCAAGTGGTATTCCAACACCGCCATCGCGGATGACTGGTGTGCTATACCAAACACCGTAGTATACCTGTTGGGATGATAATTGCCAAATGGCGACTACCATTGCAATTCCTATAAAGAGTACTACAACTAATGCTATCATCCGGGTTGATATTCCCTTCTTTCCCTTTTTCCCTGTGCTCATGTCACGCACACTCCAGAAGCTGTTTTCTATTGCCACTTTTATCCCTCAAACTTTTCCCCCCCATATTTCTCAACCTCTCTATTTTCATAATCTGTCCATCGATAAGTACCGCCACTTTATCGGCAAACCGTGCTTTTGATGGATCGTGGGTCACTAGGATTACTGTGATTCCTTTTTCCTCATTCAATCTCTTTATGAGATGCATGATCTCAGCACCAGTTTTCTGATCCAAATTACCTGTAGGCTCGTCAGCTAGGAGAATACTAGGGTCATTTACTATGGCCCTGGCTATTGAAACACGTTGTTGCTCACCTCCACTTAGCTCAGACGGCTTATGTGAAGCTCTATTGGTTAAACCAACTAGGTTTAGTGCTTTTATTGCCTTCTCCTCATGTTTTGAATTAGGAATTTTTGAAAAACATAGGGGAACCATTACATTTTCGAGAGCTGTGAGGTATGGAATTAGTTCAAATGTCTGGAAAATGAAACCTATCTTTTCCTGTCTCAATTTAGCCCTTTCTCTAGAGTTTAACTTATATATGGAAACTCCATTGATCAGCACTTCACCTTTAGTCGGTGTGAGTAAACCTCCGATTATATAGAGGAGCGTAGACTTTCCACTTCCGCTGGGTCCCATTACTGCTAGAAATTCCCCTTTTTTAACCTCCATCGTCACATTATGAAGGGCAACTACCTGTGGGCTCTTTCCATAAATCTTACTCACGTTTTTTAGCACAATCATTTCACATGCCACCTCTTAGCGCCTCAACGGGATCGACGGTTGAAGCTTTCCAAGCCGGATAAAGGCTTGCGATGAAGCATACCAGTAAGGATATTGCTATTGATAGTGGAATTACGCTTAGCCATTCGGCATTGTAGAGAACATCTTCTACAGTAATAGAAATATTCATGATAATAGGGTTGATGAATAACGATAATATCAATCCCAAACCAACGCCTAGAAAGCCTCCAATCCCTCCTAAAATTAATGATTCTAGCATGAAGATCCTGCGAATATTGGCATCGTCAGCTCCCATAGACATAAAAATGCCAATCTCTCTCATTCGCTCATAGATCGAAGCCAACATTGTATTCATTATAAATACGCAACTCACTATAAGAAGCGTTGAAGCCAATAAGAGAGATAGATTGGAAAGCCGGCTGGTAACCTCCATTCTCATATGGATAGCCTGTTTTATTGGCGTCGCTTTAACCTCAGGTATAGCATCCATTATTTGTTGAGCTATAAGTTCTACGGGACAGTTCTTGCAAAGTGCGGCAACATCTATCACGCTGACGACCCCTGGTTTATTCAGCATTCTCTGGGCAACGTCTAAAGGTATGAACACTGAGAAATCGTCGATCGAGCCCGTTTCATTCAGAATTCCCGTGACAGTTAATTGCATGCCATTAACTACCAGAGCTACCCCTAATGAAAGCCCAAGTGAAGACGCTACAGCTGATCCAACTAAAGCTTGATCCCTGTTACTCTCAGGTAAAAAACCGTTTATTCTCCACCATCCTTTTAACATCCTCTCATTTTCAGGCAGAATCCCAACGATTAATAAACTTCCATTCCCATATGGAGCTAAGCCGTAGAGTTTTGGAGATACGATTGCAATATTAGCACTATTGGGTATCGTGTAAATTTTCTCGATTAAGTTTTCTTGGATTGTAGACTCTCCGACGATTATACTTCCATATGAAACACTCACAACTTCATACTTTGGCGTCACGACTATATTGGCTCCCAACTTATCGATCTCCTCTTCGACTTTTGCTCTCATCACATGAGAAATTACAGAAGTGGATACAAGTATTGCGACTGAGATGGATATTCCAACTAAGTTAAAGATTAGTCGCCACTTCCTACGTGATAGATTCTTCCTAGCTATGTCGATTACTCGCATACATCTCACCTCTATTCTAGTGCTTTATGGCTTACGTTTAAGCTAAGTTCAGGCTGGCAAGCGGTGGAAATGAACGATAGTATTTCCCCAGCTATCGTAGTAGCTATCCTCCTCCGAGATTCTAAGGTAGATCCACCGATGTGGGGAGTGATTATGACATTATCGAGTTTCAGTAAGGGATTGTCTACTGGAGGCTCTTCTGATAAGACGTCCAGAGCTGCTCCACCTAGATGGTTTGAAGCTAAAGATTCAAAAAGGGCTTTTTCATCTATAACAGCTCCTCTGCTAGTATTCACCAAGTACGCACCCTTCTTCATTAGGGACAGCTCCTCAGCTCCTATCATCCCTTTTGTCTCATCGGTTAATGGCACGTGAATGGATATAAAGTCGCTTACCTTCAGAAGCTCGTGCAGACTGTCTACGAGCAACACTCCTATTTGCTCAGCCTTAGCCTTAGGGATATATGGGTCGTAGGCGATTACTCGCATGCCGAGAGCCTTGGCCATTGTGGCAACCCTGGTTCCTATCCGTCCAAGCCCAACGATACCTAAGATTTTCCCCCTTAACTCTATACCTATCGTCCAAGAATCTCTCCACCCGCCGGATTTCACATGACGGTCTAACAGTGGTATTTTCCTCGCTAAGCTTATAATCAACCCTATAGAAAGCTCCGCGACAGAGTCTACTGGAGCATCGGGAACATTCACCACTTTTATGCCTTTCCGTTTAGCATAGTCTACATCAATATTATCTAATCCGCTTCCAGCTCTAGCTATAAGCTTCAATCTAACCGCTCTATCGAGCAGCTCTCTTGTAATTTTAACATCACCTCGGACTACAAGCACATCTACATTTTCAATTTCTTTAACAAGCTCCTTAGGAGGTATTTCTCTGAGTTCTGCATGAGGTTTTAAAATTCTGTAGAACTCTTCGTCTAAATCGCCAATTACTACTATTCTCGGCCTTTCCATCATATGTTATAACGGTGTTATAGCTTTTAAATTTTTCTCTTGTAACCAAGTCAGAATTTTAACCTCATAAATCTACAAAGAGAAGAACTGTTGAAGACTATAAAAAAGTTCGGGCTTTAGAAACAAGTATAAAGTAGATTTTCGAAAAGTTTTTAAGTTAGAAATATGAATATAACACTGTTATGAGCAATCAAATCACGTACTTGAATGTAGTTGAAGTAAAACAGCCTGTAAACGTTGATTTAAGAGCCGTGATCCCCACGTATAGTCGGATGCTTAGCGAGGGCGTTTTAAAGGAGCCTATTGTAGTTGAAAGAGCAACGATGGTTGTTTTAAGGGGATATGAAACATTTGAAGCTTTAAAGCTACTTTCAGCCGAGAAAGCCCCAGTGCTACAAGTCGATTCATCTAAAGTCAAAGTGAAGTCTCTACAAGCTGAGTTAAAGCCTATAACGTTGGAGACCATCCTCATGGCGGGTGTGAGGGGGCCGAAGCTTCCGTATAATAGCTTCAACGTTCAAATCGATGTGGAGATCCCTACTGTGGAAGTGAGCTTAAGTGAGCTTAATGTTTGGAGGAGGGTTGAGGGTGATAGGCTTAGAGTGTATAATGATACTTTAGAGCTTCTCTACAAAGACTGGCCGACGCCTTTAGTTAGGCTACGGTCTTTCTCTTCGGAGAAGAGGAGTGTTTGGGCTAAACTTGAGGGGGCAAATCCATATAGTAACAGTGTTAAGGATAGAATAGGATGGTTCATGATCATGGCTGCCCTCGAAGATGGGAGGCTGGGCGATATCCTGTATGAGGCTACTTCAACAAACACTGGAATAGCTATAACCGCCATAGCAAATCTCCTAGGAAGGAAGACTAAGCTATTCATACCGAAGACTATTCAGAAGGCTAGCGACGTTTTCCTCAAGGTTTTAGGAGCAGACGTTGTTAGAGTACCAGTGGGCTTAACCGTGGAGGCCATAGAGGAGGTTGATGCAAAGTCTAAGGCGGAGGGAGCCACTCACTTAAATCAGTTTGAAAATGATGCAAATCTTAAGGTGCATCTCAAATATACGGCTAATGAGATAGACGAACAGCTTAGAAGCGTCAGACTTAAACCAGACTATATAATAGGGGGTTTAGGGACATCGGGGCATATGAGCGCAATATCCATCTACTTCAAAAGTAGATACGGTAGCTCCGTGAAAGTCATAGGCGTTCAACCAGCCCCTAACGAAGTGATCCCAGGTATACGTAGGATTGAAACGGGTATGAAGTGGATTCATTGGACAGACTTCGACCAAATTATAGATGTTAAGAGAAGGGAGGCCATAGAAGGAGTGTTAACGGTTGCTAGAAAGGAGGGGCTTCTAATAGGTTTAAGTGCTGGAGCCGTTTTCCACGCATTTACTAAAGTGGCGGAAGATGAAGGAGTTTACGTATTAGTATTTCCAGATACTGGGTACAAGTATGTCGAGCAGTTTGAAGAGTATTTTCAGAGTGTAGGCTGATGTTGAAAATTCCCAAGAGAGAGTTTGAGAAGATCATAGACTTCTGTGTGTGGGAATATCCTAGAGAGGCTTGTGGACTTATAGCAGGTTTTAAACGTAACGGTATCTCATACGTCAGGAGGGTATACCCTTTAAGGAACATAGCTAAATCCCCATTCATGTATGAGGCTGACGCTGAAGAATTATACAACGCCTTTATGAGCATCGATAGAGATAGATTGGACTTTTTAGGTATATATCACAGCCATCCTTTTGGTCGAGCAGAACCGTCTGAATTGGATAGAAGACGCGCTTTCTATCCAAATGCGGTATACGTGATAGTATCTCTTGAAGGTAGACGGGTTTATGATGTTAAGGCTTACTTATGGGATGGGCAAGAGTTTGCTGAATGCGACTTTTCCGTCGAAATATAACCTGATCGCAATCTTGTAAGTTGCTAGGTTACTGTAAAGATTTATAACGGAGTAATAACACATAATATTTTGATATTGTTATGGATTTGAAACCTCCATGTGAAGTATCTGTTAAATTGATCCTACCTGCTATAAGGCTTCTCATAGCTAAGAACCTTATAGAGAAGTATGGGTATACTCAGACATCGGTAGCTAAGGCGTTAGGTACAACGCAGGCGGCTGTAAGCCACTATATGCGGTCTAAACGCGGATGGAAGTTGTCTGAGAAATTGATGGAGATGGATGATGTTAGAGAGCTTTTAGAGAAAGCTGTAAAGGATATAGCCGAGTCTAAGGGTTGTGGAGCAGACGTATTAAACATGTGTCAGATCTGTAGAATAACTCAAAAATACTTGGATAGGCTGAAAAACCTATAAACTATGTGGAGGAGTGTACTCTAGAATAGTATGAGTGATATAGCCCTCATTGGACAGGCATCTACGCATATACCACAGGCTACGCATTTGCTTTCGTCGAAAGTTACCGCGTAGTCTTGGGAAATATGGATGGCATCAGCAGGACAGAGGGAGAAGCACTCGCCACAGTGTATGCATTTATCAGAGTCTACAGATATCGTCCTTTTAAGTATAACGTCAACACCCTTACTTTCAAAAGCTCTTATGATATCGTTTGCATGTTCATCTGGAACTTCTATAAGCATCTCCCCACCCCTCTCATGTATGGAAGCTTTTAAAATGTTCAGTTTAATACCCTTTTCTAGTATGACTGTTGAGGTTACAGGTTCTCTCATAAGGTTGCCGTGAAATCTCAGTAGCATTTTAACCATTTCATCACCTCCTATACCATTCTCTTTGTAACGGCTTTTCCTTCATAGGTTTAAATATGGAATCTCTTGGCAGATTTTCAACGGGCTTAGATAGGTAAAACCTTCCATCCTCAATCCATTTCTTCAAAATTTCAGCTATTTCAATGGCGCCTTTGAGGCTTGAAAGCGGACTTACCTTAACAGTTCTACCTAAAATCTCTATCCTACCTGATTTAAGCTCTTTATATGAGACCTCCCTTAAAACAGGTCTGCTCCTTCTAGGAACACCATAGTCTAGAACTTTAATCGTTATATTTTCATCGGTCATAACCGCGATGTTTTTAGCGATCTTCAGGTTCAATATAGGTATGGGTATGCCTAACCCGACATATATTGACGTCCCGTAGCGAGTGATGGCTGCCCCCCTGACGAACTTAGCATCCATCTCCATGCAGTTCCCCTTAACCATTAACGTACCCATTTGATTCCCCGGATCATGTTGAGTACCTTCACCTATGACATAGCCCTTTGCCCCCCCTAGAAATATCCTAGTTCCAATACCTATTATCTCATATTCAGGGTCATTTATCAACGGATTTAGCTCACCAGCTCCGGAGAACGTTGCATTACCATACTGTGGAAGCAACTTACCCATGTAAGTGTATATTACTGTATCTCTACCGTTTGTTGCGCAGACATACTTCTGGTAAGAATTTCTAAAATTCAGCATGTAAAACTGATTTAGATCGTACTTAGTTATGTTTGTTTCAAGTCTCGTCCTCGGATAACAGTCCGTCCCATAAGCCGTAGCCCTCAATTCAACTTCCTCACCACGTATTAAGTCTTCAATGACATGCCCTCCGCCGTATTCGAAAGGCTTAGTTTCAGACATCTGAGTTGCTCCTATATATAAGTCTACGGCGGCACCTGGATGGCATACTGGGACGTCGTTTATCCATGCCTTATCTATTTTAATGGGGGGGTCTGAATGTCCAAGATTGATAACGGCACCGGAAGAGCACATAGCTCCAAACGTTCCAGTCGTTACGACGTCAACCTCCTTGGCTACGTTTTCATAACCTTTAACCTCGGCTAGGCGTTTAAATTCATCAGCTCTTAAAACTACAGCATCACCTTTCCTGATTTTCTCGTTTATCTCTTCATATGTTCTTATTGGTTTTTCAAATTCGTAATTGCTGGTCAAAACACTCACAGTAAAACACAGTTATATACAGACTGTTAAACCTTTCCTAAAAAATATAACTTACAGTAATTTTAGAAATCCCGAGTGATGTTGGGGCTGATATTGAAGCAATAACTGGTATTCCCACTCTAGTTGCTTTCATAACGATTTCAGATGAAAGTCTTCCACTACATGCTAGAAGTGTAGAGCTAAAATCAACGGATCTTTTTAAAACGTATGATCCGACGACTTTATCTACAGCGTTATGCCTACCTACATCTTCACAGAGAAGCTCAAACCCCCCATGGTCAACAATCATCGCCGCGTGAACACCTCCAGTTCTCCGATAAATCGTTGCATCGGAATTGAGTTTTCTCACAACTTTAAAAACTTCGGTAGGAGACCATTTAATGTTTGAGCCTACTTTCCAATTATATGTTTCGCTGGTGGGCATTTCTGAAGATTGGCCGCATGCGGTTTTTACAATCTTAGCGGCTTTGATGTTTCGCAATTTTGATCTCTCCTCAACAACGTTTAAAGTTGTAACATAGACATTTGAATCTTCCACACGTACATCAACTACTTCATCAAGATTATTCACAAGCCCTTCAGTCATAAGATGGCCAACTGCCAGCTCCTTAAGTTCTCTAGGGGTTGCGTAGAGCGTAGTTAGGGGTTTTCCATTAACGTGGATTGTTACTGGAAGCTCTACGGCGATTTCATCTTCAATGTACTGTAAGCTTCCACGCCAAAGCCTTAGAATAGTGTATTTTCTGATGGAGGTTTCCATATCTCAGCATCCTCACGAACGTATCGACTTTCCACCTATAATGGGCTCGTTCAGACTTCCAGACTTGTACCCATACAGGTCTAAGGCAACGTATACATACCCTAAGCTTCTGAGCTTAGCCCATATTGAATCCATAAGCTCCTCATTGAAGAACATTTTCCTCTCATCTCTACCGACTTCTATTCTGGCTATAGTATCGTGGTCTCTAACTCGAATCTGTTTAACGCCTGTAAGCTTTTTTATATAGTCCTCCGCTTCCGAAACCCTTCTAAGCTTATCGTAAGTTATCTTCATACCGTACGGGATTCTCGACGCTAGACAGGCCATGGAGGGTTTATCAGCTGTAGGAAGGCCTATAGATCTTGAAACGAACCTCACATCATTCTTAGTAAAGCCCAATTCCGCTAACGGGCTTCTAACTTTAAATTCTCTTAAAGCCTTAAGACCAGGCCTAAAATCTCTATAGTCATCAGCGTTAGACCCGTCAACCAGTAGTTCTAAACCCTCCGTTTCAGCTATTTTACTCAGCGTTCTCAATAGCGACCTTTTGCAATAATAGCATCTATCGGGAGGATTATTGGCAAACTCGGGTTCATTCAACTCGTTAACCTTGACGATTTTATGTCTAATCCCTATCAGGTTAGCCGTTTTAACAGCTTCTTCAAGCTCTCCCGGAGGGAGCGTAACGGAGTCTGCTGTAACAGCTAAGGCTCTATCACCTAAAACCCTATGGGCGGCATAGGCTACGAGAGTACTGTCTACGCCACCGGAGAAAGCGACCAATACGCCGTTTTTACCTTTAAACCAGTCTAAAAGCTTGTTAATTAAGGCTTGAGTCTTTAAGTGGACTTCTGCATCTGGGTAAGCCATTTTCTCAGACATAGTTCTCAAGAGTTTTCTATAACGCCGTTTTATAAGCCTTCCTCTGTAAAGAAAATATTAACATAAAGTTTAAATTTGATTTAGCTGAAAATCTAACTAAAAGTGGGCACATGAAACCTAAATTGGTCTTCGTCGGAGGCTTTTTAGGAAGTGGGAAGACAACATTACTCCTCAGAGTTGGGGAGATGTTGGTGAATGAGCATGGCAGACGGGTAGTCATGGTGACGAACGACCAAGGAGAGGTTCTAGTGGATAGTTTCACAGCTAAAGATTACGGCTTCGAAACAGCGGAAGTCATTAGAGGATGTTACTGCTGCAATTTTCAAGTTTTCATCAATCATGCTCAGAGGATTTTAGAGAAGTTGAAGCCCGATGTGATTTTAGCCGAGCCTGTTGGAAGTTGTGCGGGTTTGATGCCGACATTGTACGCACCCATAAAAGAGTTTTACTCCGACGATTTCGAACTTTCTCCGCTCATAGTCGTGGTGGATGCTTCCAGAATCCTTCAGCTCCACCAAGAAGTGAACCTTTTAGATTCCGGAGACCCTATTGCATTCCTCATAGCGTCGCAGATAAGAGAGGGTGAGGTCATATGTATCAACAAAATCGACCTGGTGGATGATTCAATAACCTTGGAAGTCCTCAACCTGCTTAGGAAGATAAGACCTGAAGCCGATTTCATACTTACATCTGCTAAATTGAACGTTGGCGTTGAAAAGGTCGTAGATATCATTCTTAAAGGGGTTTCAAAAGGGCTACCATACCCAGATATAGACATGGTTAAATACACAGAGGCTGAGCTTCAACTTTCATGGTTTGACGGACTCTACGAAATTAAACCAATGGGAGACTTCAACCCGAAAGCTTTCATAGAAGACTTTTTAAAAGAGGTTGGTAGACAGATAGAGAAACTTAATGGGTTTATAGCTCATGTAAAAGCCTACCTAAGAACCAGCATGGGGGTATTAAAAGCCAGCATTACATCTGAACACTACGTCGACCTAAGTGAGCTTAGAAACGTCAAACATACCGGTTCTGGGGTTCTCTTGGTAAATGCTAGAGTTAAACTCAGCCCTGAGGAGTTGGATGAAGCCGTAAACAAGGCATTGGAAATTGAAGGGACGAAATACAATGTTAACCTTTCCAAGATTAGAAGTGAATCTTTCAGACCTAAACCTCCCAAACCTCAGTTTTACATACCATACTCTAAAGACTAGGTTAATGGGCTAGCCAGTTATCGGATG
>Ga0078972_1011514_pt1 | contig 15800 bp, 14 predicted proteins | sample YelNatPaOPGAMG01_FD_67568 | JGI IMG/M metagenome (GOLD analysis project Ga0078972, IMG submission 67568) | Hot spring thermophilic microbial communities from Obsidian Pool, Yellowstone National Park, USA - OP-RAMG-01 (SPADES assembly) (version 2) | ecosystem: Environmental > Aquatic > Thermal...
ATAAAGTAACAAGGACTCGGGTAGTTGCCTTTAAAACACGCTATCTCCGACCCCAGCGTGGTCGGAGCGCTCGCGCTCGGCCTCGCTCCCAAGCACTCAACGCTTTGAGTGCTTGGACCATGCTCGCTCAGCCTGCGCGACGGTTTTTCGGCAACTATCCTCGTCCTTTAATTTGATGTTTACGCCTTTCCCTTGCAGAACTATCTTAAAAAGCCTCTCTTAATGAGGCTTTTTAATTAGGATTAAATAATGTTGAAATTTGTTGTATAATATAGGTATTAAGTAAACTAATTATTATGACACCTGAAAATATACCAGATAGTTATATTAAAGATGAAGAAGAGGCAAGAAAAATGGCTGAAGCAGAAAACATTAAAAAAGATAAGGAAAAAGAATTAGATATTTTAAAATCATTAGAAATAAATAAAGAAAAAAATCTTCTAAAGAAAGAAAAAGAATCCGAAGAACCTCAGAAAAACCAAGAAGGAAAAGAAAGCGAAGATACAATATCTTCTTCTTTAAAATCTGTAAGAAAGATAGCTTCGGAAACGGGTAAGTTTTATAATTCGCTTATAGATACATACTTAGAATTTAAAACACCAAAAGAACAGCAAGAACAAATAGAACGACTTATTGAAATATTGCCTAATCATATGAAGAAATTATACAGAGAAGGGGTAAAAAGATTACAAGAAGAAATAGAAAAAAACTACACATTATTGAAAGAACACCAAGGAGAAGAAATTCGATATCTACTAAGTTCATGGATGACTTCTCAAAAAAGAAATACAGAAGAAATAGAACAAATTTTACATCAAGTGAATAGGGCACAATTTGTTGAACCTTCTCCTGGAATTGCCATTATCGTAGCAGAAGAAGATTTTTTCGAGCTTCTGCAAGAGCATGATATTATACCTGACGGTGGTCAGGCAGTACATTTTAGAGGTAACTATGATCATCCAAGTTTTATAATAATTCAAAGAATACCATCAGGGAAAAGTTTGACCAAAGATACTTCGTGGGTTAAGGAAAATACTACATTACGACATGAATTTCATCACTTCATTTGGCATTTTTTAGAAAGAAGAGGTGATTATTTAAGAAAAGTTTCAGAGTCATCGCCGAAGTTAACAAAAGCATTTCGTTCTTTCAGAAATGAACTTGCTGCTTATCTCATCGAGAAACGCCCAACAAATGAACTAATAGAGCCAGTATTTTTAACTTATATGAAAGATGATGAGATTTTCGAAGTGGCAAGCGATGCTCGAAATTTTGCAATGTTCTGTATAAATGTTGCAAAACAAAAAAATGTTGATCCACAAAATTTCTTATATGCATGTATGACATCAAAAAACTTTTCTGAATTAAAGAATAATTTTGCTATCCTTACGCCTTTAGATAAAATCGATGCAGAGAGTATAGCTATTCTTTATTCTGTTTGGTCAAAGACAGACTCTAGGGTGGCATCGAAAATTACAGAATTTTTAGAAAAAAAGAATCTTTCAACCCCAATTAATTTAGTTGAAGAATATGGACTAAACTATATGATATCTTCAGATTTAACTTCGATGGATCAAGTTTTTTCTAAAATTAAAAAGATTAAAGAATTCGCTCGTGTGATCGGATCAGGTTTTATCAATGAACAACGTCTATTAGAAAAAGTAGCTCAGACAAGGTTACCACTTCCAAAGGAAACAATTGGTGTAATTCTTTCGTTACCGTCTGAACAATCCAAATTTATTCCTTTAGACAAATCAGGCGAAGACTTTTTAAAATCTTTTATTTCTTTTTGGAGGATTAATCAAGATTCTGTTCGAGCCGTCTATAAGCGAATTATTAATTCATCATTTGTTATGCGTGACGCTTTTGAGAAAGTACGTGTGGAGATTGCTAATAAAGGTGCTGAGTCCTATCGAAGAGAGTTTAGATCAACTGATGAAGAAAGAAACAAACAAATAGAATCTGAAATTCAAAAAAGAATACAATTGTTGATGGAATTATGATAGTATGATAGTAAATAGAATGTTAGTTTCAGGGGTATAAAATTTGATAATTCTTTTTTTATATTCTAAATATGAAACTTCTTTTATCATCTGCTGGTTTTGATAAAAATCCCAAAATCGCAAAAGACTTTTTTAGAATTAATAGATAAAAACAATTCTAAAATTAGAGTTTTTCTAGTTACTATAGTGCCAAAAAATAATAGAAAAAGCCGGAAATTAATTTAAATTATTGTAAAGCAATTGGAAAACATTGGAATTAATCTTAAGTAAATTGATAATTATTAAGTATCAAAAAAACCGCCTTTAAAAGGCGGTTTTTTGTGATAAAACGATTAATTATTTTCTAGGAATAGAAATGTCTCTGATAATGGAAGCTTCTAAAGTAGTGCCAGATAAAACCCCATAAACCCTTATCGTATCATTGGCTTTTAGCTGATCAAAAGTGATAGTTTTCCAATTACGATCGAGCAATTTAACATTATTAGCTAAAGAAACAGTAATGGTTTGAGTATTTAATTTAGCAGTTAAAGTATTATTAGTATTCACTGATTCAATAGTTAAAATACGGGTTTCAGGTTTAGGAGTCTCTTTAATAATTTGTTTAACTTCTTTTTTATTTTGCTGAATTTCTTCTTTGATTATTTTCTTTTCTGTCCAATCACGAATTAAAGTAGCAATAATTTCATCATCAGTATCAGGGTTATCATTAGTTTTGGAATTTGGTGATATTGGTTCATCCAAATCATTAGTAGGAGTAATAATTAAACGACTAACGCCAAAAAGTTGATTGTCAAGTATTCGTATATCACAGTTCAGGAAAATATATTTTAATGCAATTTTTTATTTAATTAAAAATATAGATAAATAGTACAGCAGAGAGATGAGTAATAAATTGAACCCGTTTTAATAATGATGAATTTCGAATACGAATGTATTTATTTTGTTACAAAATATTCTTAAAGTTTTCACGATTTGAAATGTTAACCATTGACTATTAATATAAAATATGTTATTTATAAGATATCATCTAATAAGGCGTTTAGATATTTTTAGTTCTTTGACATAAACAATTTCTATTGCATTTTATAAAAAATTATATTAGGAGGTGAGAAATGAAAAAAATGTTACTTCTGGTTTTAGTGTTACTTGTAAGTTTTAATGGTAGTTATAGTAGTTATATTGGAAGAGATTCAAAATCTAAAGAAGAATTAGTTGTTACCACAAATTCCATAATAGGAACTGCTTCTTTACTGAATAAAAACACGATAGATACAGTATCGATACTTGGAGTAGGTGATATTATGCTTGGTTCTAGTTATCCATCTATTTCCTACTTACCTAATCAAAACATTTTATCTAATGTAGAAGATATTTTACGAAATGCTGATATAGTATGTGGAAACTATGAAGGAACTTTTCTTGACAAAGGAACAACTACGAAAAATTGCTCTGAATGTTTTGCTTTTAAAACACCGACTACTTATACCCAATACTTAAAAGACTTTACTTTCATAGGTTTGGCTAATAATCATAGTAATGATTTTGGCGAAGCCGGAAAGTTAAGTACTATTAAATTATTCAATCAAAATGGTATTAAATTTGCGGGCTTAAATGGCTATCCATATACTATATTAGAGAAAAATGGTCTCAAATTCGGCTTCTGTGCTTTTGGTCCTGATGACTATACTGGAATTGAACATTTTAATGATGCTCCTATAATTATAAAAGAACTTAAAAAGAAATGTGATATAGTAATTGTTAATTTTCATACTGGAGCAGAAGGACAAAATGCTCAACATATCACTCGTAAGGTAGAATATTTTTTAGGAGAAAATCGTGGTAATCCTTATCGTCTCGCTAGAGAAGCTATTGATGCTGGTGCAGATGTGGTCTTTATGGAGGGACCACATGTTACCAGGGCGATAGACTTGTATAAAAATAGATTTATTGCCTACAGTTTAGGCGATTTCGCCACTTACGGGCAATTTAATATCAGTGGCGTTTATGGTATTGCGCCGGCAATAAAAGTATTTGTGAATTCTAAAGGAGAGTTTCAGAAGGGTATCATTTATCCTATAAAACTCATTAATAGAGGCATTCCAGTTATTGATAAAAGCAATGCTGTTATTAAGAAAATAATAGAACTTAAAAAAGCTGATATTCCTGAATCAAAATTAATTATAAAAGATGATGGAATTATTGAAAAATCTAATTAGGGGTACTGAAAGTACCCCTTTTATTTTTTTGAATATTTTAAGATGGAATAGGTTTTTATATTAAATTGATATTTATGAATTTCAGAACTAAAAGAATAGTTCTTTTATCAGCACAATGGAAGAGAATATAATCATTATTGTTCCTACAATATTTTTTAATTTGTAAACATAAATCATTAAATCTTGTTTATTAGGATTATTTGATTCAAGATATTGATAAGTAATTATACTCATATAGGAAGGATATTCCATTTTTAATTCTTTTTCTAACTCTTCTAATGGAATTTTAATTAATTGTATATTAATAATTATATACATTATAGCTACAAAAGTTACGAATATACTAAATGCCAATTTATTATCTTCACAAAATGATCTGTTCATAGTAAGAAGAAGTGGTAATTGCTTTAATGGTAATTGAGCATCTTTAATTAATTCTTGATGTAGAGTTGGAAAATATAAAGATAAAAGGATGATGCTAGATAATAAATTTCTCATTATTAAATAAAAAGTAATATCTATCTTTGCTTGCTTTAAACCCATTTTATTTTTATCTATTTTATCTAACCATACTAGATATAAAATAAATATTGCACTTATGCTCAAAGCAATTATACTCGCAATGATAGTGGATTTATCCATAGGAATATTAATTTTAATTTATTTTTATTATCTTAATTATATCATAAGACAATGGATTATTTAATTATTATTTAACTTAAATATTTTTGTATGGATGCGGTTTTAAGAAAGTATATTGACCACTTAGTTAAAATGTGGTATATTTTAGATATAGTAAAATATGTAGCACTTTGAAAAATGACTGGCTGTCTGGGGCATAAAATAATAAATCCCAGATAGTATTAATATATATTTATATTAAGAATTTTTTGGATTGGTTTTTAAAAACAAAGGCTGATATTATTTGTTTACAAGAAATAAAAGCTCAAGAAGGGCAAATTCCCGATGATTTATTAAAAATACCAGGCTATTACTTCTATTTTAATCAAGCTTTTAAAAAAGGTTATTCTGGGGTAGCTGTTTATACCAAACAAAAACCATTAAAAATAAATGATAAATTAGGATTAAAACAGTTTGATGAAGAAGGTAGAATGCTAGAATTAGAATATTCGGATTTTATTTTAATTAATTTATATTTACCTCATGGTGGGAGACAAAAAGAAAATCTTAAATATAAATTAAAAGTTTATGATTATCTTATTAAATATTTAAAACATTTAAAACAAAATACTAATAAAGGTATTATTTTAGCAGGGGATTTTAACATTGCTCATCAGGATATTGATTTAGCTCGACCAGATGAAAATAGAGATAATATTATGTTTACTCCTGAAGAAAGAGAACGGATAGATAAAATAATTAATTTAGGATTTATCGATACTTTTAGGCAATTTCATCAAGATGGTGGTTATTATACTTGGTGGCCTTATATGTTTCATGCTCGAGAACGTAATTTGGGTTGGCGAATAGATTATATTTTTGTTTCTCAATTATTATTATCACGTCTAAAAAATTCTTTTATTTTATCAAAAATTATGGGTTCTGATCATTGTCCCATAGGGATTGAGTTATCAAACGATAAAATAAACAATTAAAATAAAAAATAATGCTTTATAATATTTTTGGAAATATTCTAAAAATATCTTAAAATATAATAAAAATTAAAATTAAACCAAAATGAAAAAGCAAATATTTGAAGGCTGGTTATTTAATAGGTTGGAAAAAATAAATGGGCAAGTCTTTAATCATATTGGTTTTGAGGGAAATGAAAAAGATTTTATCGATTTTTTATCTCAATTTGTGCCCGAAATAGGAACCAGAAGAAAAGTATCTTTAATAATTAAGGCCGAAGATGAAATAGAGGAAAGAGAAGATTATAAAATTGCTAAAGATTATTTAAACAATGAAAAATAAATTAAATTAAATTTGAATTAATCTTTAACTGGTGATATAATATTAAAAATATTAAATAAAAAATTAATTATTATTTTTATGTCCAAAGTAATTAATCTCACTAAAGATACCTTTAATTCTGAAGTAATAGAGTCTTCTTTGCCGGTTTTAGTTGATTTTTGGGCACCGTGGTGTCAACCTTGTTTAATGATGGCTCCTATTTTAGAAGAATTGGCAGATGAGTATGATGGCAAATTAAAAATTGCTAAATTAAACATTGAAGAACCAGAAAATCAAGCTTATGCGATGTTATACGATATTATGAGTATTCCCAATATGAAGCTTTTTAAGAATGGTAAAGTAGTGGAAGAAATTATTGGTTTACATTCGAAACAACAAATGAAGCAAATTTTAGACCCACACTTAAAAGAATAAAATATTTAAACTTTATTTTATTTTAATTAAGAGCCTCTTTGAAAGAGGCTCTTAATTTTAAAAATTTAATTTTGAGCAATAATTTGTTTTAGTGAAGTTTTTGAGGTATAATAATAATTAAATTAATATTTATTACTTTATTATTTTTTTATTATGAACCATTTAACTTCAGATGTTGTTAAAAATAAGAAGATTTTATTAAGGGTTGATTTTAATGTTGATTTAGATGAAAACAAGAAAATTATTGATGATTTTAGGATTATTCAAGCAATACCAACTATCGAATTTCTTTTAAATAATCAGGCTAAAAGAATCATTTTAATTAGCCATTTAGGGCGACCTCAAGGAGAAAGTGATTTTCAAAAATTAAGTTTAGAACCAGTAGCGAATCATTTAGAAAAATTATTGAAAAGAAAAGTGTATTTTATAAAAGATTTTTTGAAACAAAAAGAAGAAATTGAAAAAACGGAAGCGGGGAGTGTTATTTTATTGGAAAACATTCGTTTTTATCCTGAAGAAGAACAAAATGATTTTGAATTTGCTAAAAAATTAAGTGAATTAGGAGATATTTATATTAATGATGCTTTTAGTGTGTCTCATCGTGAAGAAGCTTCTTTAGTGTCTTTACCTAAAATTTTACCTCATTATGCTGGTTTATTATTAGAAAAAGAAATTGAAAATTTAGATAAAATTAAAAATGCTTCCAGCGATAATTTAGTAATTATTTTAGGTGGTGCCAAAATCGAAGATAAGTTGCCATTAATTAATAATTTTATTAATAAAGCTAAATATATTTTAGTTGGTGGTGCTTTAGCCAATACTATTATTAAGAGTTGGGATTTTGAAGTTGGCGAATCTTTAGTTGACGAACAAATGATAGAAGAAGCAAAAAATGTTGGTTCTCAAAAAGGGGAGTTAGTTATTCCTGGTGATTATTTAGTACTCACAAAGAAAGATAAAGTTGAAAAAAGAGGTTTAGGAGAAGTAAGTAAAACTGATAAAATTTTAGATATTGGACCGATTGCTGCTAAAACTTTTGCCAAAATTATTAGTAAAGCAGATTTAATTTTTTGGAATGGCCCAATGGGAAAAATCGAAGATAAAAGATTTAGGAATGGTACAATAGAGATTATAAAGGCTATTATAGATAATAATAAAGCCCAAATAGTTATCGGTGGTGGCGATACTTTAAAGAGCCTTAAGATTCTAAATTCTAAATTCCAAATTCCAAATTCTATTTTTCTTTCAACTGGTGGCGGGGCCATGATGGATTATTTGGCTGGGAAACCAATGCCTGGTTTAATGGCGTTAAACTAATAAATTTATAAATAGAGTAAATTATGAAGAAAATAATTGTTTTTTATCATTCCAATTGCCCTGATGGTTTTAGTAGTGCTTGGATTTTTCGAAAAAAATTTGGCAATAAAGCTCAATATTTTGATTTTAATTACCATCGAAGTATTAACACTGATATCAAAGATAGCGAAATTTATTTTGTTGATGTGAGTCCTTCCAAAGAAAGAATTGAAAAATTAAAAGCTAATAACAATAAAATTATTTTGATTGATCACCACATCTCTTCAAAAGAGAAATTGCCGTTTTTTGATGAAACTTTTTTTGATATTGAGCATTCGGCTGCAGTTTTAAGTTGGAAATATTTATTTCCCAAAAAGAAAATACCCTTATTATTTAAATATATTGAGGATATTGATTTGTGGAAATTTAATTTACCTCATAGTCACGAACTAAACTGCATTGTTGATAATTATGATTTTACTTTTGAAAACTGGACTAAATTAGTTAATTTGTTTAATAATAAAAAGAAACTAAAAGAACTTTTAAAGGTAGGTAAAATCATTTTTAATTATCAAAATAAATTAGTTAAGGATATTGCTAATAAAGCTGAATTAGTAGAATTTGAAAAAGAAAAAGTTTTAGCTGTTAATACTCCGATTTTAATTTCTGAAGTAGGTAATTATTTATTAACTAAACATAATATTCCATTTAGTATTATTTGGCACAAGGCTACTAAAAAAATATTAGTCTCTTTGAGATCTAATGGAAAAAGAGATGTTTCTAAAATAGCAGAAAAATATGGAGGTGGGGGACATAAAAATGCGAGTGGTTTCGTTCTTGAGAATTTAAATGAAATACCTTGGAAAATAATTTAATTTTAATTTTATGGATGAAGAAGTTTTAAATATTTATACTGATGGTGGTTCGCGTGGTAATCCTGGTCCTTCAGCTATTGGAGTAGTAATTGGCAATAAAGAATACGGAGAATATCTGGGAATAACAACCAATAATGTTGCTGAATATAAAGCTGTTATTTTCGCTCTTAAAAAAGTGAGGCATCTCTTGGGAAAAGATAAACTAAAAAAGACTAAGATAATCGTGAATTTAGATTCAGAATTAGTAGCTAATCAATTAAATGGTCGTTATAAAATTTTAGAGCCAGAATTACAGCCTTTATTTATAGAAATTTGGAATTTAAAGTTTGATTTTCCGAATTTGACTTTTAAACATATTCCTCGAGAAGAGAATAAGAGAGCCGATAAAATAGTGAATGAAGTTTTAGATAAAGAAACACAAAAATCACTCCTTTAGGGAGTGATTTTTGATAATTAATTGACCGAATCTATAAGCCGAATTCTGTCTTACCCGCCCAAATTTTCGGACAAGAGCCTCTTTAAATAATTGAATAACTGATATTTATAGACGAATTTTTTTATTAATTAAATTCTCTTTTCCAAAAATTTGGGCGGGTGAGATAATCATTTCTCTAGCCCCTCAATTACTCTCGGGGTCAAGCGACCACACCCTCTTCTTTTTTAAAAGGAGAGGGTCCGGGTCTTGCATCCTACAGGGATTTAGCCGTTTCACCTCTAGTGTTACCACTAGAGCTCATCCTTCTAAACATAAAGTTTAAAGGATGATTTTTGACTTGCGTCAAAAATCGTCTCTGTTCGCACCCCTATTCTCTAGATTCTAAAAGAATTACTTCTTTTAGAGCCCTTTTCTTGGTTACCCAGGAAAAGGATTCTAGAGAACGGCGGCTTTTAACCGCTGTATTGCCATTAATATCTGGCAGATGTTCGGACTTTCCTCTCTCTTTTTATTGAAAGAGAGCGATTATCCGATTCGGTCGTTAATATTATATCATATTTTTAAAAGTTTATCAATATGGTAAAACGAATTAAACAGAATCATAATAATTTGGTAAAATCTAAATTTTAAGGTAAAATAAAGTAAATTTATTTATGAGAAAAATCGGATTATTAATTTTATTATTAGTAATAATTTTGCCTTTTTTGTATTTGGGGTTAAAAGTCCAAGTTTTATTCAAATCCCTTAAAGAAAATAATAATTTAATTAAAAACCAATTAAACCAAAAAGATATTAAGTGGTTAGATTTTAATTGGGAAGAATTAGATAAAAATATTATTAGTCTTGATTCTTATCAAAGGAAAGTGGCAAATTTAATACCTGTTATCAGAAGTGAAGTTCAATTTCAGGATAATATTAAAGAAGTTATTTCTTTTAATAAAGATTTAAAAAGTGGTGTTTTGGCTAAAAATATAATTAATAACAATCAAGATTATTTAAATCAAGTTTTAAGAATTAATAATTTGCAGAATTATTTTCAGAATTATAATTTAATTGTTTTAAACGATTTCTTTAAAGATTTTAATATTTGGTATCAGATTTTAGGATTTGATAAACCTAAAAACTATTTACTTCTTTATCAAGTGCCCTTAATAGCGCGTCCCACTGGGGGATTAATGACTGGCTATAGTATTCTTGCTTTCAATAAAGGTTTAGAGTCAGTAACTTTTGATGACATTTTATCTTTGGATGATTTAGTTTTAACTAAATATATTCCGCCAGAACCATTAAGAACATTAAATACTCGGTGGCTTTTCCATGACCTTAATTGGTTTTTTGATTTTCCTCATTCAGCCAAGAAAATTATTGATTGGTATAATCAAACTGGCTCTTCTCCTTCAGTAGATGGAGTAATAATGATTAATACTTCTTTGGTTCAGAATTTAATTAATAATTTAAATATTGATAAGTTTCAAAATATTAGTATTAATGATGTTTTCATTAAAGGATTAACAAGTAGTATGAATTATACTGGTTTAGAGACGAATAAAGAGGTTTTAATTACTTTAATGAATACTCTTTTTAATGAGATTAAAAATGCCTCGCCAGATAAACTTTTAAGTCTTCAAAAGCAATTGACTTCTGATATAGTAAATAAAGATTTTGAGATTTATTTTGAGGATGACCATTTAGAATATTATTTTGATAATTTGAATTTAACAGGCAAAATTTCAAATTCACAAAATGATTATTTAGCGGTAGTTTTTGATAATTTATCGCCAACTTTTAAAATCAATGATAGTAGTAAAAATATTTCTTTAACTACAGACTTTTCTAATACCACAATAACAAATACTTTGATTATTAAAGAAGAAAAGAAACCATTAAATCCTGAAAGTTATCTTAAAATTTATCTTCCTTTAAATAGTAAGATAATTAAAACTGAAGGGATTTATCTTAAAGATATTCCTAATAAAATTAATTATCAAAAATTAGGCTATGTAGAAGATAGTGATATTAGTCAAATAGAAAAGAATAAAATTAAAGATGTTATCAATCAAATAGAGATTTATCAAGAAGAAGATAAAACAGTAATTGGTTTTTGGGCTAAACCGAGTATTAAACCAATTAAAATAGTTTATCAATTACCACAATCGTCATCAGAGATTAGTAAATGGCAATTAGTAATACAGAAGCAGAGTGGTAGTAACCAAAAGATTAATTACCATATTGTTTTACCTCAGAATAAAAAGCTTAAACCGACAGCTTTTCAGTTTAATAAACCATTTATTCTAACCAATGATATAGAAGTTAATTTTGAATTTGAATAGCTTTTAATTATATGATTAGTTCTACTATTAAAAAAATTATTAATTATCAATCAAGTACTATTTTGAGTGCTGGTTTATTAATGAGTGCTTTAACTTTCATTGGTAGTTTATTGGGTTTAGTAAGAAATGCTTTACTGGCAAGTAGATTCGGAGCTTCTTTAACTTTAGATATTTATTATGCCTCTTTTCGTTTGCCAGATTTGATTTATAATATTTTTATTTTGGGAGCGATTTCTGTTGCTTTCATCCCTTTATTTAATGAGTTTTTAACCGAAGATCGAGAAAAAGGTTGGCAATTTACTTCCTTAATGATTATTGGAGTTGGGTTAATATTTAGTTTTTTAAGTCTTTTAATTATTATTTTTGCTAAACCATTATTAAGTTTTATTTTAAAAGGGTTTAAAGAAGACAGTATTTTAATGGCTGTTCGCTTAACGAGGATTATGATGCTGCAGCCATTATTGTTAGGTATTTCTTCTATTGTAAGCGGTGTTTTAAGAAGTTTTCGTTTATTCTTTATTACTTCGGTTGCGCCTTTAGCATATAATTTAGGAATTATTATCGGTATTATATTTTTAGTACCGCATTTAGGTGTTACCGGTTTAGCATGGGGAGTTGTTTTAGGCGCAGCTTTACATTTATTGGTTCAACTCCCGGCTTTAATTCATTTAAATTATCATTTTGAATTGCCTAATTTTACTTATTTTCGTAATAAAATTAATACCATTATTTCTTTAATTAGCAGCCGTTCTTCAAGTATTATTATTTCTCAATTATTTTTATTAGGCATTACTTCTTTGGCTAGTTTTCTTAGCGCCGGAACTATCTCTATTATTACTTTAGTTGATAGTATTTTGCCTTATACTACTTTTGCTTTACCTTTTGCAGATGCTGCTTTTCCTTATCTATCTAAATTAGAAGCTGAACATAAGCAAGAAGAATTTTTAGAGGTTTTTGCTAAGACATTAAGGCAAATTTTGTTCTTTATTATTCCTTTAGCTTTTTGGTTTATTGTTTATCGAGAGGCAGTAATTAGATTATTATTGGGTTATGGAAAATTTAATTGGCAAGCGACTGTTAATGCAGCCACAGTTTTAGGTATTATGGCTATCGGGATGATTTTCCAAAGCATTAATTATTACTTATTAAAAATTTTCTTTGCTAAAAAGAACGCTTCTTTGCCATTTTTAGCAAGTTTAATTTCGTATAGCACTGGTTTTCTTATTTGTTTTTATTTGTCTAAACGCTTTAACATTTTTGGTTTAGCTTTTGGTATTGTTTTAACTTATTTTATTTATTTTTTAACTTTATATTTCTTTAGTTATCGTTATCTTGATTATCGTTCGCCTTATTTAAAAGATTTAGTTCCTGCGATTAGAAAAATAATTATTGCTAGTATTTTAAGTAGTTTAGTTGGGTTGATATCATTTAGATATTTAGCATTTATTTTGCCATTTTCCAAAGTCAAAAATTTAGCTTTTGATACTTTTATTAGTGGTATTCTTACCTTATTAATTTTTTATTTTGTAGCTCTTAAATTACACCTTCCTGAAATAAAAGAATTAAAACAATTAATTCAAAAAAGATTTATTAAAAAACATGAATAGAATAAGAAACTTTGTTATTATTGCTCATATTGATCACGGTAAATCAACTTTAGCTGATCGTTTTTTAGAATTAACTAATACTATTGATAAAAATAAATTAGAACCTCAGTTTTTAGATCGAATGAATTTGGAGAGAAAACATGGTATTACTATTAAAATGCATCCCTGTCGAATGATTTATCACTCGGAAATTCAAAATTATAAACTCGAAACTCTAAACAAACTCAAAATTCAAAATCCAAAATTACAAACAAATCATTTAGAGTTTAGTGTTTCGGATTTAGAATTTGCAGGTTCAGAATTTATTCTGAACCTGATAGATACTCCTGGACATGTTGATTTTACTTACGAAGTGTCACGAGCTTTAGCTGCTGTTGAAGGAGGAATTCTATTAGTAGACGGAACACAGGGAATTCAGGCTCAAACTCTAACTAATCTTTATGCTGCTCAAAAACAAAATTTAAAAATTATCGGAGCAATTAATAAAATTGATTTAGATATTCCTGATTTAGATAATAAAATTTTAGAATTAGCAGAATTATTAAATACTGATAAAAATAATATTTCTTTAGTATCAGCAAAAACAGGAATTGGAGTTAAAGAGTTATTAGAGCGAATAGTTAAAGAATTTCCTGAACCACAACAAAATATTAATCAACCAACTAGAGCCTTAATATTTGATTCCCATTATGATTATTATAAAGGGGTAATTGCTTATGTGAAAATTGTTGATGGTAAGATAAAACCAGGGGATAGATTTTATCTTTTTGCCACTAAAACAAAAGGCGAGGTAGTAGATGTTGGCTATTTCGCACCGGAATTAAAATCACAAAAAGAATTAGTGTCCGGTGAAATTGGATGGGTAGCAACCGGATTAAAACAACCAGATTTAATTAGAGTCGGCGATACAATTACCGTTATTACCGATACTAATAAACCGAGTACTATCATTCCTTTAAGCGGTTATCGTGAACCCCAACCAATGGTTTACGCTGGTTTTTATCTTTCAGGAACAGGAAATATCAAATTTAATAAAACTGGCCAAACTCAAGAATTTGAAAACTTTAGGCAAGCTTTATTAAAATTAAAACTTAATGATTACGCTTTAAAATTTGAACCTGAAAATTCTGAAATTTTAGGTCGTGGTTATCGTTTAGGGTTTCTAGGAGTATTGCATTTAAAAATTGTTCAGGAAAGATTAAAAGAGGAATATAATTTGGATTTAATAGTTACTAATCCAACTGTTTCTTATAAAGTTTATTTAAGAAACAAAAAAGAACCATTAGTAATTAATAATCCTTCTGATTGGCCACACGATGAGGTAGAAAGAGTGGAAGAACCTTGGGCTAAAGTAGAAATAGTAACACCACCACAATTTTTATCTCAAATTTTACGGCTTATTAATCAATCGCGCGGCATTAATATTGAAACCAATACTTTAAAAGATAGATTATTAATCAATTGCGAATTACCATTAGAAGAAACAATTAAAAATTTTTACGATAACTTAAAATCTATTTCTAGTGGTTATGCCTCAATGGATTACGAAATCTCAACTTATCGAGAAGGACAATTAGAAAAATTAGAAGTTATTTTAGCTGGTAAGAAGTTTGAAAGTTTATCTCGAATTGTAACTAAAGATAAAATAGAATCAGAAGCTCGAGATTTAGCTTTAAAATTAAAAGAATTATTGCCGCGACAAAATTATCCTGTGCCTATTCAAATTATGGGATTAGGAAGGATTATTGCTCGAGAAACTATTCCCGCTTTAAAAAAGGATGTTACGGGATATCTTTACGGAGGAGATAGAACTCGAAAAATGAAATTATGGGAAAAACAAAAACAGGGAAAGAAAAAATTATTAGAAAAAGCTAATTTAGAAGTCCCATCAGAAGTGTTCTTAAAGTTATTCTCCAAAGAATAAATATGAAACGAATTCTTTTTATTATTTTAATTATTATTCTTTTGGTTTTAATCGGTATTCGTTTATACCGTGATTATTCCCAATATCGTTTATTAAAACAAGAAGTTGAAAGATTAACTCTTCAACAAAAGAATTTACAGCAGGAGAAAGAGAAATTAGAAAAATTACAACAAGCTGGTTCAAAGGCAGAGATTTTAGAAAAATGGGCCAGAACAATTATGGGAATGAAAAAAGAAGGGGAGGAAGTGGTGTTAGTAACGCCAGTAATAAATATTAACGAGGCGACTAATTCTACTTCTACTTTAATGGCAACATCGAGCAATTCCTTTATTGTCAAAGTAAAAGAGATATGGTATGATTTTTTAAAAAGGATTAAGAAAACTAATTAATATTTTGCGGCAGTAGTTCAGTGGTAGAACGTCTCCTTCCCAAGGAGAAGGCCGTGGGTTCAAATCCCATCTGCCGCTCTAAAAGGGAAGTAAGAATCAAGAATCATGAATCTGAAATCTAGAATTTAGTATTTAATATAAAATTAATAAATTAAAGAATTAACGAGTTAACGGATTAATACTTTGAAAATCCTAAATCTCAAGCTCTAAATTCCAATAAAATCTCAAATTCTAAATTCTAAACAATTTATAAAAAAGTCAAAAGTCAAAATTCAAAAGTCAAAATTACAATTCAAAAGTCAAAAGTAATTAATAAACTTATATACTTTTAACTTTAACTTTTGACTTTTGCCTTTTGAATTTTGACTTATATTT
>Ga0078972_1011515_pt1 | contig 15799 bp, 16 predicted proteins | sample YelNatPaOPGAMG01_FD_67568 | JGI IMG/M metagenome (GOLD analysis project Ga0078972, IMG submission 67568) | Hot spring thermophilic microbial communities from Obsidian Pool, Yellowstone National Park, USA - OP-RAMG-01 (SPADES assembly) (version 2) | ecosystem: Environmental > Aquatic > Thermal...
CAGCTCCTCAAGGCAGCGAATGGCCTCCTGCCAGGCGCCATTTTGGAAGTGGGCCAGCGCCCGCTGATAGCGCGGATCCTCCTTGGCTGAGAAACGACTCCCGAGAGTTTGATGTTGTGTCCCTTGGTTCTCTAATGCGATTTCCATATGACATCTCGCATTCCGAAGGTTGACCAGCTCGGCCGCGCCGGCGGCACCTTTCCGCAACAAGATGCACCTATCTAGCCGCCACCGGTCAGGCGGCGCATCACCTGGAGCAATGTGGGCACCGCCGGCCCCAGGACGACGACCATCAGGGCCGGAAAGATCAAAAAGACGAGCGGGAAGAGCATCTTGATCCCCGCTTGGCGGGCCTTTTCCTCTGCCCGCTGCCGCCGGCGCATGCGCATCTGTGCCGCCTGGCTATGTAACACTTGGGCGATGCTCAAACCCAATTGGTTGGCCTGCACCAACACGGCCACGAACAGGCGCAGATCCTCGGAATCCGTCCGCTCGGCTAAATGTTGCAAGGCCAGATCGCGTGGCGTGCCCAGACGCATCTCCATCACCACGCGGCGAAACTCGCGACTTAGAGCGTTATCCCAACGATCTGCCACCCTGAGCAGCGAAGACTCAAAGGCCAGCCCGGCCTCCACAGCGATGGTCATCATGTCCAGGGCGTCGGCCAGGGCACGGGTGATCTCCTGGTTGCGCTGCTTCGCCTTGGAGCGCAGCCAAAAGAGGGGCAGGAAGGAGATGATCCCGCCCACAGGGAGCGCCCCCATGAGGGCGATGGGGAGGGATATCCTCTTGAGCACCAAGAAGCATAACCCTCCGCCGATCACCCCCAAGAGCAGGCGTAAGCCGAAAAAGTCCAGGACGCTGAGCCCTCCTGGTTCTCCCGCTTGAATGAGCAGCTTGCGTATCGCCTCCAAGTTACGCTTTGGGGCCAAGGATCCGGCGATCTTGAGGATTCGCCGCAACATCGGCACCACGACGCGCACGCTAAAGGGGGCGCGCACGTCCTCATCCTCAATAATCTCTTTGTGCTTCAGGTAGTCATTCAAGCGCTCCTGCACCAGGCGGACAGGCTGGGAGGGAACAAGAGCAATCCAGATAAACACTGCAGCTAGCCCGGCCAGCGATCCGCAGGTGAGCGGCGACCAGAGCACTTTATCAATAAAGATCGGGATCCAAAGGGTGGCATCCATGGAACTAAACCTCAACTTGCAACAACTTGTTGACCACCATATAACCCGTAAGTTGCATGACCACCGCCACGACGAGCAGAACGCGCGTTATCCCCGGCTCAAAGAGCTTGCCCATGTGACGCGGGTTGATCAGGAAGAGGACAAAGCCCAGAACGATGGGCAACCCGCCGAGGATGAACCCGGTCAAGCGCTGCTGGGAGGTGAGCACGCGAATCTCGCGCTGGATGCGGATGCGATCGCGCACCGTCTGGCCGATGACCTCAAGGGTCTGGGCCAGGTTGCCGCCCGTCTCGTATTGGATGGTGATCGCCGTCACCAGAAGCTCCACGTCATCCGTGCCGATGCGTTCGGCCATGGCGCTCAGGGCGCGGGGGAGAGATAAGCCCAGACCCACGGCGCGCACCACCTTGGCGAACTCCGCAGAGGCCGGCGGAGGCAACTGTTCCACAAGCACCTGAAGCGATTGCCCCAAGCCGTAGCCCGCCTGTAAGGACGAGACGAGCAGGGTCAACACGTCGGGCAACTGTTCGGTAAAGATCCGCTGGCGACGCTTGGCCGCGGAGCGCACATAGATCACCGGCACATAGGCCAAAAAGCCCCCTACACATAGGCCGAGGAAAATGCCCAGGCGCAACATCCCCAGGAAAAAGCCCAAACCCCCTAGACCCAGCATGATCAAAAAGACTTCGCTTACCGTCAGGGGCAAATCCGCGCGCGTGAGATCCACAGCCAGCTGTCGCCCCAGGCTGAAACGCTGAAGCAACCCGTTGAGCCTGGACGAGGCCGGGCGCCGAGGGCTGCTGGAGGCCTCGCCCTCCGGGGTGGTTATAGGAGGAAAGGCATTGGGATCGTATTGCTGCAGGCGGGCCTCCAGCGGATCGGGCACGCCCAGGATCCGCCATAAAGCGACAAAGCCCATAAACGCCGCCAGCGCGACGAGCACCCCGAAAAGCAATGGGCCGTTCATGATCGCTTTCCCCTCTCCTTCAGACACTGGTGGCCGACGTGTGCCGCAACCAACGGCCCATGAACCCACCGCGTGGCGAGGTCACCGGGCCAAGCAACTCGGCCTGTGGGCGCAGGCTCTGATCCAGGCGCTGAGCGAAGCCGCGAATAGCCCGTGCCAAAGGGCTTCGCGGGTAGCTCATCAACACCGGCACCCCGAGGTTGACGCTATGGGTCGCTAGGGCGGGATCGTCGGGGATGAGATATTGCAGCTTCATGCGCAAACGCCCCTCTATATCGGCGGTGCTCACCCCACCCTTCATCGTGGCCCGATTCCCCACCAACCAGATCTTGTCCTCGGCATAACCTTGCTCGCGCAGGACATCCAACATCAACCGCGCGTTGCGCAAGGCCACCATCTCCGGAAGCACGGAGACCACGATGCGCTCCGCACCATCCAAAAAGGCAAACGCCGCCTCGTCCAAGGGCAACCCCAAGTCAATGATCACCCAAGTGAACATCCGCTTAAGGAGCACCAGGATCTGTTGGATCTGGGGTAGCGAAATGGGCTCGGAAAGGCCACCGGGCGGGGCCAAGAGGACCTGAATCCCCGAGGTGTGGGGCACCAAGACACCTGAGACCAGCTCCTCGTCGATGTGCGCCAACCTGGGAAGGAGGTCAAAGATATTGCGTTCCGAACTCAGGTTGAGGGCCACATCCAAGGCGGGCGCAGCGTAATCGGCGTCCACCAACACGACGGGCTTCTGGCTGATCTGGCGCAAGCCGATGGCGGTATTGATGGCTAACGTCGTCCTCCCGGTGCCCCCCTTGGAAGCGCAAAAGACGATGACATGCCCGTTGGCCGGCCTAACGGCCTCCGGCTCGGCGGCGCGCTCTTGTCGCTGTCCATCAAGCTGTTCCAAGGTGGTCACCAACTCGTTGGCGTCCAGGGGTTTGATCAAAAAGCCCCGCGCGCCGGCCAGCACGGCCTGGCTGGCACTGGTGATGGCCTCTGGCTCAATCAGCAGCAGCACGATCGCCCCGGGCAGACGGGCGACGAGCAGCTTGATCAAGGGGATGGCGTTCGTCCCATCCAGCTTGTCATCTACCAAGATGAAATCGGGGATCATGTCCTGAGCGCGATCAAGGGCCAGCGCCGATTGCGATACCCAACTGAGCTGGTAACGAACGCCCTGGCTCGTCAGCGCGTCTTCCAATTCCTCCGGGGCTCTTTCCCTGGCGCTCACCAGGAGGATGCGCCACCCTTGCTCTGAAGCTGATCTGGCCACTTGAGCCTCCTAAAGGCCATTGGTCTCAAAAATGGGCGAACAGGCCTCGTCGTTCCCTCTACTCGCCGAATAGGCGAATGCGATAGCGGTTCGCAATGTAGGTCTCATCCACCGGCTCCACCGGGAAGGTGCGCTCCACGCCCGGCGCGCGCAGCACGATGTCGGGGATGCCCCCAGCATCTTTGAGGTATTTGATAGTCAAAGCATCCTGGGGGCTCACCGCCAAAAGGATCGCCTCGGCAGAGCGGCTCTGAGAGCCGCTTGTGGGCTTGGGCGCCTGGACGATGGCGGCGATGGTGGCGTTCTGCAAGACGTTGAACGTCGCCTGTTGCCCTCCTCTTTGGCCCGTTCCGCTTGTGCCCTCGGGCGGGCTGAAGGTGAGGGAGAACAACAGGTCCACGTGATCCCCTGGCTTGAGCACGCCTACCATGCTCATCAAATCCTGAACGGGAAAGGCCATGAGCACCTGATCCTCGGCGACGACCAGGGCCATGCGCCCCTCCTGCGGGGCGATGTTCGGATCCACCAGGCGCTGCGACAGGATCACTTCCCCTGCATAGAGGTCCACGAGGGTGACCTTGCCCAGCGCCTCCTCAACCTTGCGCAGAGCCCCTTCGGGCACAGAGTCGGCGGGCAGTTCCTTGAGCCCCAAATCCTCGGCGGCCAGGGCTGAGCGCGCGGAGACGGCCCGCATGGCCACCACCACCGGCACCGGGGCGTTGACCTGAGGCTGCGCAGCGGCCTTGGCCGTGGCCCTGGCCAGGGTGACGAAGGCGACCAAGCCGGCCAATGAAGCCACCACCAAACCGGCGATAAGCCAGAGAAATCCTCGTAGACGTCCCATCGTTCCTTCCCTCTATTCGATCGGCATCCGAGAGACCGCGCGAAGCTCCAACGTGGGCCCAACGCCAAAGGCCTCAATAATCGCCCCGGTGATCAGGGTAACCGGGCAACTGACTTCCACACGAATCCAATCTCCCTCCCTGGCCGAGGTGATCGTGGCCGTCTCGCTGATCATCCGCGTGTAGAGCTCACTGCGCACGGTAGACTCAATCCCGGCGGCGTCGTCGGGGTGAATGATCCCGTAGCGCGCGCCGGCGCGCGCGGCGTTGGCGATGGTGTTGTAGGAGTAGGCGATGAGGCCCACCTCCAAGAGGCCGAAGAGGAGCAGGAAAAGGAGGGGAAAGACCAACGCATACTCCACCAGCTCCTGGCCTCTCTCAGGACTCCCCCACGTCCGCCTCACGAACGGCGCGAAGCAGAACTTGGGCCAACAACGCTCTCCCATGATCCACCTTCTACCGACTACCGATAACTGACCCTTTATGGATAGCAAATCGCTCCCCCAAGGGGAGCGATCCGATCTCCTTCCATTCAACTAGACCAAGGCCCCCCTTGTTGAGGGGACTTATGTCGTCCTGTGGATGAGGCGGGGGGCGGTGGGCAGTTTTTGATTCACCTACAACCGCGGAGAACCAAAACGTGTCCTTAACTGGGAGCGAGCTCGCAGCGCCGCCACCCCTTTTTGCGCTCCCCATCTCACTCAGGGCGAGAATGCACCAGCGATGTTGTTAAAGACGGTAGCGACGTTTCCACCCAGTAACGTCACCGCACCAACGGCGACCAGGGCGATAAGGGCGAAGAGCAAGGCGTACTCCGCCAGGTCTTGTCCCTCCTCGCCAACCAAACGATTGCGCAGCCAAAGATAAAGATGTGTCATGTTTCCTCCTTGGGGCGTACCCCTTATCTAGAATCCGCAATCCCTTCCCATGCAAACAAGGTTGGTCTCGCTCCGGATAGGCCTCCAAACCTATCACCCAACCTCGTGAACACCCGATCAGAGCCCCATTGCGGCGGCGAGGTTGTTGAAAGCAGTCATGACATCATTGCCCAACAACGTCACCGCACCAACGGCGACCAAGGCGATAAGGGCGAAGAGCAAGGCGTACTCCGCCAGGTCTTGCCCCTCCTCGCGCCTCAGAAGGCGACGGACTCGAAGATTGACCATTTTCCCTCCTCGCGTTCCACCCTTTATCCCTTGCCCGAAATGAAAAACCATCCTCTTGCTCTAAACGAGACCCTGCACTCTCACGCTAACCTACTGGCATCATATCATGGATCGCGCGCTGGCCCGTAAAGGTTCGGTTAATGCGCCCAAGGGAGCTCGTAAGGACTGCGTAAAATCGGGGGCAGGGGCTACAGGTGCGGCCTGCAGCCGCGTCCGCGTGTTTTGGTCGCGGGGAGGTTTGTCGTGGCTATAGAGGGCAGGTAAGAGGGGAAGCAAAAAAATGAGGCGATGCTTGTAGGCGCGGCATCTTGCCGCGAAAGGCCGCTTATGCGCCAGGACGGCGCGGCTACCGCTGAAACTGGAGGGTAGCCGCCCCCCAGCTCATTCTTCCGGGTCTAGGCTCACGCCGCGGCAGGGGCGGGGGTAAAAGATCAGTTCGCTGCCCGCCGCGCGCAGGGCGGCGATCATCTCCTCGGGGTGGGGGTTCAGGGCGATGATCGTGCCCCCATCCCCGGCCCCGGCCAACTTGGCCCCTAGCGCACCGTGCTCCAGGGCCACGGCGATCAGGCGCTCGTTGGCCTCGCCCGAGCCGCCCAGATCGCGCTGAATGGCGTGGTTCCAATTCATGAGCTTGCCCAGGCGCTTCCAATCCTTGGATAGAAGGGCCTTTTTGCCCTCCCGCGCCAGGCGGCCGATCTCTTCGTAGCCCTTACGCACCAGGGGATCGCCCTCCAGCCAGCGCTCGCGCAGCGGCTTATGCACCGCGTCAGAGGAATGGGTTACGCCGGTGTGGGCCAACACGAAGGGCAGCTCGGTAACGTACTGGTCCAGCGGCTCGATGGTGGCATACAACTCCTCTTCCGCCTGGCGGTAGAACTGCTTATCGCGGAAATCCATGTAATTCAGGCCGCCGAAGGTGGTCATGTAGGCATCCTGATAGCCGCACACAACGCGCAGATGGTTCAACTCAATGTAGCGGGCCAACTCGGCAAGATAATAGCGATTGCAGCTCACCCCTTTGTAGCAAAGCAGGCCATACAGGATAGCCACCATCAGGGCGGTGGACCCGGCTACACCGGCCTTGATGGGAATATCGCTCCAATAGGAGATAGAACAGCGCAGGGAGTCATCGTGAAGATAATCCAACACGGCGCGAGCCACGTCAAAGAGATCGCCCCGAAGCAAGAGATCCTCGGGGCTCTCAATGACCGTCTTTTGCTCATTCGTAGAGATCTCCAGCCTCTCGGCGGGGGCGATGACCACGTGTGCCCGATGCTCTATAGAACAAGAGATGACGCTGCCCCCGTACATATCGGTGGGGTTACCGATGATCCCACAACGACCCGGTGCTGAACAACGGATGACCTTCATAGCCTTAGAACTCTCGCACCTTGCGCTTCAGGTACTGGCGAACCAAATAGCCGTACTTTTCATCGGCCAGGGCAAAGTCAATGAAAGCCTTGAAATAGCTCTCAAAGTTGCCGATGTCGTAGCGGCGCTCGCCCGGCCGGAGGCACATGGCGCGTACGGGGTAGCCGAGCTGCAAGAGCAGGCGGATGGAATCGGTCAGTTGCAGCTCGCCGTTACGATCGGGGGCCGTGCGGCGGATAGCCTCAAAGATCGCCGGGCTGAAGACATAACGCGCCGCAATGGCCAGATTGGAAGGAGCCTCCTCGGGGCGGGGCTTTTCTATTAGGTCTTCAACCTCAAAGTCTGCCATTAGGTCGGCCCCCGCCCTGGGCTTGACGACGCCGTAGCGGAATACCTCACTCGGCTCCACCTCCTCTAGGGCGACGGTGCAGGCCGCCCCAGAACGCAGATGGGCAGCGATCATCTCGCGCAAGAAACTGGAGCCATCCTTGCTCTTGATGATGGAATCGCCTAAGGCGACCACGAAATGTTCATCCCCGACGAACTCGCGGGCGTGATTCACGGCATCGGCCAGGCCTCGGGGCACGCTCTGGCGGGTGTAGAAAAAGCGCGTGCTCGTCTCGGTGAATTTGAGTTCCTCCAAAAGGGCATACCCGCCGCCGGAAGAGAGAGCTTGCACCAGCTCAGGGTCGGGGTCAAAATGGTCCTCAATGGCGCTCTTCTTACGGCCAGTAACGAAGAGGATCTGCTCCAATCCGGCCGCCTGGAGTTCCTCCACTACATACTGCACCACCGGCCGGCGGCCCACGGGGAGCATCTCCTTGGGCTGCGACTTGGTCGCCGGAAGCAGGCGCGTCCCCAATCCAGCAACGGGCACAACCACCTTGCTAATTGGAGCGGACGAAGCCATCTCATCCTCCTTACCAGAGACCCTAAAGAACGAAGATGCGCGATCCTACCGATCATCCCTTGGCGCCTTCATGCCTCAGCGGGAAAGAGGCTCACTCCTCTAACTCGGCCAAAAGGGCACGTAGGGCTTTTGCTGCGACCTCAAACAGCTCCGGCCCGCTGAAGCCGCTGAACGCTCCGGCACTGGCGAGGTGCGGCTCCAAGGAAAGGAAACCGTCAAACCCCCGGGCTTTCAGGGCGCCCAATAGTTCGCGCCATTGGCCATCCCCTTGCCCCGCCGGGACGACGCGCCCTTCGGCCATGAGGCCGTCCTTGACATGCACATACTCAATATAGTCCTTGAGCAGCTCATATCCCTCGCTGAACGGGCGCACCCCACACAAGATGAAGTTGGCCGGGTCAAAAGTCATGCGCACCTGAGGAAAGGTCTGGTGGATGTCAAGGCAACGACGGGGGATATCCCCATAGATATGCCGCTCGTTCTCATGAAGCAGGGTAACGGGGTGTCCCTCGGCCGCCCGCACAAGGGCGCCCAAGCGCTCCATCACCTGGGGACGATAGGCATCGGCCCGGCCCTCGGGCACGAAAAAGGAAAAGAGGCGGATGTAGCGGCACTGCAAGCGCTCGGCCAGCTCCAGGGCACGCTGAAAAGCCTGCAAATGGGGCTCAAAGGGATCGTCAATTCGGATCTTGCCGATGGGCGAGCCGATGGCCGAGACCTTGATCCCGCGCCGATCCAGCTCTCCCTTGATCGTCCGCACCTCCTCATCGCTGAGGGCGAGCACGTTCTTGCCCCAAACCCCGCGCAACTCCAGGTAGTTGATACCCAGCCTGCTCAGCACGTCAAGCTGCACGTGGAGCTCAGGAGAGATCTCGTCCGCAAAGCCGCTGAGCACAAACATGAACCTTTCCTCCATAGGGCTTTGGTTTAGTATGCCACAAGCGCGATACAAAAACAAGCCCGGCAGAACGGCCATTTGCCTCGTTCTGCCGGGAACTTTCCCAAAAGACCAGGGCCCCTTGGCCCTCACGACTGCTTCGGAGCCCCTTCCCCCTTGTCCTTTAGCGGGTCGGTGGATTCAATGTCTTTCTTGGCTTCCTCAAGCTCTTTCGTGGCAGCCTTGAACTCCTTGATGCCCTTGCCCAATGCCCCACCGATCTCTGGCAGCTTGCCCGCGCCGAAGATGATGAGGATAATCACCAGGATAAGAATGAGCTCCGTAGGCCCAATATTTCCCATACGTCCCTCCCCCGTAAGTCAACTTCTACGGAAGGTCAGCTCTACGGGCCGTAAAAAAGCACCCCAGCCATCCTATTCTTTCTTGGAGGCTTTGTCATCAGGAGCATCTTTAGCGGCCTCGGCCTTCTCCTCCTTCTTCTCCTCTGGCTCCTCTTTCACCGCCTGACGGAATTCCCTGACGCCCTTGCCCAAGGCCCCACCTAGGCTGGCCAGCTTACCAGCTCCGAAGACGGCGATGACGATGAGCAAGATCAAGGCCAACTCAAGGGGACCAATCTTCCCGAATGGCATAGTATCCACTCCTTCCCTAACTAATTCAAAGTTATTTTATCCAGTAACGCGCGTAAGTCAAATAAGACTCAGAGCATATCGGCGTCCATCGTCTTACGTACCCTTACCGTTTGACGCATCGCCCGTCCCGTGCTATGGTTGCCCAACCAAAAAAGGACGTCATTTATGCCGCACGAACGCTTTCGCTTCAAAACACTATCGGCGCTTCTGGAAAAGATCGCGGAGCTGGATCTCGCCCTGCCCGTAGAGACGGACGTAAGTCCCCTGGCCTGGCGGGTGCGCATCGGCTCCAAGGAAACGCCTAACGCCCTGGCCATCCATCCCATGGAAGGATGTGATGGCACCCCAGAGGGCAAGCCAAGCGAGTTGACTCTGCGTCGCTACGTGCGTTTCGCTCGCGGTGGCGCAGGGTTGCTCTGGTTTGAAGCCACGGCCATCGTCCATGAGGGGCGCGGCAATCCTCGGCAGTTGCTCTTGGTGCCCGAAAACGCCTCCGAGTTCGCGGCCTTGCGCGAGAAGGCCCTCGCGGCCGGCCGCGAGGCCAATGGCCCAAGCTACGAGCCTTTCACGGTGCTCCAATTGACCCATTCCGGGCGCTACAGCCGCCCCTCGGATCGCCCCAAGCCCATCCTAGCCCACCACGACGGCCTTTTGGACCAAGTCCAGGGGCTTCCGGCGGATTACCCCCTCATCAGCGATGAGGAACTGGATCGCTTACAGGAACGCTATGTCCAGGCAGCGCGCCTGGCCTACCGATGTGGCTTTGATGGCGTGGATATCAAGAGTTGCCACCGCTACCTGATCTCCGAGCTGTTGGCTGCTCATACCCGCCCAGGGCGCTATGGGGGCTCTTTTGAGAACCGCACGCGATTGCTCCTTAGTGTAGTGCGGCGTATCCGTGAGGAACTGCCCGGCCTAGCGATCACGATTCGCCTGAACGTTTACGACGGACACCCCTACCCTTGGGGCTGGGGAGTGAGCCGCGAGGATCCCTCCCGCCCCGATTTGAGCGAGCCCTTGCGACTCGTCGGCCTGCTTCAAGAGGCGGGCGTGGCGGCGATCAACGTCACCGCGGGGAACCCTTACTTTACCCCCCACATCAACCGCCCATTTGATGCCAACGTCCTCGGCGGCTACACCCCTGATGAGCATCCCCTACAAGGGGTAGCGCGGCTGATCCATCTGGCCCGCCAGGTGAAACAGACCTACCCTGACCTCGTAGTGGTGGGCACAGGGTATTCCTGGCTGCGCCACTACTTGGGATGTGTGGCGGCAGCGGTCATCCGCCGGGGCTGGGCCGACTTGGTGGGTGTGGGCCGCGAGGCCTTCGCTTATCCCGACTTTGCCCGTGACCTGCTCATCAAGGGGGAGATGGATCCGCGCCGAACTTGCATCACCTGCAGCCGCTGCACACAGATCATGCGCGACGATGGCTGCACGGGGTGTGTGCCCTTTGATGCCGAGATCTATGGGCCTATCTACAAGAAGGGCCTTTCAACGACCAGGGGCTTGAATCAACCATAGATTTCGCAGAGAAAAACAAGGCGGGACAGATGAAATTTATGGCGTCTTCTGCTTGCTCGGCGGCGAACCCTGCGTCTCGCCAAAGAACCGGTATGCCGTGCCTATGCCCTCAGCTACGTAACATACAGAGTGAGTGCCCCGGTCGTCCTTGAAAAGCAAACTGGATATTGCTAGAATCCCCATCAGCAAACGGAAGGAGGGCGAGATGCTCTATCGTCAACTGGGTAAATGGGGTGTGCGCCTGAGCGTCCTGGGGATCGGCTCCTATCTTACCATAGGCTTCAAGACCGATGAACCAACCTCGCGGGAGATCGTGCGCTTGGCCATTGAGCATGGGATCAACTTCTTTGATACGGCGAATGCCTATAATCACGGGCGAGCGGAAGAGGTCTTGGGGCGCTGTCTGCGCGATTACCCGCGTTCCTCGCTCTTTGTCCTCACCAAGGTTTGGGCGCCGATGGGCGAGGGGCCGAACGATCGTGGCCTCTCGGCCAAGCACATCCGCGAGCAATGCGAGGCCTCGTTGCGGCGGCTGGGGATGGACTACATCGACCTCTACATGTGTCATCGGCCCGACCCGACCACGCCTCTGGAGGAGACCATCCGCGCCATGGAAGACCTCGCGCGCCAGGGCAAGATCATCTACTGGGGTGTTTCCGAATGGCCGGCCTGGATGATGGTGGAGGCGCAATACATCGCCCGTCAACTGGGAGCCAGGCCCATCGCGGTTAACGAGCCGCGTTATAGCCTCCTATGGCGCTACCCCGAGCAAGAGGTCTTCCCCGTGACCCAGGCCCAGGGGATCGGCAACGTCGTCTTCTCACCCTTGGCCCATGGCATGCTGACGGGCAAATACCTTCCGGGGGAACCCCCGCCGGAACAGAGCCGCGCCGCCGACCCTGAACAGAACCAGGTGATCATGAAGCTCTATTGGACCGAGGAGAACAAGCGTAAAGGCCAAGAGCTGGCACGCATCGCCCGAGACCTGGGCACGACGGCAGCGCGCTTAGCCATCGCCTGGGCCTTGCGCCACCCGGCGGTGACCAGCGTCATCTTAGGGGTGCGCACGGTAGAGCAATTGGAAGATAACCTCCGCGCGCTGGAGGTACAGATCCCGCCGGAGATCGTAGAGAAGCTGGAGACGCTCTATCCCAGGCCCCCTGTCCCGGCAGGGGTATAGCGCAGGATCGCCGCCCACGGCAAACGGATTACCGCCTCGGCATGATCTTGAGTACAAACGCGTGCTCACAAGGCTTCTCTGGGGGCAATTGCACCCGTAGCCCTCGCACTCCGCGCGACCAGCGCAGTGGCTCTTTTACCCCCAGCATCTCTACTGTGCCGATCTCGCCAGGGTAGAGCTTGAGGTTGGAGCCTAACGATTGAATGTTCACCTCGTCACCTGTGGGCCAACCAAGGAGAATGGCATAAAGGGCCTCGCCCTTGGTGGTGAAGCGGATGTCCTGAGCCGTGAATGCCGGACGTTTGGTATCCGTGAACGAGCCGCTCTCCACTTGGGTAGGCCCCTCGCCAAAGACCCGCCAGGGCCGCGTGCCGTAGATGGCCTCGCCGTTGAGCGCCAGCCATTTACCGATCTCCAGGAGTATCTCTTGCTCCGGCTCGGGAATGGTGCCATCAGGGCGCGGGCCGATGTTTAAAAGCAGCGCGCCGTTTTTGCTGACGATATCTACCAGGTCCCCGATAAGGGCAGTGGGTGTCTTGTAATCCTGCTCCTTGACGTAACCCCAAGAGTTCTTGGAGATAGAGGTATCGGTCTGCCAGAAGAGCGGGCAAATGTCGCTCAGTTGTCCGCGCTCTATATCATAGACGGCAGCACGTTCGGGGAAGGCGCGGTTCTTGTAGTTGATGACTACGCCCCGGTTCCATTGTGCCCCCCGGTTGTAATAGTAGGCGGCAAATTGGCGCAAGTAAGGCTCAAAAGCCGGCGTCTCAATCCACCAATCAAACCACACCAGTTGGGGCTGATATTTATCCACCAGCTCGCAGGTGCGCGCCAGCCAATCCTCTAGGAAAAGTTCGTGGGGCTGTGTGGTGCGCGGTTGTGCGGGGCCATAAAGGCCGGCGTTCTGGGGATCCTGCACGTCCGACTCAAACTCCATCCCGACATCAAAGAACCACCAGTGTTCGGCGCGATGGCTAGAGAGGCCGAAGACGAGCCACTGCCGACGCACTGCCTCGGCCAGTTCACCGATGATATCCAGTTGAGGGCCCATCCGAACCGCGTTCCACTCCGAATAGCTACAATCATACATCGCGAAGCCGTCGTGGTGCTCGGCTACGGGGACGACGAACTTGGCTCCCGCCTTGCGGAAGAGGCCGGCCCAGTGATCAGGGTCGAACTTCTCCGCCCTAAAGAGGGGGATGAAATCCTTGTAGCCGAACTCCTTCTGCGGGCCGTAAGTAGCCAGGTGATGTTGAAATTCAGCCGAACCCCTGCGATACATATTCCGCGGGTACCACTCATTGCCGAAGGCGGGCACGGAGTAGACGCCCCAATGGATAAAGATGCCGAACTTGGCGTCAAGATACCATTGCGGCACGCGATAGTTTTCCAGAGATTCCCAGGTCGGCTGAAAGGGGCCTTCGGGGATCTGGATTACCTTGGCCATCTGCGCTCCTTTGAAAGAGGCTCGGATGTCAATCCTTAAGGTCCATCTTATCTTGGGAATCACCTGCCGTCAAGGAAACAAGCGCGTGAGGCCCCATACTCACCTCGGTCTTACACCTCTCAACATCCATGAGGTTGCTCTGTGGCTCCGTGGCCAGCTTATAGGTCGTCCAACCACCCGTGAGGTTGGCCACGCGATAGCCGTGCTGGCGCAACATGCGTTCCATGACGTAAGCTCGGCGGCCCACAGCGCAATAGACGACCCACTCCTTGTCCTTGGAAAGCTCGCTCAGCCGCCGGCGCAGCTCGGTGTTAGGGATGTGCACCGCGCCGGGAATGTGTCCTGCCTCCCACTCGGCCTGGGTGCGCACGTCCAGGATGCCGTAACGTTGCGGATCCAAGTGGGCGATGTCGCTCCATTCCACCAGAACGGAATCGCCTCGCAGGCGGTTGGCGGCCACGTACCCGGCCACGTTCACCGCGTCCTTGGCCGAGCCGTATTGGGGCGCGTAGGCCAGCTCCAAGTGCTCCAGGTCGTAGACGCTCAGCCTCGTCTGGATGGCCACGGCGAGGACGTCAATGGTGCGATCCACGGCCTTCTGCCCCACCACTTGCGCGCCCAGGAGCCTACCGTCGCCCGGCGCATAGAGCAGCTTGACGGTCTGTGTCGTCGCCCCGGGGTAATAGCCGGCATGATCCGGGCTGTGGGTGATGCTGGACAGGAAGGGGATGCCCAGTTGCTTGAGGGTGCGGCTATTAGCTCCGGCGCAGGCTGCCGTCAACTCAAAGACCTTGACGATGGAGGTCCCCAATGTGCCCCGATAGGGGGTCTTGCGCCCGGCGATGTGGTCGGCGGCGATGCGCGCCTGGCGGTTCGCCGGTCCGGCCAGTGGGATGGCCACGGGCGCACCGGTCACCGGGTGTACGACCTGGATTACGTCGCCCACGGCGTAGATATCGGGATCGCTCGTTTGCATGAACTCGTTGACGATCACATGCCCCTGGGGACCCAGTTCCAGCCCGGCCGCGCGCGCCAACTCCGATTCGGGGCGCACGCCGATGGCCAGGAGGATCAGATCGGCCTCCACGCTCTTGCCACTGGAGAGTATGGCCCTAAGGCCGCCCCCAGCGCCCGGCTCAATGGCTTTCAGGCCATCGCCGAGGCTCAGTCGCACGCCCTTGGCCCGGAGATGGTGATGAAGGATCGCCGCCATCTCGAAATCCAGGGGCAAGAGGACTTGCTCCATCATCTCCACCAAAGCCACCTTGAGGCCGCGAGTGGCCAGGTTCTCGGCCATCTCCAGGCCGATGAAGCCGCCCCCGACGACGAGGGCCAAGGGGGGACGGCCACGGCTGCCGTTGTGCTTGACAAGTTCATCCACGACGGCCTTGATAGCCTCGGTATCGGGGATATCGCGCAGGGTATAAACGCCGGGAAGGTCTGCGCCGGGGAGTTTGGGCCTGATGGGCTTGGCTCCCGGGGAGAGGATCAGCTTGTCGTAGGCCAGGCGATAGCAGCGACCCTCCTTGAGATCGCGCACGATCACCTCTTTGGCCGCGCGGTCGATGGCCACCACCTCATGCTCGGTGCGCACGTCCAGGTTGAACTCGCCCTTCAGCTTCTCCGGCGTGGAGACCAGGAGGGATTCGCGGTTGGGAATGACCTCGCCGATATGATAGGGCAGGCCGCAATTGGCGAAGGAGACGTATTGGCCGCGCTCCAGGACGATGATCTGGGCTCGCTCATCCAGGCGCCTCAGCCGCGCTGCAGCCGTTGCCCCGCCGGCCACGCCCCCGACGATGACATAAGCAGACATCTAACCCCCCTCTCATACCCTTGTTTTGGAAAAGCCGGTTACAAGCTTGATTTTAGGCATGAGTATACCATAGGGGGGTATGGCTGTCAAAAGGCGCGTCTCAAGGCAATCCAGGAGCGTTGCTAAGCCCAACTACCGCACCAACCTAAACGTCTCCAGCATCGCCTCGGCCTCAAGCCCTAGCGGGGTGAGCTGGAAGATGCGCGTGCCCTCGGCCACGTAGACGGACCAGCCGGGAGCCATGTAGTTCGGCGAGGAGGCCCTCACGCCCGAGACGTGCTTGCCCTGATAGGCCTCTATAAGCCAGCCCGCCTTGCGGCTGGCCAGGCCCGTCGCGCCGAGCCAGCTTTCCAGGGAGCGCCCTTCGGCGTTTTCAAAGACGCGGAGGGCGAATTCGGCAGGAGCTACCTCGGCCGCGTCGCTCTCCGCCGTCTGCTGGCTGTAGAAATAGATCGCCGCAACCGGTCTAGGGCTGAGTTGGGCCAGCTCGGCGTCTTCCAGGCGCTTGATGCGGTAATCGGGCGGGTAGGAGATGCTGAAGCGCAGCGCGTCGTCTTTGTAGACGGGCCAGGCGGTGGAATCTATCCTT
>Ga0078972_1011516_pt1 | contig 15797 bp, 13 predicted proteins | sample YelNatPaOPGAMG01_FD_67568 | JGI IMG/M metagenome (GOLD analysis project Ga0078972, IMG submission 67568) | Hot spring thermophilic microbial communities from Obsidian Pool, Yellowstone National Park, USA - OP-RAMG-01 (SPADES assembly) (version 2) | ecosystem: Environmental > Aquatic > Thermal...
GAAGCGCTTCCCAGCACGACATTCAAAGTTGAGCTTGAAAATGGACATGAAATTCTAGCTCATATTTCAGGAAGAATGCGAGTAAATTATATCCGACTCCTACCGGGCGACCGAGTTTTAGTTGAGATGAGTCCCTATGATCTCACTAAAGGACGCATTGTTCAGCGACTATAGACTGCCAAACTGGATCGCTAAATATTAATCGAACACGAATATACAAGTGAACGTGATTAAAAGAAAAGATTGGTGTAAAATATGCACTAAGCTTCAATAAGTCATTGGTTAGTAATTTGCAGAAAAAAAATTACATTATTATGTATCATTATGAAAGTTAGAGCTTCGGTAAAGAAAATTTGCCAAAAATGCAAAATTGTCCGACGAAAAGGAAAAATTTTCGTTATTTGTTCTAATCCTAAGCATAAGCAGAGACAAGGCTAAGATTCACCCAACATAGAATATGGGCATTTTTCCCATGTCATCTATGCTTTCTGATTTATGGCGCGTATAGCAGGGGTAAATATTCCCGATGAAAAAAGAATAGAAATTGCCCTCACCTACATATACGGAATTGGACGTTCAAGAAGCAAGCAAATACTTGCTGATTTGAACATAAATCCAGACACAAGAACAAAAAAGCTTAGTGAAGGTAATATTAACAGATTGAAAGATTATATAGAAAAGAATTTCACAATTGAAGGAGAGCTTAAGCATCAAAAACAAATGAATATAAAACGTCTCAAAGATATTGGCTCTTATAGAGGGATCCGGCATGCCAAGGGTCTTCCCGTTCGGGGACAGAAGACAAGAACAAATACCCGAACAGTGCGGGGCAATGTTCGCAAAACAATGGGGAGTGGACGAAAACCGCCAGCAGAAAAAACATAGAGCGCTAATAGTTGCGAATGATAAAGAACCCTAATTTCCCGCAGAAATAATCTAATGATCCCCAAATATTCATTCGTGTTAATTGACTTTATAATTCGCGAAAATTCTCATGACAACAGAAGAAATAAAGAAAAACGAAAAAAGTGAAGAAAAGCCTGACCAAAAATCAGAAGCTGTTGCTGATAAAAAGAAGACAGTAAAGCTCGGAGAAAAGGAAAAAATAGAAAAGGAAGAAAAGTCGGATCTGCTTTTAGCTGAGAAGCCAGTTGAAGAACTAATTGTCGCTAAAAAGAAAAGAAAGAAAAAGATTCGTCGGCAGGTTCTGCGCGGGCAAGTTCATATTCAGTGTACTTACAATAATACTTTGGTTACTTTTTCTGATTTGGGAGGAAAAGTTTTGGCTTGGTCAAGCGCTGGTTCACTTGGCTTTAAAGGGGCGAAAAAAGCCACTCCTTATGCGGCGACGCAAATTGTAAATGCCGCATCGGAAAAAGTTTCTAAATACGGACTCAAAGAAATTGAAGTTTATGTAAAAGGGGTTGGATCGGGAAGAGAAGCCGCAATTCGAGCGCTTGCCAATAACGATTTTCAAATAACGCTTATCAAGGATATCACTCCAATACCTCACAATGGCTGCCGTCCTCGAAAGCCGCGGAGAGTATAATTTATAGACTATACAAATTAATGATTTTTCAGTGATGAGGTGGAGAAAAATTAATTTTTATATTTGTACGAAATTCGTAATTTGTGAAGAATTCCATGGGACGAGATTTATCCAACAAATGCAAATTATGTCGAAGAGCTGGTGAAAAGCTTTTCTTGAAGGGCGACCGCTGTGGAACGCCAAAATGCGCTATGATAAGAAAGCCTTATGCGCCGGGAGTTCATGGAAAAAAAGGCAAAAGGCCTCAGAGTGAATTTGGTCAGCAGATGGCAATGAAGCAAAGGGCGAAAAGAATATATGGAATAATGGAAAATCAATTTAAGAAATACTTTAGTGAGGTAAGGGATAAGCCTGGCGTTGTTGGCGATCTTTTAGTCCAAAAATTGGAAATGCGGTTTGACAATGTGATTTTTAGAGCCGGATTTGCTCCTAGCCGGCAGACTGCTAGACAGCTTGTCAGCCATTCTCTTTTTTTGATTAACGGAAAAAGAGTCAATATTCCCTCTCGCGAAGTAAAAGTTGGAGATATTATTTCTGTAAAGCCAAGCAAATTGCAAAAAGAATATTTCAAGCAACTTGCTATGAACCTCAAGGAAAAAAAAGGAGAAACATCTCCCAGCTGGCTTGAAGTAGTTCCTGAGAATTTTTCCATAAAGATAAAAGCAAAACCAACTAAAGATAATCTTGATTTACATATTGATGCGCAAGCCATCGTAGAATTTTATTCAAGGTAAATTCTTTTAATATTAACTTGCCTTTCTTTGTCAGCAAAAGGCTTTGAAAGGAGCAAAAAAATGCTAAAGGTAACTCTGCCTCAAAAACCTAAGTATTCGAAATTAGGTGAAAATCTGGGAAAAATTGAGATCGAAGCTTGCTATCCCGGTTTCGGAGCAACGATTGGCAATACTCTGCGAAGAATTCTTTTATCCTCTCTTACCGGTGCGGCAGTAACTTCTATTAGCGTAAAAGGAATCGCTCATGAATTTTCAACCCTTCCGGGTGTCAAGGAAGATTTAATTCAGATTATCCTAAACCTCAAAAAAGTTCGGTTTAGGGTTTATAAAGATGAACCTGTCAAGCTTACTCTCAAAGAAAAAGGAGTTAAGAAAGTAACCGCCGCTCAAATCCAATGTCCGGCGGATGTTGAGGTAGTGAATAAGGACATACTCATTGCTGAAATTACTGATAAAAAAGCGCAAATAGAGATGGAAATTGAAGTTCAAAAAGGGCTGGGTTATGTTCCTGTTGAACAGCAGGAAAGAGAAAAGAAAGAGATTGGGGTTATTGCAATAGACGCTATTTTTACTCCTATAAAAAGGGTGAATTATGTTGTTGAGAATATGCGGGTTGGAAAAAGAACAGATTTTGAAAAAATTACTCTTGAAATAGAGACAGACGGTTCAATTACGCCCGAAGAGGCTTTTAGGCAAGCTGTTAAGATTGCCATTGATCAGTTTGAAGCAGTTAAAGAAATAGATACTGGAAAAGAAAAGGCAAAGAAAGAAGAAGAGGCTTCTGAAAAAGTTCCAGAGGAGAAAACCAAAAAAGAGATTTCTGAGTCTAAGGAAGAAGAGCCCTTGGCTATTGAAATAGCTTCGATTCCATTTTCAACAAGAACCCAAAATGTTTTGGAAAAAGCCAATATCAAAACTGTTGCTGATTTAGCGGCTTTGAGCGAAGAAGAAATTTTGGGTCTTGAAGGAATGGGGGAAAAGGGGATTAAGGAAATTAAAAAAGCTATTGGCAATTTAGGATTGACACTGAGAACATAGTTTTTAGCTTAGAGCTGTAAATATGCCGCGAAGATTTTATTTTTGGAAGAATTTTCGGGCTTCAATAATCTTTCAGTGTTTAACCAGCGGCGTCCGTTATACAATTAGATAATCTATAAAAATCATGAAGCATCTCAAGAAAGGAAGAAAATTTGGCCGAAAAAAGAAACAAAGAGAAGCTCTTCTCAAAATATTAATGGGAGAATTGTTCTTGAAGGGCAGAATAAAGACAACTGAAGCCAAAGCCAAAGAGCTTAAAATTTTAGCAGATGAAGTTTGCGGAAAAATAAAAAGATCTCTTTCCAAAAAAGAGAAAGGGGGGAGGGAAATTTCGTCTGTCTTGAGACAAATAAAGGCTATTTTCCCGAAAAATATTGAATCTAGACTTCTTTTTGAAATTTCAGAGAGTCTTCCCGAGGGGAGAGGCGGTGGGTTTGTGAGAGTTACTAAAATTGGAAGCCGTCGTTCTGATAGCGCAAAAATGGCATTAGTTGAAATAATTAAACAGGAAAAAGTTGAAAAACAATGAAGGAAAATTTAGCAGAAAGAAAATATTATCTTCTTGATTGCGAGAAAGAAAACCTTGGTCGGCTGGCGACTCGGGCTGCTTATTTGCTTCAAGGAAAGCAAAAAGCTTGTTTTGCGCCTCATCTTGATAAAGGGGATTTTGTTGTAATTATTAATGCCGGCAAAATTCGTCTTTCCGGAAAAAAGAAAGAAAATAAAGTCTATCATTCCTTCTCAGGCTATCCCGGAGGCATAAAATCCAGAAATGCGGCCGATATCTTGAAAGTCAACCCTAAAAAAATAATCCAAGAAGCAATCTACGGCATGCTTCCTAAAAATAAGTTAAGAGCCAAAAGAATGAAAAGAATTATGATTTTTCTGGACGCAAACCATAGCTTGAAAGTTGATTTTGAAAAATAAGAAAAGTATATTTGCTGATAAAATCCTAATTTATTCCCCTCCGCAGAATACCCCGCGCCCGCCGGTAGCACTTCTAGTCCGGCGGGGAGGATAAGCTTGGGAAGCTTCATTTATAAGCTAAATCATTTTGCAGAGTATATATATTCAAAATTATTATTTATATCAGCATTTTGATTCTTTAAGAAGAGCCAAAATGCTATCCATTAGCTAAATATGGTAAAAGAAGAAATAGGGGAAAAAAAGAAGATTCAAGGAGAAAAAAAGGATAAGAAAGTCTCTATCAAGCGAGAATATTTTTTTGGTTTAGGACGAAGAAAATCGGCGATTGCGAGTGTAAAAATTATTCCTTCCGAAACCAATTTTAAGATTTCCGAAGGCGTTAAGATAAATAACCGACCGTTGGCAGATTATTTTCCTTTGACTGATCTTCAAAAAATTGTTATTGATCCATTTAAAGCAGTTTCCTTCGAAGGCAATTTTGAAGTGAATGTTGTAGTGAAGGGTGGTGGTTTCCGCGGGCAAGCTGAGGCTGTGCGTCTGGCAGTATCAAGGGCGTTGGTGAAATATAACGAAGCTAGCAAGAAAACCTTGAAAGATCTTGGATACTTAACCCGCGATGCTCGAAAAGTAGAGCGTAAAAAAGCTGGTCTCAAAAAAGCTCGGCGAGCTCCTCAGTGGCAAAAAAGATAATACATATTTTAAGCGGACTAAAAAATAAATTATTTCTACTATTCTAATGAATTACCAAGCCGCAGTAAGCTGCGAGGTGTTGTTATCATAATAAAAATCCCCGACTGTAAACTCAGGGGGAATTTTTTATAAATATTGGGTAAAGTCCAATTATTCGGACCTAAAATATTTAATAATTAGCTTAAATAAAATATTTTTATGCCCTCTAAAGCTTAATCCTCGGTGATTTTTATCTCCAGACATATTCTCTGAGATAGCAGATTATTTTCATGCCAGAAATTTATCATTTCTGGTCCAATATTTCAAACTTTACCCTAATATTCAAACTTTCCCCTATTTCTTAAACACCCAAAATTTATAGCCGATAAAGTTCCATATAAGAGAGATTCCGGTAGCAATAACCTTGGCTAGATTTGCCCAAAGGACACTTTGGATTCCAAATACCGGCGGAATGTAGGTGGTGATTATGAAGACAACAGAACTGTTAATGATAACTCCTCCCAAGCTGACAGCCAGAAATTGAGAGAATTTTTTGCCTTGTTCTTTTTTGGATTTGTCTTGAAACGTCCAATATTTATTGAAAAAGTAACTGTTGATGGTAGCGATAGAAAAAGAAATAGCGTTTTGGGCAAGCATATAAGGTCCTTTTGCGATGCCGGTCAAAAACATTTCCAAATTGAGAATCAAGAAATCGAGGCCCGTATTGATGAAACCTATCACAACAAACTTAGAAAATTGCTTGACAAAAGGATACTTTTTAAGGAGGTTTCCGATAAATTTTTGACACATATTCTTGTTTTTTGTTTATGTTTTAATTATTTTTTTACCCCACGCAGAATACCCTGAGTGTCTGCCAACAAGTACTGTAGTCCTGAGAGCAAGCCCCTGCTAGCGAGGACAGGTAAACTTGAGAAGCTTCATTTTTTCAAAGCTAAATTTCTTTCTCCTGACGTAACGTCGATATTTCCTAAAGCTTATTTACGTAACAGGCTTGCTGGCTTCTTCGCGCAATTTTTCAAACTCCGGTGTCCACTCATCAATGAGATCGCTTTCCAATTTTCCATCTGGACCTAGCTTATCTCCGGTGCTTTTGACAATTTTTTCCTCTTTTTTGTTATCTAAATCTCTACGATCTCTCTGATTTAAAACTTCGGAAATAGACTTTTTCTGGTTTTCTTCTCCAATATTTTCCGAGTTGAAAATTGATTCCTCAGCGCCCTTTTTCACTAAATTTTCAATCGCTCCCCAAACTGATTCGCTATCGCGGGGAACAACTAGAGTGACTTCATCTCCCGGCTCGGCTTTAAAATAAGTTACGGAAGCCAAAAGGACGCGATAGGCTTTTCCTTCAGCAAGAACAACATAATTTCCCAGATCATCCTGGCTGACAATTCCAATCAGTCTTTTTCGTTCTACCGGGCCAATTTGCTTATATATAAAAGAACCGTCCGGAGTGATTGTCAATTTCAGCATATCTCCCTCAACCAATTTCGATTTTGAGGCATAATTGGCTGGAACGGGATATTGCTTGCCGTCGGTTCCTATCATAACTTGACCATCAAAAACTCCTTCTATAATTTCGCCCTCCTCGTCAGGAGAAGGAAGAACTTTTGGCATCGCTTTTTTGGCTGATCTTCCTTCAAGTTGAGCCAGCATTGCCCGAGCAGAGGCAATGGTGCGCTCTGCATTGGCAATCATTTCTCGGATAGCAGCGATTTTTTGGAGCTCTTGATCGTTTTCTTTGGAATTTTTTTTCTTTTTGTTCGGCATTTTAGATTTTGCTCTGGACTGGCAAAGAAAAACCCCCTACCAGCCAATCGCATTTTGTTTCTGTTTTTACTTATCCCTTGCCAAAATATTTATACACTTCTTAATACATCCTAGTCTTTCAGAAAAATTCAGCCTCGGCATCTTGGTTTGGGATATTACGCTTGAATTATAGAATGACTTTCAAAATTGCGCAAGAGGATATATAAGTCCACCCCAAATTGCACTCCTGGGGCAGATTAATGAACTTATGCATTTTTAAAGCGAGCCCACTCTTCGGGCAGACGAGCGAAAAGGTTCTGGAAATTTTAGCCATTTGAGATTTTTTCTCCTTGATTTATAAATTAAATTTGGTAAGATAATAGAGAAGATTTGAGCTGATTTACTTTGAGCGCTCTCAAAGTTTACTTTTCCAAAAAAACTGGAAAATTTGTCTAGCGAAATAACGCTTCGAGGCAATTTATGCTATAATGAGGCAAAATTTCTCTTTACCCTTGAAAATAGAAAAAAATGAATTTTATTGTCTGGTATTATACTGCCGGTTTAGCTAAATTTATCTCAATTTGGAAAGACTTACTGACTTTTTTTCCGTGGTATTTTGCGATTAGTTGGCATTTTCGAACTCTTTTTTCTGCGTGGAAAAGAGATATATCCCGAGTAGAAGGACCTGGTTTTCATCCGGCTCTTTGGTTACAGAATGCTATCGTCAATGGAGCCACCCGCTTTATAGGAGCAATTATCAGAAGCGCTTTAATTTTAGGAGGAATTTTGGTTGAAATTGCGACTCTATTTTTAGGAATCTTTTTGATTTTTGAATGGCTAGTGTGGCCGTTTTTTTTGTTGCTGTTAGCAGGTATGGCTCCTTTTTTCTTTTCAATGTCGCTTTCAGAAAAAATATTTTTTGGAATTCTAGCCTTTTCTTTGTTATGGATTTTTCAGTTTTCCCTCAAGCTTTTTAGGGAAGAAAAAAGAAATTATTCCCAGATGAATCTTGAAGAATTGATGAAACAATCTTGGTTTGGAAGAGTGTGGAAACGGATAGGTGAAGATCCAACAGGACAAACAACTCTTTTTGACGGTTATTTTCCTGAGGCGCTAAACAAATTTTTAGGAAGCTGTCAGATTACTCTTCAAGATTTCCAAGAGATTGTTTCTTTTGAGCTAGCTAATCAGATTGAAGAAGAAAATAAAAAAAGGTGGTGGCTCAAGGAAAATCTTTATTCTCATCCGCCAATTGGGAAAAATTGGGTGTACGCCTATACTGTCACTTTGGATAAATATTCGACTGATCTTTCTGAAAGCGACCCAACGGAATATGAAAAAGCAAGACTAGTTAGCCATGAACGGGAACTTTCTCTTTTGGAACTGATTCTTTCCCGTCCCAACCAAAATAGCGTTTTTATCGTAGGGGAGACAGGGGTGGGGAAACATACCCTTGTTCATACTCTTGCCAAAGAAATAAGGGAAAATTTGGTCGATCCCGCCCTTTACAACAAAAGAGTTTTAGAAATTCATTTAGGAGAGTTCCTTTCGGCGACATCGGGAGGAAAAAATGCCGATTACCTGCTTCGAAAAGTCTTTTTTGAAGCGGCTTATGCTGGAAATATTATTTTGGTGATTGATGACATTGACCAATACCTAAAGGCTTCTCCTCAAAGCTCTCAAGAAGATATTTCGGAGGTGCTTCTTGAATTCCTGAATTTTCCAACTTTTCAAGTGATTGGAATCACTACTCCGGAAAATTTTCACAATGAAATTGAAAAAAAAGAGCGGCTGATCAAATTTTTTGAAAAAATCCAGATGGGAGAGATTAAAAAAGAAGAAGTAATGCCTGTTCTTTTCAATAAGCTGAAAGAAATTGAGAAGGGAGAAGTTATTTTCACTTATCTAGCTCTCAAGGAAATTATCAAACTCTCTGATCGTTATATAATGGATACTCCTTTTCCCGAGAAAGCTCTTGATCTTATGGAGGAGGTTTTCCTTTTCTGGTCTCGGTCTTCGGCTAGCAAGATGATAACTGCACAAGTTGTTGATAGGGTTGTTTCTCAAAAGATTAATATTTCCATTGGTGAAATAAGTAAAGATGAAAAAGAAAAATTAGTTCACCTTGAGGAGATAATGCACCAAAGAGTGATTGGTCAGGATTTAGCCATAAGGCAAATTGCCGAGACTATGCGTCGGGCTCGAGTAGGAATGGCAAGCGAAAACAAACCAATCGGGAGTTTTCTTTTCCTGGGTCCCACGGGAGTGGGGAAAACGGAATCGGCCAAAGCCTTAGCCGAAGTCTACTTTGGCGATGAGAAGAGAATGATTCGTTTGGATATGAGCGAATACCAAAAAGCCGATTCAATTGATCGGCTGATTGGCTCAACGGAAAGCGGAAAACCCGGTATTTTGGAAAATAAAGTCAGAGAAAATCCTTACTCTCTTCTTCTTCTTGATGAAATTGAAAAAGCTTATCCCACTGTTTTAGATTTGTTTTTGCAAATTCTTGACGAAGGCTGGCTTACAGACGCTTTTGGGAAGAAAATAGACTTCAGAAATCAGATTATAATTGCCACTTCCAACGCTGGCTCTGAAATTATCAAGGAAGCGGTCGAAGCAAAAACGAAGCCGGAAGATATCCAGAAAAAGGTTATTGACTATGTTATCAAAGAAGGAATTTTTCGAACCGAATTCCTGAATCGCTTTGAAGGAGTAATCTTTTTTCATCCTCTAGATCAAAATGATCTGAGGGCAGTCACGAAGCTTATTTTGGAAAAATACGCCGCGAGGCTGAAAAAAGAGAAGAATATAACCATCGATTTTGATCCGGAAGTCATTTTGAAAATTATTCAAGAAGCTTATGATCCGATTTTTGGCGCTCGGGCAATAAATCGCTATATTGAAGACAAAATTGGTGACAAAATTGTCAAAAAAATCATCACCGAAGAAATAAAAGAAGGCGAAAAATTGTTTTTTAGCGCAAAAGATCTTTCTTGATCAGCGCCGTTGGAATTTCGGTTTCCCTAACCGAAGATTTGATTTTTTTAGGGGGAAATTTTTAGTCAATAAATATCAAAGGACGTTTAGCTAACAACTGTGGAGTTGTAATTTTTTTACTTTAGGGGATTTATGAAAACAAAACGGCAATAATCTGATCTGATATTTTTGCCGAATCTATTTTTTTGTTGAGGAAGGAATACTCCAGAAGTAGTCCGTAAGGCCAGCCTTCTTCAAGAAAATCCTTTAGCCTAAGGGTATTTTTATTGTTTATATTTCTCTATCTAGAATAACCCTTGCGCCCGCTAGCCACGCTTCTCTAGCCCGGCAGGGAGGATAAGCTTGGAGAGCCCTCATTTATAAAAATATAAATCAGCACAAATTATGCCTCAAAAGATTCTCTCTAAAATAAAAAAATCTCTGTGTGCGGTTCCTTTTGAAGATGATCTTCAGCACACCCGTCATAAAGTCAACGGAAAAAGAAACAAAAAGGATATCCTGATTCACAATATTCCCTTTCTTTTCACTTGCGATGAAACGGAAAAACTGCGGTGTTTTCGAAATTGCTCAATTGTGGTTTCCAACGGAATTATTCAAGAAGTTATTCCAGCCAAAAAAGCCCGCTCCCAAAATTACAGTTTGGTTTATGAAGCCGGAATGCGGGGAGGAATAGTGGTTACTCCTGGGCTTATTAATGCTCATTCCCATCCTCCAATGTATCTTCTCAGATCGGCGATGATGCTTGATGAGGGAGAATCGATTGATGAAACTATCGCTGCGATGCCCAAATGGGAGCGCGCCATGACGGACGAAGACTATGCTTTTTCGGCGATTGGGGACCTCACCGAACAGCAAAAAGCCGGCGTTACGACGACTTTGAGTCACTTTGCGGTTTATTGGCCTGTTGAGCTGGCGGCTCGGGCCACTCGACAGAATGTGATAAACGCTGTCAGTGTAGCCTCCAACACTCATCCGGAAAATTCACCCGCACTTATTCGCGAGATAATGCAAAAACAGGAAACTTCGGCTAAATCTCAGCTGGCTATTGCTCTTCATTATGTTCATCGGGCAAACGCAAAGATTCTCAAAGAAGTGAAGAAATTGCAGGAGGAACACAATCTTCTTTTCACTTGTCATATGGCGGAAAGCGAAAGAGTGGCGCGAAAATGTGTGACGCTTCATGGCAAGAGAGAGGTAGAAATGCTGGAAGATTATGGTCTCCTTAGCCCTCGCACAGTTGTCTCTCACTCAATATATGTAACTGACAGCGAAATAAAGAAGCTGGTCAAAAATAAAGTGGGAGTTGTTCATCTGCCTACTTCCAATGTGATTCACAAAAGCGGCACTTTTCCTCTTTGGAAGTTTATTGACGTGGCGGGAAGTTCATATGTGGCGCTGGGAACAGACGGCGTGGTATCAAAAAGTCGGCTAGATCTTCTTTCAGAAGCTTATCAAACGAGAATTACCCATCTTTATTCTCGGACGGTGAAATTCGGCTCCCTTTTCAAGATGATAACAGCCAATGCGGCGCGAATATTGGGAATGTCGGATCGAGGAAAAATCTTGCCGGGAATGAAAGCTGACCTAGCTTTTTGGAAGCTCAAAGATCGCGGTTTCATTCCTTTTGATGAAAAAAATCCAATGACTCTTTTGGGAAATCTTATCACTCACGGAGGCCGAGCGGTGCGAGATCTGATGATAAACGGAGATTTTGTTGTGAAGAGTCGCCGTCATACCAAAATTAATGAAAGTCAGTTGCTTTCCATTCTTCAAAAAAAGCATATGACTATGCGGCGAAGATTGGCTAAAAAGGAAAAGATGGAGAAAAGCTAGGGGGTTTTTGCTCCGAAAGCAAAACTGAGAAGCCAGCTCTCTGAAAAGTTGAAATAATGCTTAAATTAGACTATAGTTTAGGGTAAAGTAGAGTCCACTTCGATTTTGTCTTTTTAGCTCAATTTTATTTCAAAAGCTGATTAATCCTTTTATTTTTAAAAACATGGAAAAAAATATTGAACAAAACTCTCAGACCAGAGAAGAAGTTTATAAAAAACTTCTTGAGAAAAGGGGATTAGAAAGGCATAAAGAAATCCGTGGATGGACTGAGAGAGATACTTCTTTTGAGGAAAGAAAAAAACTTCTAGAAAAAATCAAAGGAGAAATTCCTGCTGTTTTTGGGTTGGAAGAAGAAGGGAAAGACTTGAAAGAGTCAGAAATTCTTCAGGAGGAAATAAGAAGATTGGAAGAGGAAATAGCTCAAATAACAACCCAGGAAGAAACTAAAGAGCTTAGAAATGAATCATTGAGAAGATTGGGAAATTCTATGAGAGAAAGAAGAAGATTATTGAAAGCCGTTGATCAGCTTCACGAAGGACTGGAAGAAATGAAAAAAGATTATCAGAATGAAGCTAGGGAAACAAAAAGAAAGCTTACTGCCGAGCTAATAAGCGAGTATTCCCAACAAATCGAAAGAATTAGAAATATTTTAGAAAACGAATTGCCGTCCAGAAATCCTGAAAGTTTTTTAGCCCATTCTCTCTTGAAGCTTCGTCAATATAAGAAGGAACTGCCTTCTGGTATCGTTGAAACTGATTATCCCAGAACTCAGAAAGAAAGAGCAGAAGAGATCTTGGTGAAAAATCGCCTAGCTGCTTTTTTGGGAGAAACCGGAACCGGAAAAACTCGTTTGGCTCGAAAAATAGCGGAAGAAATGACAGGTGATTATGAATTCGTTCCGGGTCATCGATTTATAACCGCCGATGATCTTTTTTATTCAAGGGGTTTGGATGTTCAAAAAATTTCTCCCTCTCAAGTCCCGGAAATTATTAAAAAGGAAATGGAAAAGTTTAATGAAACTCATCCGGATGTTTCTGAGAAAGAAAGGGAAACGGCGGCAAAAATTATCGAGCAGGTAGTTCAAGGGCAAGCGGCCAGCAAAGAATTGACCTCCCAAATTTTTCTCTCCTCGGTTTTGAAAGCGGCTAGCGATGGGAAAATAGTTATTATTGACGAATTTAACTATATCCCGCCAGCTCTTTTGGGAGGCTGTAATGCTTTGATTGAGGCAAAACCAAACGAAGAAATCAGTGTCTTTGGGCAGAAAATCAAAGTCAAGCCCGGTTTTGGAGTGATTTTGACAGGCAACATTACTCGATCCGAGCTTCAGGGGAGATATCTTCAGAGAGAAAAAATTGATCCCGCCTTAGTCAACAGATTGAATTCTGGTTTGATTGAATATGCTTCCTTGCCTCAAGCAAGTGTCTCTTTTGGAGAATCAATTTTATCCAGAAGTGAATTCAAAGAAGGAGAAGAAATTCTCTCCAGAGAACTTTTTCAAATTGGTTTGGCAATATTGGCTGATGAAAAAGGAAATATTTCCGGTCCCCGAGAGCTTTTGGAAAAAACTTGGAATCTTTCGGGAGAATTTTCTCTTTTGCAAAAACTTTATGCCGGGGAAAAACTGGAAACACCGGTTAAGCTGGAGAGTGGGCAGGATGTTGTTTTGAAAGAATATGCTATTTCCAACAGAACTTATCGGGCGGTTTTGGAACACTGGAAAAATGATAATTATCGCTTTTCAATAGATTGGTATGTTTATGATAACTTGATTAGGCCAGCTTCAATAATTTCGCCTTCTGAAGCCGGTCAAATTTTTTCTCTTTTGAAAAAAAGAGAAATGTTTTTTCAAGATAGGAATTGGGAAATATTAAAAGTTAATCCCATAACCTACAGAATTGAAGGTATAGAAGAAATTGAGAGACGTCGGAAAGATTTTCTCAAAAAGCAAGAATTGAAAAATCCAACTTATTATTTTGCCCCTCAGGAAGTAGCGGAAGCATTTTTAGGAGTGGCAATGCCAGCGTTGGAGGAAATAGAAACAGTGAAAAAAGAATTAGTGGATAAAGAGAGAATGAAAAAGTATCAGGAATTAAAAGAAAAATACGAAGAATTAGAAGCCTTCATTAAAGTTTGGGAAGAAACAGCGGAACTTTATTGCCTAGACGAAAAAGCAATTCTTGGAGAAGAAAAATAAATGCGCTCCTGCCAAATCTTCAAACAAAAAATAGGAGAATTGAAAACCAAAGTCCTATCTTTGGAAGATTGGCTTTTGGAATATCGGGACAAAGGAGAAGAGGAAATCGCAAAGAAGTTGGAAGAAGAGCTAAAGAAAACAAAAGAAGAAGTTGAAAGAGAAATAGAAAAATTCAGAGAAGAGGAATTTATTCCCCAAGTAAAAGAACTTCTGAGAAAATGGTATCCTAAAAAAGAAAAGTTAGGCGAATTTCTAGGAAATATCACAATCAATGAGAAAGGAAGGATAGAAATAGAAAACTTAGATGTGAGTGAATGCGGGATCACCTCTCTTTATCTGCCTCTTTTAATTGAGAAGGTTAAAGGGCTTTCTTGCTACTATAACCAACTCACCTCTCTTCCTGAACTGCCCGAAGGACTGGAAGAGCTTGATTGCGACTATAACCAACTCACCTCTCTTCCTGAACTGCCCGAAGGACTAAAAAAGCTTTATTGCGACGACAACCAACTCACCTCTCTTCCCGAGCTGCCCGAGGGACTGGAAAAGCTTAATTGCCACGGCAACCAACTCACCTCTCTTCCTGAACTGCCCGAGGGACTGGAAAAGCTTGATTGCGCCGTCAACCAACTCATATCTCTTCCCGAGCTGCCCGAGGGACTGGAAGGGCTTAATTGCCACGTCAACCAACTCACCTCTCTTCCTGAACTGCCCACCAGCCTTCAATATCTTGATTGCAGAAATAATCCTCTTGCCAAAGAAACAATTGCAAAAATCAAATCTCATCCAAATTATGATCCCGAGAGGTTTAAGTTTTAGCCACTTTTTATTTTGAATGTTATCGAAAGAATAAAAGGATTTCTTAGTCTAGTAATTCTCAAAAAGCCCAATTTTTACTCCGAAAGCAAAGCTGAGAGCCGGCTCTCTGAAAAGCTAGACTTTTTCTTTTTTTTTAGGTAGATTATAAGTGTGGAAAATAACAAGATAGCTGAAATCAAAAACAAGTTTCTTGAGGAAACCTCCCGCGCTCAAGATGAAAAAGAGCTTTATGAGGTCAAAGTGAAATTTGTTGGCCGACAAGGAGAGTTGACTCAAATACTCAAAAGCCTCAAGGATTTGCCGCCCGAAGAAAGAAAACGGGTTGGTTCTTTTGCCAATGAAGCGCGCCGAGTGATGGAAGCGGCTTACGAAAAAAGAAAAAAGGAGCTGATAGAGCAAATTGACTGGAAAAAAGAACAAATCGACGTTACTCTTCCGGGGAAAAAAGTCGAGGTTGGCCGCTTGCATCCCATCACTTTGGTTTATCGGGAAATTGAGAAAATCTTTTCGACTATGGGTTTTGAAGTAGTTGAAGGCCCGGAACTGGAAACTGATTGGTACAATTTCACGGCTCTCAACTTTCCCTTCGATCACCCAGCGCGAGATATGCAGGATACTTTTTGGCTCATTCCCTTTCAAACTAAGTCGAAAAAAGCTTTGGAAAAAGATGAAGCGGCTTTATCTTTCTCAATTGAATCTATCAAAAACCGAAAGAATTTTGAGAAGGAAATCAAGTCTTCAAAAGAAAAACTGGTTTTGCGCACTCATACGTCAGCGGTCCAGGTTCGTTATATGGAAAAAAACAAGCCCCCCTTTCGAGTGATTATTCCAGGAAGAGTTTTTCGAAATGAAGCTACGGACGCGAAGCATGAGCATACTTTGCACCAATTTGAGGCTCTGGTAGTCGGAGACGAGATAAACGTTGGGCATTTCAAATATATTGCTCAAAAATTTTTCAGCGCTTTTTTTGAAAAAGAAACAAAAATAAGGCTTCGGCCAAGCTATTTTCCCTTTACCGAACCTAGTTTTGAATTTGATATTAGTTGCGCCATTTGTTCCGGAAAAGGCTGTCCCACTTGCAAAAACGCGGGCTGGCTGGAAATCGGAGGAGCGGGAATGGTGAATCAAAATGTCTTTGTGGCAGCTGGTTATCCTCGCAATCGCTACCAAGGGTTTGCCTGGGGATTTGGCATTGAACGTCTGGCGATGATGAAGTATAAAATTGACGACATTCGCTGGTTTGAAAGCGGAGATTTGAGGTTTA
>Ga0078972_1007050_pt2 | contig 15795 bp, 11 predicted proteins | sample YelNatPaOPGAMG01_FD_67568 | JGI IMG/M metagenome (GOLD analysis project Ga0078972, IMG submission 67568) | Hot spring thermophilic microbial communities from Obsidian Pool, Yellowstone National Park, USA - OP-RAMG-01 (SPADES assembly) (version 2) | ecosystem: Environmental > Aquatic > Thermal...
AGGAAAATAAAGGAGAATAAACAGAAAATAGAGTATATATGGAAGGAAACAAAAGAAGCAATTGTTTATGTTGACAATATCATTGAAGAGGAATTGAATTGCGATAAATTGGAACTTCTTCCGGAAAGTTTTTCACTTTTACCGGTTTTTCAACTTTTAATTCAATATCCTAAACTTCGTGAGGAAAAGTATAAAAGATTAATATCAAATATTATTCTTAGATTGCTTTTAGTTAATGAAAACCATTCCTATATTATAGATATTTTTGAGAGGATAAAAAATGAAGAAGTGTGTTTTAAATCTATTCCTATTTTCTTTAAAAAAGACTTGGAAACTCAAAAGATAATTAAAACTTTAGAAAAAAAGCTGAAAGAATCCAATTCAATTCAAGACCACTATGTTTTACTACTTTACTGGCTTCTTAGAAGGAATGGTATAAGAGATTTTTCATATAAGAATGTTGAAAGATTAGGGAAACCTAAACCTTATTCTCAAAATGAGGTCCTTATTGATAAGAATGTTGACCCGCAAAAGCAGCATATAATTCCATTTAGTAAACTCAAGGATGTTTTGGGGAAAGAAGATTTGAAAAGGACTTCTAATCATCCAGCAAATAATATTGGTAATATTACATACATCTCAAAAAACCTTAATAGCTATGAAACTGGACTTGGAGATGAATTTATAGATTTAGAAGATGAACCTAAAGAAAATAAACTGGCACATTTTCTTGAAGGAGAGGAAATCGAAAGACAATATGAGAAAATTAAGAATCTTATTGATAAATTTTCAAAAAGTGAGGATTCAAAGAATAAAGGAAAGCTGAAAGATGAATACGAGAAGTTTTGTAGTTTACGAAGGAAAGAAATAATAAAAGGTTTTGGAGAATGGCTGAATGAATTGGATAAATTAGTTTTTCAAGATTTGAATATAAGGTCTGTGGATGATTTTAAAGATTTAACAGGAGGAGATGAAAGAATTGAGACAATTAGTCATATACTTGAGGATACGATTGAGGATAAAATAAGGGCTTTAAATTATGATAATGAGGTTGAGGATAAAATTATTTATATGATAAGAAAATTAAAAATAAATAAAAAAAATATTAATGACGAAGAAGAAAAATATATTATTATAAAATTACCCGATAAAAAAAATAAGGAATTTTTAAACCTTGAGTTTACTGAAGACGGAATTTATTTATCCTTTAAACGAGCAAAAGAAAAAAGAATCGAAAAAAATCTGCGGGAAACTATTTTAAAAAATATTTTCAATTTAAAGGATTATGTAGATAGTGATAAAATATTGTTGTATTCAAAGAAAGAGGGAAAAGTGGACAATGTTTTAAATGTTATTTCAAATTTGGAAGAGATTAAAAATCTCGAAGCAAAATTCGAAGAAGTACCCAATAAAAAAGAAAAGAAAACCGATGAAAAGGAGTTTTTTAATGAATTATAGAAAAATAAGAATGAAAAGATAATTTCGGCATTCAGAGAAATTTACGAAAAGTTTAAATCAGAAAATAAAATAGAATGGGGTCAGGGAGGATTTAAACCAATCTTTTATTTTAATGACAAAAAAGTAAATGACCTTTTTAGATTTAGTCCCGATGGAATATTGCAAATAAATTTTAGTAAAATGGGAAAAATTTCAATAGAAAATGTTTCAATAAAAATTAAAGAATGGTTTGAAAATAGGGGAATTAAATTTACAAGCAATAATATACCCACAATAGATTTTGAAAAAATACTGCCTCATTTAGATTCATTTAAAGAGTTGCTCTATGAACTCTCCCAGTATAAATAAAAGAGTCAGGTCTAACAGTATATTAGTCAATATTAGGGAAGTGGAGTTCTTGAATAAACTAAATCTAACAGGAGTTGGAAGGGTTAATTTTGGATAAACCAATCCCTTTGAGATCAAGGGAGAATAATTTAACCTTAAGATTTCGGAAAGGTTTTTTATTCCTGTCCGGAAATTCTTTCGGTTATAAAGTTGGTCACTTTTTTCTGTGATTCAATGTACCAATCTACTCCCTGCATCCACATATCCTGCAGTTTCTTCATCGTGTCCATTGAACTGCGAAGGAATTGGGTATGGAGTTCAGCGGCTTTTGTAATATTTTCCGCTAATTGTTTTCGGAATGCTTTTCCATTATCCCCATTAAAAGGCATTTGAAAAGCTTTTTTGAAGAAATCGTAGTCGAAGTTCATGTTACTCCTCCTTTTTAATTCTTTCGTGAAAGTCAAACCAAAAGTTCAAACCCGACCATTCGGATTTGGTTTCAGTTTCACCTTCAACGATTTTTGCAATGCAACAAACCAATATAACCATAGTTTTAGGTATGTCAAGTGCTAATTTTAAATTTTTTTATTTTTAATTGATAATTCCAGTGGTTACTTAAAACTATAAATTTAAACCTGCTGGTTAGATTCCCTTTGTTTTTGAAGTGCTTGTTGCAATGCAACAATTTCTTCTTTGAGTTTTTTTATTTCTTCTTCTTTTTCTTTAATAATTGTTTCTATTGATTCGCTCTCTTTGTCCTTTATTTTTTTCATGGTTTCAAGCCACATACCTACGATAGGGTTAGTTTCAATTCCGTACCACAAAAATTTCTGTATTTTTTCTGCAAAATCCGTCTGATTTTCAATAACCCTATCCATAAAATGTTTGAAGGTATTTGAACTGAGTGCTATGATGTTTTTCAAAAGCCCGAGAGGAATTATGTCTTTACCGTAAGGGGATTCAGAAATTATCTGGAGCATTATGTCTTTTGTTATGTCATTTCCTGTTGTGCTATCAATAACTTTTATGTCTTTTTCTTCTCTTACCATGCTTGCAACATCCTCGAGGTTAATGTACCTGCTTGAGTTTGTGTCGTATAGTCTGCGATTGGGATACTTTTTTATTATTATAGAATTTTTTTCTTCCATTTTTTCTTTAGTTTACAATAATAAAACCAAAAAGCAAGAGGTGACATCATGCCGTATGCAAAGATTGGAAAAATTAGCCTTTATTACGAAAAAAAGGGGAATGGTTTTCCACTTTTATTGATTCAGGGGCTCGGTTACGACCACAGACCGTATATGTGGCTTGCGGGTGAACTCGAAAAGAATTTTACTGTTATTATGTTTGATAATCGTGGAGTGGGAAGGAGTGATGTTCCTCCAGGTCCTTATTCGATAGAAGAAATGGCTGGCGATGCAGTGGGGATGGTTAAAAAATTGGGAATTTCTAAAATTGCTGTTATGGGGATTTCTATGGGTGGTTACATAGCACAGATGATTGCACTTAAGTATCCTGAAATTGTGGATAAGTTAATAATTGGGTGCAGTTATTTTTCTGGAGACCCTTCAAAACTTAAAATGTCACAGGAAGCTCTTGAAGCAATAACAAGAAGGGATGGGACTCTGGAGGAAATCGCAAGGCGGGGATTGTGTGTTGCTTTTTCGAAAGATTATCCTGCAAAGCACCCCGATATCTTTGAACAGCTTGTAAGATGGAGACTTGAACTTCCTGTAACTGCAACAGGTTACTTCGGGCAACTGCAGGGAGCTATGGGATTTGATGTGGAAAAGAAGTTGAGTTCTATTACCTGTCCTGTTTTGATTTTGCACGGTGACCAGGACATAGTTGTCCCCGTCGAGAGAGGATTTGAACTACATGATGCAATTCCAAACTCTAAAATAAAAGTTTTAGAGGGATGCGGTCATCTCTTTTTCATCGAAAATATTGAGGAAACAGCAAGAACCATTACTTCGTTTTTACTTTCAAAGAAAGCAGAACCGGGCAGGACTGCTCCATATCCGCAAAAGATAGAACCTTGGCATGAATGGGATTTTCTCGGAAAGAGGGCATCTTTAAGTCCAGCGAAAATAGCAATTATGGATGAAACAGGAAAGGAAAAATTCACCTATTCTATGCTAAATGAAAGAGCGTCGAGAGTTGCTTATTTTTTGTATTCGCTTGGAATCAGAAAGGGACAGAGGGTGGGCTTGCTTTCACAAAATTGCATTCCTGCAATTGAGATTTTTTACGCCTGTGCAAAATTGGGTGCGATTTTTGTTCCATTCAATACGAGACTGAGCAGTGCAGAAATTGCAAAAATTGCTTCTGATGTTTCTCCTGCAATTCTTTTTTTGGATAAGAATTATCAGGAAGTTGTTCTATCCGCAGGAGAAGCATTCCCTCCGCGAAGCAGGCAAATTATTATCGGGATGAAACACAGGATAAAAGATTATCTGTGCGGATATGATGAAATATTTGCAAGAGAATTTAATGAACAAAAAGAAAATGCTCCGGTTTGTCCTGTAATTACTTCAATTGACCCATGGGTTATTCTTTTTACCGGTGGAACAACAGGAACTCCAAAAGGTGCGATTTTAACGCACGGTTCTGTTTTCTGGAATGCCATTAATACAATTATAGGATGGGGGCTGAGGGATAGTGATGTAGCACCTATTTTTACTCCTCTCTTTCATACAGGAGGACTTAATGTTCTGCTTACTCCACTGCTTCTTTTGGGGGGAACATGCGTTATAGTGAAATCGTTCAACCCGGATAAGGCTTTCGATATAATAAAAAGGAGGAAAGCCACTTATGTTTTTATGGTTCCTTCGATGTTCAGAATGATGATGGATAGCCCAAAATGGAAGGATGAAAAGTTTCGCACTGTAAGGGAATTTGTTACTGGAGGTGCTCCCTGTCCTAAAACGATATTTTCTGCCTTTGCGGAGAAGAAAAAAAATTTCAGAATGGGTTACGGATTAACAGAGGCTGGTCCAAACAATTTTTATATAGACCCTCAAAGAGCAGTTGAGTCTCCATCCCTTGTTGGGAAACCTCTTCCATTTGTAGAAGCAAAAATTGTTACGGAAGAGGGAGAAGAAGGAAAATCGAATCAGGTGGGTGAACTTTATTTGCGAGGTCCCCATGTATTTTCAGGTTACTGGCAAAAGCCCGAAGAAACAAAGAAAGTTTTTGAAGGTGGATGGCTTAAAACAGGTGACCTTGCAAAAGTAAATGAAGATGGAAATTTTGAAATAGTTGGAAGAAAGAAGGAAATGTTCATTTCAGGAGGAGAAAATATTTATCCGGTGGAAGTGGAAGAGGTAATTTTAAGGCATCCAGAGGTAAAAGAGGTCGCAGTGGTAGGAATTCCTGATGAAAAGTGGGGTGAAGTTGGTCTTGCTGCGGTAGTTCCTGTTTCAGGTGTAAGTATAACAGAGGAGGAGTTGAAAGAATTCATGAAGGACAAAATTGCAAGATACAAAATCCCCAAGAAGTTCATTTTCATGGAAGAGCTTCCTAAAACCTCCGCAGGAAAAGTGGACAAAATGAAAATAAAGGAGGGTAATAAATAAAATATTTTCAGGTGGGACGCTGTGGGATTTTTCATCAATCGTCGGAGTTGATTCCTTTAAAATGTCATTGTTCGTTTGTTCATAACTACCCTTCAATTTATAACTTCACTGGAACATTTTCCGTAATCCTGTTGTCTTTTTAAAACAGGAAGTAGTCGTTCGACGAAAAACCTTTATTAATTTTTTTGAAAAATTTAGCAGGAGGATAAAAATGAGTTATCAGAATAAAAAAATAAAATTGTATTTATTTTTAATTTCAATTTTTTTCTTTTTTATATTTGTACAGAAAACAGGTGAAGGTAAAAATAATTCAGATAAAAAATTTTCCCGGAATCTTTCAAGTATTCTTAAAAAAACAGATAATAAAATAGAGCAAGAGAAAAGTTCTCTAACCTGGAGTGATGATGAAACCAAGAAGGAATCAGCGGAGGAGGACAAAACTCTTTCTCCTTATTTTTATATTCCCGGCAGTGATTCGCAAACAGATACTTTGCCTTTAAAAGAAACCTCTGCGGATGTAAAGATTGCAGGCGCAATAGCATACATAAAAGTCAAACAAGTTTATCAGAATTCCGGAAACAAACCCATTGAGGCAATTTATGTATTTCCAGCCTCGACCAGAGTAGCGGTTCACGGGATGAGGATGAAAATAGGTGAAAGGGTGATAGAGGCGGAAGTGGAAAGGAGAAAAGAAGCTAAGGAGAAATATGAGAAGGCAAAGGAGGAGGGGAAAAGAGCATCACTTCTTGAAGAGGAGCGTCCGAATGTTTTCAAGATGAATGTGGCAAACATAATGCCGGGTGACAGGATAGAAACAGAACTCGATTATTCGGAAATGCTCGTTCCAACTGAGGGTGTGTATGAGTTCGTTTATCCAACAGTTGTTGGTCCGCGGTATAGTGGTGGTGCTGACCCTGATAAAGATGATTGGATTTCCAATCCATATTTAAATGAAGGGGCTAAGGAAACATATAAGTTCAATATCAGTATTAATCTTGCTACAGGAATTCCCATTCGTGATGTTTTTTCTCCATCTCACAGAGTGAATATAAATTATACCGGAAAAAATTCTGCTGAAATAACTCTCGGGGAGGATGGTGGTGGAAACAGGGATTTTATTTTGCGATACAGACTTGCTGAAGACAAAATTGAGACAGGTGCCCTTGTGTATGATGATGGGAATGAAAAGTTTTTCACAGTTATGATAGAACCCCCACCTCGACCCAAGCAATCCCAGATACCTCCGAGAGAATATATTTTTCTCCTCGATGTTTCAGGCTCGATGATTGGATTTCCTTTAAATACTGCCAAGGAGCTTATTAGAAACCTTCTTTCAAAATTGCGAAAGAATGACTATTTTAATCTCGTTTTATTTTCAGGTGATTCTTACAGATGGAGGGATGTTTCCCAGCCGGCAACAGAAGGAAATATAAATGAAGTTTTGTTTATTGTTGGAAATCAATATGGAGGTGGCGGGACAGAATTGATGGAGGGATTAAAGAGTGCATATTCAATAAAGGAGCCTGAAGAAAAGGCAGTAGCGAGAACAGTTGTGGTGATAACTGATGGTTATGTAGGTGTAGAAGCAAAGGTCTTTAAATTTGTTAGAGAGAATCTTTCGAAAGCAAATCTCTTTGCCTTTGGAATTGGTACTTCTGTAAACAGAGGGCTCATCGAGGGGATGGCAAGAGCAGGAATGGGTGAATCATTTGTTGTCGATGACCCGGCGCGTGCTATGGAGGTGGCAAAAAAGTTCGAGGAATATGTTTCATCGCCTGTTCTTACGGACATAAAGGTAGAATTTTCTGATTTTGTGGCAGAGGAAGTTTATCCTCGGAAAGTACCTGATTTGCTTGCCAGAAGACCTATTGTTATTTCGGGTAAATTTAAAAGTGAGGCAAAGGGTGATGTAATCGTAAAAGGGATAAGTGGCAGTGGTGAGATAATTCAAAAAGTGAATATTGCGAGTGCAGAATCAGGGGAAAAAGCGAAAGGAATAAAATTTTTGTGGGCAAGAAAATGGGTGGAATTATTAGAAGACCAGATGAGTATTCTTCCGGATAATGAAGAATTAAAAAATGCAGTTGCATCTTTGGGTTTGCATTACAGCCTTTTGACTTCGCAGACATCGTTTGTTGCTGTGGATTCGCAAATCGTTAACAAAACAGGTAAAATTGAAACAGTAAAACAGCCACTTCCCTTACCAGCAAAGGTGTCCAGATTTGCTGTAGGTATCGTAGGTTATGGGGGTATGAAGGGGGGTATTGCAGGTTCTGGTTATGGTTATGGTTATGCTTATGGTGGTGGCGGGCATGGTGTAGGAGTTGCCAAACTTTCAGTACAGAACTCTACTGCAGGAGTAACAGGTTCACTTTCAAAAGAAGCCATATTGAAGTTTATTCGCTTGCATATGAGTGAAGTAAAGAATTGCTATAAATCATATAAAGATAAAAATCCTAATTTTAATGGAGATGGAAAGGTAGTTGTTAAGTTCAAGATATCCAGTACCGGACAGGTTCTTGATGCTCAGGTTGTATCATCCACTTTAAATAATCCTGAGATTGAAAATTGTTTGATTGAAAGCATGAAGAAATGGATTTTTTCATCCCTCTCTGGAGGGAGCGAAATAAGTATGACATATCCTTTCGTATTTTCTCCTGACGAAGATGAAGAGAATAAAAAATAGGTTCCAAACAGTAGAATAATATTATTAATGTGGTCATTTTGATTCCTCTCAACAACCGCTGGTCGGCTCCTCGGTGGCTGAGAGCAGTTGAAGCCAGCGTAATCGAAGGCTGATTTTGCTCAACAACCGCGGTTAAAATAAATAAGACCTTCCTGTATTGAATATTTAACTCGTGGAGATAAAATTCAATTGGTTATTATGAAAGGCTGGATGGGAAAATTCGTCGAGATTGACCTGACGGATGGAAGTTTTTTTATCGGGAAAACAGATGTAGATTTTGCAATGAAATTTTTGGGAGGAAGGGGATTGGGAGTATTTCTTTTGAAAAAAGAAATGAAAATTGAACCATTTGACCCAAGAATGCCTATTTTTATAGGTTCGGGACCACTTGCTGGAACGCCGTTTCCATCATCCTGTCGATTATCAATGGTCTTTCGCTCTCCTCTTACAATGACTGTTTTTGATACTGAGGCAGTAGGAGATTTTTCTGTAAGACTCAAACAGGCAGGATTTGATTATTTGATAATAAGGGGAAGGGCAAAAGTTCCTTCTTTGATAAGGATAGAAAATAGCCGTATAAAAGTTGAACCATGCCATGCTTTATGGGGGAAAGGGGTTAATAGCACTGTTTCTTCTCTTAACGAAAGAGGAGCAAGTATTCTTTGTATAGGACCAGCGGGAGAGAGAATGGTCAGTTTTGCCTCTGTTTCTATGGATGGTCACACAAATTTCGGGAGGGGTGGCGGTGGAGCTGTATGGGGGAGCAAGAATCTCAAAGCAATTGTTGTGAAAGGGAGAGGAAAGGTTGATGTGGCAGATTGTGATTCGCTTAATAAAGTGCAAAGTGACATAATGAAAATGCTGAATGCTTCACCATTTTTATCGGGTAAAAGCGGGCTTATTAATACTGGAACGCTTGCCCTTCTTGATTTAACGGATTCTCGAAGAATGATGCCTGTCAGGAATTTTTCAGCAACATGGTTTCCTGAAACAGGTAAAATAAATGCACAGGAAATGAAGAAAATTTATGGAAGAAGGAATTATGGTTGTTATGGGTGCCCTGTAAAGTGTAAAAAATTTGATTTGAAGGGAAATCCTTTACCTGAATTTCAAAGTGCTAGTCACCTCGGACCTCTCAACGATAACGATGATATTCGCAGCATCTATGAGGCAAACTTACTTTGTAACGATATGGGGCTTGATACCATATCTTTTGGCGGGACAATGGCATGCTATGGCGAATTTCGTCAGAAGTTTGTTACCGGTAGCCAGCTTGTTTCATTTGTGAGAAAAATAGCTATGAAAGAAAAGGGGGATGGGGAAAGTCTTGCTGAAGGTTCTGCAAGATGGGCTGAGTTTAATGGTTGTAAGGAACTTTCCATGACTGTGAAGGGACTGGAACTACCCGCTTACGACCCGAGAGGAGCCTATGGAATGGCTCTTGGTTATGCCGTTTCAAACAGGGGTGGGTGTCATTTGCGTTCATATCCAGTAAGACATGAAATTTTGAGAAGACCTGTGGCAACCAATAGGTTCAGTTTTGAAGGGAAAGCGAGAATAATAAAAATAGAAGAAGACGAAAATGCCTCTGCTGATAGTCTTTTGGTGTGTAAATTTCTTTTGTATGGGGCAGGTATTGAAGAATGTGCAAGAGGACTGACATCAGTGACCGGTATTTCTTATGATGCACAGGATTTGCTTCGAATTGGGTCACGAATCGTTCTTCTTGAACGATGGATAAATGCAGAAAATGGTTTTTCGAAAAAAGATGATAAACTACCTGAGAGATTTTTTAATGAACCCGGTTCTTCGGATGATAGGCTTGAAATTCCTCCTCTTCCAGAAGAAGAATTCGAACTTACACTTCAAAAATATTATAAAATAAGAGGTTGCAATGAGAATGGGGTTCCACGAGATGAAATGATGGATAGTTCGGGTGCTGGTAAATAGAGCATGAAAGCCCAGGTTGAAAAATATTTCAGGAAATTAACGGAACGCAATCTGTCTGTCCCGGAAAGAACTGCAGTTTACGCTATTGACGATGAAATATTTTATATGAAGGGTTCGAATGTTGTTTTTCCTTGGGAGAATCTTTTTGATCATCTTACAATTGCTTCACTTATTTTTTGCACCCCTCCTGAACCCCTTATGACAATAATGAATGAGGTTACGAGAGACATTTCAAATATTTCTCCTGAAGATTGTGAATCCCAAACATATCTTCACGATATACCTGCTACCGATTTTGATGATTGGGAAGGCATAGTTAAAATGCTTAAAGAAAGGAAAGGTGGTGTGATTAAAGGTTGTGGAGTTATTGCCCATGGTTCAATCACTGTTGAACAGGCTTTTATAAATGTTTCATCTATTTTGCATGCGCTATTTATAAAATATTTTACAGATTTTGCTCTAAACGAGGTCTTTGTCAGTAAAAAGGACAGGGTCAAATTCAAGAGGAAAAGATTGGGGGTATTCGAAAATATTTTTAAAAATCTTAGAGCCCTTCCTGACAGTACTCCTCGTCTCATGTGCGGTACTTTTGAAAATAAGAATGAAATAGAAGAGGCAATGCAGGAAGCTGGAGAAAAAATTGTAAATCTGGGGCTTGTTGATTCCTGTTTTGGAAATATTTCTTACCGGAAGGGGAATGATATTTACATAAGTCAGACATCATCTTTTCTTGACGAACTCAATGGGTGTATAGAAATTGTACCGCTGGATGGTTCAAAACAAACTGCCATTACAGCATCGAGTGAGTTGCGTGTTCATCTTGAGATTATTAAAAAAACTGGTTGCAGAGTGGTTCTGCATGCTCATCCAAAGTTTTCAGTGATAATGTCTCTTTTGTGTGAAAAGAAAAATGAATGTAATTTTGATTGTAGAAACGAATGTCCAAAAAAGCGATTTGTTGCTGGTGTTCCAGTCATTTCGCCGGGTATGTTATCAAAGAAAAATCAAATCATACTACCTGACGAAATTCGCAAAACTCAAAGTATGATTGTTTTTGGACATGGAGTATTTTCGTGTGGAGAAATGGATTTTAATGAGCCTTTTGAAAAAATAGTTCAGATAGAAAAAAAATGCAGGGACAAATATTTTAAAATGATAAATTTTTAGGTTATAAAATCAGAGGAGTTCCTCAATATATTTTTCGAGATATCTTGGCGATTCGGTAAATTCAATCCCATTGATAAAAATTGCAGGAGTACCATTGATACCAAGCTTCTCGCCTTCTTTAATGTCTGCGTTTACTCTTTCAATGATTATACTGGATTCAATATCTTCTTTCCATCTTGTTATGTCCAGTCCTGCTGTAGTAGCAGCCTTTAAGATATTTTCTTTTGAAAGATTTCCTTCGAGGTTGAATAGGGCATCGTGCATCTGCCAGAAACTTCCCTGAACCATGGCAGCCTCGCAGGCAATTGCAGCATCCATAGAAGAGGGATGAATCGATTGAAGCGGGAAATGTTTGAAAATGATTCTTATATCATCAGGATGAGATTTTAAAATCTTCTGAATTAATAAAGATAACCTCCTGCAGTGGGGACAACCGAAATCTGAAAAAACAATCAAGGTAACTTTTGCATTTTCAGGTCCAATTGAGGGGCGCCCTGCAATATCTATTGATACAGGCTTTTTTTCTTTAAATCTTAAAGTATACTTCTGGAGAATTTCGCTTTCACCATAACCATCGAGTATCCTTCTATAAATAAAACCAAGTGCCTGGAATGCTTCTTTACATGGTTTTTCTTTTGATAATTCGTCGGCTAATCCAAGACTGTCAGGACAGGGGGAAGCAGATTTTTTCACAATTGAGATAAAAAGCCTTATTTCGCTACTCGTTAATTCGTTTAAATCTATTATTTTATTTGCTTTTATTATCCTTTCGATTTCTTTATCGCTTTTTGGTGCTCCAGCACATCCCTGCAGAAAAATTAGTTTGACAGTTGATGCAATGAGAAAATATTTAAATAATTTTTTCTTTTCAAAGTTTTTTAATAATTTCATACATATAAATCATACTCTATTAAACTGGATGATTTCAAAAAAAAGATGTTTACTCTGGGAATAATTGATTTTTTATTTTTTGAATTTTTAAACATTGTCTTCTTTTTTTCAGGCAAAAGTTGGGGAAAAAACAGATTTTTGCTTTTAATTTATTTATTTTTAGGGTTATTATTAGAATTCATTTTGATAAGATTTGAGGGGAGTTTTTGCCATGAAATTCATTCTTGGAATAGATCAGGGAACAACAAGCACAACAGTTATTTTAATTGATGAAAAATTAAGAATTGCTGGAAGACATTCAGCAGAGCTTCCACAGCATTATCCTCAAGCGGGCTGGGTTGAGCACAATCCTGAAGAAATATGGGAGACGGTGTGTCAGGCTGTGAGGGGAGCTCTTAATTCTGCGGGGGTTTCTGGAAAGGAAGTGGAGGCAATTGGAATAACAAACCAGAGGGAGACAACGATTTTATGGGATAAGGAAACTGATAAACCCCTGCACAATGCGATAGTGTGGCAATGCAGAAGAACAGCGGAGATATGCGAAGAACTAAAGAAAAAAGGGCTGGAAGAAATTTTTAGAAAACGCACCGGACTTCTTCTTGACCCTTATTTTTCCGGAACAAAAATTATGTGGCTCCTTCGAAACAGTGATGTGATTCGGAAAAAAGTCGCAGAGGGGAGGGTTGCTTTTGGTACTGTAGATTCTTTTCTTTTATGGAAACTGACTGGAGGAAAAGTTCATGCGACAGACCCTTCTAATGCTTCGAGAACTTTGATTTTTTCGATTGAAGATATGAAATGGGATAGGGAACTGTGCAATATTATGGAGGTTCCTGCTCAGATTTTGCCTGAGGTGAAACCAAACTTCAGTACATTTGGAAAAACAAGAGGGCTTGATTTTCTTCCCGATGGAATACCCATTTCAGCCATGGCAGGTGACCAGCAGGCTGCTCTCTATGGACAGGCTTGTTTTAAGCGAGACGAAGCAAAATGCACTTATGGAACAGGAGCATTTTTGCTAATAAATACTGGCAGTGAGTTGGTTCGCTCCCGAAATGGACTGGTTTCAAGTGTTGGGTGGCAGAAAAGGGACGGTTCGGTGACTTATGTCCTCGAAGGTTCGAGTTTTACTGCAGGCTCTGCAGTTCAGTGGCTCAGGGATTCTCTTGGAATAATTTTAAAGGCATCGGAAATAGAAGAACTGGCAAAAAATGCCGATTCCCGCAGCGGTGTCCTTTTCGTTCCTGCTCTAACTGGTTTGGGTGCTCCGTACTGGGACCCGGAAGCTCGAGGAGCAATATTTGGTCTTACACGGAAAACAGGTAAAAGTGAAATTGCAAGAGGGGTTCTGGAAGGGATAGCACTTCAGGTTCGAGACCTCTGCAGTGCAATGGAGGCTGATACACAAAGGAAGATTGTTTCGTTTAAGGTTGATGGAGGTGCCTGCGTAAACAATTTACTTATGAAAATTCAGGCAGATTTCTTGGGGATTTCAATAGTTAGACCCCAGATAGTTGAGACCACATCACTGGGTGTTGCAATGATGGCTGGTCTTGAAGCAGGGGTTTTTAAAAGCGAAGATGAACTTTTAAATTCCTGGAAATTTGACAGGGTTTTTGAACCACAGATGTCCGATGAAGAAAGAAATTTTATAATTAATAGATGGAATAGTGGAATAAAGGCGGTTAGGTCTTTTGCAAAAAAGATGGAAAGTAATTAAAAAAATGGTAAAATATAGATAACCGATTTATTTGTAAGAGGTATAAGGTGACAAAAATTAAAATCATATTTAAAGTTTTTATTTTATCATTATTTATCACAGCGTGTGATAACGACGGAAGTAGCAGTGAAAAACTCTGTTCTTCTTTAGTTGAATTTACCGTAAATTGTTATAGTAGTGTCGTGGGAAGAATACCTGCTCAGAATCAAATTGATGAATGGGAACAGAATTGCAGGAAAAATCCTCATTCTGCAAAGTGTCTTGAATGTGCCATGGAATCAAACTGTCAGGATTACATTATGAATCCTGATTATGTTTATTCTGTTCTTTGTAAAAACGATTGCCCATAAAATTTGTATGTGAAAAAGTGATTCCTGTTCATGAAATAGCTCACACTCTCATTGGAGAGGGTTTGGAAACAGGCATGCGATGCTTACTCGTTCGAACTTTCGGCTGCAATTTGAAATGTTCGTGGTGTGACACCAATCAGGATGGAGTTACCCCTAAAAATTTATCAGTTTCTGAAATAGTGAATATACTGGAAAAAGTAGATGCACCTTATGTTTTAATAACTGGCGGAGAGCCACTTTTACACGAAGAAACTTCACATCTTTGTAGTGAAATTTTAAAAAGAGAAAAAAAAGTTATAATAGAGACAAATGGAACATTAGATGTCTCACTCCTTCCCGTTGAAGTTAAGAAAATAATGGATTTAAAACCTCCATCGAGTGGGCATGAAGGGCGAAGCCTTTTAGAGAATATTCGTTTTCTTGATAGAAAAGATGAAATAAAAATTGTAATAGCATCAAATGAGGATTATATCTGGGCAAAAGAAATAATTAAAAAAGAACTTTTAAATTTTTCGGGTATTATTTCTTTATCACCGGTTTTAAATGGTAGTTTACCCAAAATGGTAGCTAAATGGATTATAGAGGATAAATTGTATGTGAGACTAAATCTTCAAATCCATAAAATGGTCTTCCCTGAAGGTGAAAATGTTATATTTTAAAAAAAGTATTTTATTTTCATTTATTGTTTCGTTGATGATAAGTGGGTGTGCATTAAATCTAACTGGTAGGTTCGTTCCTCCTGATAATGAAAACTTCGATACATGGAATGATGAAGTAATCGAAAATCAGTTTGATTTTATGGATGAAGTTCCTTTTGATTTGCCCATGGAGGATTTCGATATTGAAGAAAACGAGGAGCCCGGGGAATGTGTTGATTCAATATGGGTTTCACCAGATGGAGATGATAGTGCAGACGGAAGTTCTTCAAATCCTTTGAAAACAATTTCGAGAGCAATTGAAATTGTCAGTTCCAATCCTTCCCGCTGTGTTATAAATCTTTACGAAGGGGTTTATGAGGGTCAGGTAAGTTTTACCGGTCATATAGAAATCAGTGGTGGTTACAGGAGAGATTCATCTTTTGAATGTAATTATGACCTTGTTAAAATTCATTCTACGACAGGAATTGGAATAAAAGCACTGGATACAATCAATTCAAAAATTTCATGTTTAACTATTGAAGTGGAAGGTTTAGGTTATGGAAATAGTGTTTATGGAATTTTTAGTACCAGTTCATCACATTTGGTTATCCAGGGAGTAAATATAGTTACTGGGAATGGTGGGGGTGGAGAAGATGGGGCAGAGGGTCTCGCTGGAGGGTCAGGAGAAAATGGAGGAAATGGCTCGAATCCTGACGGAGGGTCATTTGGTTATTCTCCGTGTGGGGCAAATGGAGGGGTGGGAGGTAGGGGTGGTAATCCCGGAGATAAGGGGAGTAGCGGAGGTAGTGGCTCAGGTGGGATTTCACCAGATGGAGGAGGGGGAGTTGGAGGGGAAGGAGGGGATAGTAATAATGGATATGAAGATGCGGATAGTGGATATGCAGGTCAAAGTGGAGCTGATGGATTGAATGGACAGGATGGAAAAGGAGGGATGGAATTTGGACATGCTGAAATGGAGGGTTATCTGCCATCAAATGGTGAAGATGGAGCAAGAGGGGGAAATGGAGGT
>Ga0078972_1011528_pt1 | contig 15782 bp, 13 predicted proteins | sample YelNatPaOPGAMG01_FD_67568 | JGI IMG/M metagenome (GOLD analysis project Ga0078972, IMG submission 67568) | Hot spring thermophilic microbial communities from Obsidian Pool, Yellowstone National Park, USA - OP-RAMG-01 (SPADES assembly) (version 2) | ecosystem: Environmental > Aquatic > Thermal...
CGCGCCGGTAGAGCACACCGCGCTCGCGCAGCGTCTCCTCGATCAGCGGGTCAGCCTCCTTGACGAACATGCCCGCCCACGGCCGGACGGCGTCGATGAAGCGGCCCGCCGCGTCGACCGTCTGCAACACCGGCAGGTGGTACTCCTCCCCCACCGCCATGTCGTCGCCGCCAAAGGCCGGCGCGATGTGCACGATGCCCGTGCCCTCCTCGGTCGTCACGAACTGGCCGGGGATGACATAGGCATAGTCCTGCTCCACCGGCAGGAAGCGGAAGAGCGGCTCATAGTGCCGGCCCAGCAGGTCGCGCCCATAGCGCACCTCGAGCACCTTGTAGTCGCCACTGAGGACCCTGTCGGCCAGCTCTTCGGCCAGGATCAGCCTTTCCCCATTCTGCTCCACCGTAGCGTAGCGGACGTCAGGGTGCACGGCCAGCGCCACGTTGGCCGGCAGCGTCCAGGGCGTGGTCGTCCACACCAGGAAGGAGGTGCCGGGCTCGTCCTTGAGCGCAAAGCGGACGAACACCGAGGGGTCCTCGGCCTCCTCATAGCCCTGGGCCACCTCGTGGTCCGAAAGGGCGGTGCCGCAGCGGGGGCAGTAGGGCACCACGCGGTATCCCTGGTAGAGGAGCCCCCGGTCCCACAATTGGCGCAGGATCCACCAGACCGACTCGATGTACTCGTTGGTCATGGTGATGTAGGGATGGTCCAGGTCGATCCAGAAGCCGATGCGGCGGGTGAGGCGGTTCCATTCATCGACGTAGCGGAACACCGAGGCGCGGCAGCGCTCGTTGAACTCGGCCACGCCGTAGGCTTCGATGGCCTGCTTGCCCTCAAAGCCCAGCTCCTTCTCGACCTCCAGCTCCACGGGCAGGCCGTGGCAATCCCACCCTGCTTTGCGGAGCACATAGTTGCCCTTCATGGTGCGGTAGCGCGGGATGAGGTCCTTGATCACCCGCGTCTCCACGTGGCCCACGTGGGGGCGGCCGTTGGCCGTGGGCGGGCCTTCGTAGAACACAAAGGGCTGGGCGCCCTGGCGCTGCTGCACGCTCTTCTGAAAGATGCCCTGCTCCTCCCAGAAGCGCAGCACTTCCTCTTCCATCTTGAGCCAATCTACTTTGCTCGATACCGGCCTGAACACTCTCTCCACCTCCTACAACGACGGAGCTGAGGGAACTGGGGAACTGGGGGAACTGGGGGGCGGCCAAGCCAACTCCCCCACTCCCACAGTTTCTTCAGTTCCCCAGTTCCCTCAGTTCCCTGGTCCTCTAGTGCCCCAGCACCCGCACGCTCTCTTCGCGCGGCACCTGCACCAGGCTATAGTGCCCGAAGCGGCGCAGGAGCTGGCGCGCCTGGTCGCGGAGCACGCCCATGCGGGGCTCGCGCACCTTCCAGGTGCCCTGCACCTGGGACAGCACGAGCTGGCTATCGCCGCGCACCTCCACGGCCGCCTCAGCCGGATCCAAGCCCTTCGCCTGGAGCACGCGGAGAAGCTCCTCCAGCCCGCGGATCAGGGTCAGATACTCAGCCTCGTTGTTCGTCCGCCGGCCAAACTCACAGGAGCGGCGCAGCAGCTCGCGGCCATCCAGCGCCAGCACATAGGAGCCGTAGCTGGGCCCCGGGTTACCCCGCGAGCCGCCATCGAAATGCAGGATCCAGCGTTTCGCCACGACAGCACTCTCCCGAACGAAAAAAGCTCTCGCCCCGGAAAGGCAGGGACGAGAGCCCTCGACAAGCTCCCGCGGTACCACCCTGATTAGCGCGCCTTGGCACGCCCGCTCGGATGGGGTACGTGTGCATACCCCCGCCGGTGTAACGGCCGGCGAGCCCGGCCAAGTCTACTCGAGGCGGAGCACCTGGTGCGCACAGTGCGCATCGCGCATCCCGTCTCTTTCGGTTGGCGGCTCCGGAAGGATTTTCGGCAGGGCACCCGCGCCCGGTTCGCACCGCCGGCGGGCCACGGCCTGGCCCGCCTCGCCCGGGCTCTCTGAGCGGAGCCTCCCGCCTACTCGTTTCCATCAGCGCCTGTGATGCTCAATTATCGCATAGGTATCCGCCATTGTCAAACGTTTCGACCGGGCTGGTTCAGGGCTTTTTCAGAGTCCCGCTTATGTCACCCCTTCGCTCTGCTCAGGGCAAGCTCGGAGCAGGTTCTGCGGGCCTCCCAACGTGGCGAACGCCGGCCTGCGAAGGGTCTGGGCTACACATAACGCCGACTTGGCAAAAGCCCTGCCGGGCTGGTTCGCGATTGCTTGACCGATAGAGCGGGATGTGGTACACTAGCATGCGTTGCGCCCCTGTAGCTCAGTGGATAGAGCAGCGGCCTCCGGAGCCGTGTGCGGCAGTTCGAGTCTGCCCAGGGGTACTTTTTGTTTCCTGGCGCCAGGGCGTCGTTTCGGGGCCGGGGTCGAGCCGCCGCCCCCCCTGGCGTCTGGCCGAGCTTTAGCCACTTCTTGACACTCCCTTTATCGCAGCTTCACATCCCTCTGCTATACTGACCCCAGGCTTCCGCCCACCGGCATTGCCCAACGGGCGCGGCCGTATGGGGCAGAGCACCACGATGCTTGGTGTCGCCCCCTGCCGGCCTTTCTCCATGAGGAGTTGGTGTGCATGTCTGCCGACGGTCTCTCCATGCCCCCCTACATCACGGCCAGGGGGCGTGACCTGCGCCTCGACCTGTTGCGCGGGTATTTCGTGTTCGCCATGGTCATCGACCACGTGTGCGGCTCGTCGCCGCTACAACTGCTATCAGGCGGCAACCAGTTCTTCACCAGCGCCGCCGAGGGGTTCGTCCTCACCTCGGGCCTGGTAGCCGGGCTCGTCTACGGCCGCCTTGTCCAGCGCGATGGCCTCGCCCGCTCGCTGATGAAGATGCTCAACCGCGCCGCCAAGCTCTACCTGCTGACGATCTCCCTCACCCTGGCGTTCCTGCCCTTCTCCGAGGCGCTCCACCTGCCCTGGGCCACGGGCACGGGCGGGCAGAGCGTGGTGGCGACGATCATCAGCATCCTGACGCTCCACCGCACCTACTTTCTGGCCGATGTGATGCTCATCTACACACTGCTCTTCCTGGCGGCCCCGCTGGCGCTGTTGCTCATCGACCAGGGCAAGCGTGCCTGGGTGCTGGGCGGCTCGTGGCTTCTGTGGGGCCTCTTTCAGCTCTGGCCCGCCAGCGCCGGCCTGCCCTGGCCCATCGCCGGCAACGGGCTCTTCAACTTTTCGGCGTGGCAGGTGATCTTTTTCACCGGTCTGGCCTTCGGCTACGGCCGCAAGGCGATGCCGGTGCCGGCACCGCGGACGGCGCGGTGGCTCCTGGCCGCCACCGGTGTCGCGCTCGCAGCACTCATCGGGCTCTTTGTGGCCCTGCGAGCCAACGCCCTGCACGGCGGCGCTCTCGACGGCCTGCGCGTGGCGCTGCAGACCCTCTTCCTCGACAAGGCCGATGTGCGGCCGGGCCGCCTGCTGGCGACAGGGGTGACGTTCTCTTTCCTGTTCCTGGCCGCCACGGTGTTCTGGCAGCCGTTGCAACGGGCGCTGGGTTGGTTGCTGCTGGCCTTTGGCCAGCACTCGCTCTATGCCTTCACCATGCACGTGGGGCTGGTGGCCCTGGCGGCGATCGTGCTGACGCCACTGGGCCGCAGTGGTGGGGTGCCCTTGTGGGTGAATGCGCTGGTGCAGGCCAGCAGCGTCGCGGCGCTCTGGCTGTGCGTGCGCTTCCAGGTGTTGGCGCCCACGCCGCGCACGCAGCGGCTCTACAACCTCAGCCCCATCGCCCTGACCGTGCTGGCCGGGCTGGCCCTCTTTGCCATCCAGACGCCCCTGCCCCTGCGCCTGGGCAACCCGCCGGCCGTGGTCACCGCGGGCGCAGCTTCAGCGGCCGCGCCACAGGCAGGGGCGGGCGCTGAAGCTGCGCCGCCGGCCTCAGGCTGAGCTGCATTGGGAGAGCCCCCTACCAGGGCAAGAGGTCGCATTCATCCCAATGGCCGATCTGGGCGTAGACGATGCCCTTGCTAAAGCCCTGGCCCCGGTACCAGACGCCCCCCAGTTGAAAGTCGAACTCGGGAGTCTCGGGGTTGCCCAGGTTTAGCTCGCGGGCAAAGCGCGGGAAGGCGGCGTCGCGGTTATAGGGTATGCCGCCTGCGTTCCAGGCGGCGTTGCGGGTGGTCTGTGAGAACTCGTCGGTCGCAAACTGGAAGACGCGCGCCACAAAGAGCGGCCAGGGGAAGCGGCGCGGGTCGGCCGCCTTGCCGTCCAGGTCCGAGTGGCGAAGGATGCGCTCGCGCGGGATCTTGTAAGTATCGGCCAGCCTGCGCACAAGGGCGGCGGCCGAGTCGAGTTGCGTCGGCGCCCAGCCCGGGTCGGCGGGGTCGGCAGGGCACTCGAGGGCAACGGCGATGGTCACCAGGTTGGCCGGGGGCTCGCAGCGGCCGGTGCTATCGGGCCGGTTGAAGCCAGGGATCTGCGCGGTCGCTGGCAGGTGGCAGGCGGCCTTGTCGTAGGGCACGCAATGGATCACCAGGCCGATGGCAGTCACCAGGTCGTGGACGCTGGCCCCCGAGGCACTGCCCGAGCCCACCTTCCACGAGGCCAGGGCCGCATCGCGCGGGGCCTCCGTGCCATGGATGACGATGTACTGCGGCGTGTAGCGCTTGCCCGCCGCATCGACGCGCTCTGTGCAGAAGTAGGGGATGCCCGGCACCTGCGTCTGCGGGCGGCTGGGGTCGGTCCACGGAGTACCGGTGTACTTGGCCGTAACCTGCGGCCAGATCTCATCGGGGTGGTAAGAATCCCACCCGTGGCCTCCCGCAGTAAAGACCACACCTCCCAGCACGTTGGCCGAGGCCTCCATGATCGCGTTGTACTTTGCCAGCTCGGCCAGGTACTGGGTGGGGTTGCTCGAAGCCCTCCACCCGCCCGACTCGCGCCCCAGCTCGGTGATGATGATGGGCACCCCTTGGAGCTCGGGCATGAGCGTCCAGCGGCCACAGAGCCAGCGGTTGTCCAACTCGGCAGCGTTCTGCCAGTACTCGTGGAGCCCCAAAAAGTCGCCGGGGGCCAAGGCAGCGAGCATCGGCTTGTAGGCCGTGCCCCACAGGCTCTCGTGGGGCGTGCCGACGGAAAAGTTGCCGGCTACGGCCCGGTAGCCCGCCTGGTGCATCAGCCGCAGCCGCTCCACTTCAAACGCGGCATACGCGGGCGCCTGGCCGTCGCCGATTTCGTTGTAGCCCTCAAAGGCCACATTCGGGTCGCCCGCAGCCATGGCCTTCATGGCGGGCTCGTGCCGCTTGAACCACGCCTGCGCCGCAGCGACCGGGTCGGCCAGCGGCTGGTCGGGCTCGTACCAGCGCACGACGATGATGCAGGCGGGCCCCACCTCCTGGCGCACCTGGCGCACATACTCCACCGACGCTTCCATCAGCTTGACGACGCGCGGCTTGCCAAGTGACCCCGAGAAACCGCCGATGATGTGGAGGCCGATCTTGTTCATAGCAGGTGTCCTCCTGGCCGGCCATGACTCCCTACGATGGCACGCCCATCTCTATAGAGTATTCGGTTGTCGCATCGGCATTCCTTCTCCGGGGCCTGGCGTGCATCTTATTCCTGTGCATTCCCGTTCGTCGTTCCCTCACGGGTTCATAGCGCCAGTGCCAACAGGTGCCGGAGAACATGGAGCGGGCCCTGGCCCAGCCCCTTGGGAGATAGACAGATCGCGGCAACGCGGCCACTCTGGGCGCACAGATGCGCAGCGGGCCCGACAGCACCGGCACGGCGGCCTCGCGCATCGCGCAACGAGGCTGGGCCTAGCGAGCGGCCAGGCCGGCAAACTCGCCGAGGATCTCCTCGCCGTGGTTGGCCAGAAGTGAGACGTGGCCCTCGCCGGGGTAGAAGCGGGCACGGGCGTTGGGCAGCATGCCGGCCAGGCGGTGCAGGACTGCCGGCGGGACGAAGCGGTCCTCCTCCCCGTGCCACAGGTGCACCGGCATGGCGACATCTTGAGGGGCAAAACCCCAGGGGCCGGCCATGAGGGCCGTGTCGAGGCGCGCACCCCTTGGCCCAGACCGCAGCGCCTCCAGGAAGGCGACCACCACTGCCTGCTGCACCTCGCGCCGGGCAAGAGCCGCCCGGTCGGGCTCGGGCAGCACCGCCATCGCCTGGGCGATGAGCGAGCGGGGCGCGTGCCGGGCCAGCCCGCCCAGCCATGAGAAGAGGCGCTCGGCCATGCGCGGCCTGTCGCGAGCCAGGGTCAGCAAGAAGAGGATGGCCGGAGAGATCTCATCGGCGACGCCGGCAAGATCGTAGGGCCCGGCGCCGCCGACGATGCCGGCCGCAGTCAGCCGCTCGGGGAGCTGCAGGGCGCAGGCAGCCGCGTAGGGCCCACCACCCGAGTACCCCAAGACGGCGAAGCGATCGAGGCCCAGATGATCGGCCAGGGCCGCCGCGTCGGCCGGCCAGTCGACGATGTGCCGGCCGGCCTGGTAGGTCGATAGGCCCAACCCGGGCCGGTCCGGAGCGATGACGCGCAGGCCCAGCCTGTCGGCCAGGCTGGTGCTGCCAAAGACATACCAGCCGCAACGCGAACTGGGCGTGCCGTGCAGGAGCATGACCGGCACGCCATCGGCTGGGCCATAGTCGTCGTAGCCCAGCCTGCGCCCGTCGGGCAGGCTGAGGCGCCGTGCAACGCCGCGCATCCCCCTCCCGGTAGCCGGCTGCCAGAGTCGATGCCTTTCAAATGGCGGGGCTGCAGGAGACACAGAGGGCCGCAGAGGAGCAGAGAGCCGTAGAGGCTACGCTGCAGGAGCTGCTCCTGCCCTCCGCGTCGCTCTGACTCTCGGCGTCCCCTCCGGCCGCGCTATTTGAAAGGCATTGCTCCTGCAGCAGTGTGGGCTACCAAGGCGCAGCAACAAGTATGCCCGGATGGCCCCAGCCTCCTGCCTCTGCGCCCTCTCCGTTTGACTCTCCTGGCAAGCAGCACTCAGGGCCCGATGCGCTTGACCAAAATGCGGCCTTGATGCATGATATGTGCTAGCCGCCCTCGAAGCAGGAGAATTGGGAGGTGAGACGATGGGCAAGACGGCATCCTCGATCCTCGCGGCTTCCGTGGCTCTGTTGCTGTTGACCAGCGGCTGTAGCGGCAGCCCTGCGGGCGCCACTGCCACCGCCACCCGCCCCCCAGGGGCAGCCGGCAAACCCACCCCCACTGGAGCCACAGCCGCCACCAGCGTTCCCAGCGGCCAACTGAAGGAAGCGTTGACGGCGAAGGAGGCGTTCGCCGTGGCCGACCCCGCAGCGAAGGCCATCCACACATCGTATCGCCTCTTGGAAGTCTGGGGCTGCACGGCAAGCGCTCTCGACTATGAGAAAGATGACCACCTGGTCAACGGCGGATGCGCCACCTGGGCCTTCCGCTACACCAGACCTGCCAAGCCAGGCAGCTTTGAGGGCTACTACGAGCTGCTCCTGTGGGTCGGCCCAAGAGGCATAGTCAAGCAACAGGAGACGCTCAAAGAGAAGGCAGCCGCGGTCGTGGCGAAGGGAGCCGCCGACGACTGGAAGCTGGATAGCACGCAGGCCATAGAGATCGCCGAAAGAGAGGGCGGGAAGGAGCACAGGCTGCAGAACCCCAAATGGGATGCTGGGCGCTTCGACTCTGACCCCAATGCCGTCCTCCGCGCCTCCCTGGAGTTCGTGCCCTACTTCGACGTCACCTATGCCAAGGGCAAGGAGATTCCGGGGGCCAAGTCGGTGGTGTGGACGATCAAGTACCCGCCGGTCGATCGCTACGTCTTTGTGATCGATGCCTATAACGGCCAGCTACTGCTCAAGGGCGACGCCACAAAAAAGCCATAGCAGGCCGGGCAGGCAGTTCGGCCCTGTGTAGGCGGCTTCGAGCGCCGGCTCGGCCGCCTCCGGGGCTTGGTGGGAAAGCTTGGCCGGCGCTCTGGCGGCCTGCCGGAGAGCATGTCCTGGGTCATCGCCGCCTGGGCCACCGCGGTGTTCGGAGGCTGTGCGAGCCCGGCCAGAAAGCGGTCCAGATGCGCCCAGGCCACCCTCGCCGGCGGCGACACCTGAGGCAGCAGGAGGTCAAAGATGTGGTCGGTCTGCGGCAGGATGACCAGGGAGGCAGGCACCCCCGCCGCCACGAGTCTGTCGTAGAGGGCACGCGTGGCGTCGGCCGGCACAGCGGTGTCGTGCTCGCCGTGCACGAGGAGGGTGGGCGGGCACAGAGGGCCGACATGCGCGATGGGCGAGGCCAGGGCACACATGAGGGGCACTCGCTCGGGCAAGCCGCCCAGCAGGCTTTCCATCATGCCCGTGTAGCTCATGCCGGCCAGCTTCCAGGCCTGGCCGGCGATGGGCCTGCCCGGTACCAGCCTTCCTGCCCGCTCCACCAGCCAGAGCAGCCATGGCTGTGCCCAGCGGCTCAGCACTTCAGAGCCCGGCAACAGGGCCTCGGCGCGGGCCGAGAAGGCGCCCATGTCGGCCACGCCGTAGTATGAGACGGCGCCACACACCGAGGTGTCGGCGCCTGCCAGGTCCGGCGGGGTCAAGGCGGGATGTTGGGGAGCGTAGGCAGCGAGGAGCGCAAGCTGGCCGCCAGCCGAGGCCCCCATGGCCACCACCCGCGCAGGGTCTGCCCCGTAGCGAGCCGCGTTGGCCTTCATCCAGGCGATGGCGCGCTGGGCGTCGCCCAGCATGCCGCGGAGGTCCACCTCCGGGCAGAGGCGATATCCCACATCCATCACCACGTGGCCCTGGCCTGCCAGGCGCCGGAAGAGGGGGCGGGTCCACACATCCTTGTCGGCCAGGTGCCACGAGCTGGAATGGAAGTAGACGAGCGCCAGGCCGCTATTGGGCACGCCCTCAGGCGGCCGCCAGATGTCGCAGAGGAGGGGTTGGCTGCGCCCGGCCACACTCCAGAAGGGCACGTCGCGCTCCCAGCGCGGCCTCGCCCGCGTGCGCGCCCGGCCAGGGGCGCCACGCCCGGATGCCCTGCGCGCCGGGACCCCGGCCAAGGCTGGCGAGGCCATGGCGCGGGTGCACCGCGTGACGCGCCAGAGGTACGCCAGCGAGAGGGCCGCTCCGGCGGCGCCGGCGGCCGCCGCGCATCCCGCTCCCGCCGCGCCACCCAAGAGCGCGCCGAGGCCACCGCCCACTGCGGTGAAGGCGGCCAGCGGGCCGGCCAGCATCTTGAGAGGCCACAGCACGAGGCCCCACCGCGATCGTATCCGGTACCAAAGCAGGCTGCCCAGCCCCAGCGAGATGAAGGCCAAGGCCCAGGCCAAAGTGCGGATCAACGTCGGTATCAAACGGGCGCACACCTTCCTTGTAACCAGTCAAGCTACCGAGAGGATACAGGGTCTCGCGCCTGGCGTCAAATCCTCCGCACGACGCTTCCCCCTCACTTGCCTCCTCGCGCTTCTTGCCCTATAGTGGAGCATGAGTGCAGACCGTGGCAAGGGGGTGAGCCCATGGACAAACCCTTCATGATCGGCATCGCCGGCGGCAGCGGCTCGGGCAAGACCACCGTGGTGCGCGAGATCATCCGCGCCATCGGCGACCAGCACGTCCTCGTGCTGATGCACGACTCCTACTACCGCGACCGCTCCGACATTCCCCTGGAGGAGCGGCGCCGGGCCAACTATGACCACCCCGAAGCCCTGGAAACCTCGCTCATGGTGGAGCACCTGGCGCGGCTGCAGCAGTGGCAAGCGGTGGACTTGCCGCTCTACGACTTTGCCACCTACACCCGGCGCCCCGAATCGCTGCACGTACAGCCACGGCAGGTGATCATCATCGAGGGCATCCTCGTCCTGGCCGACGAGCGGCTGCGTTCGTTCATGGACATCAAGGTCTTTGTGGAGGCCGACCCCGACGTGCGCCTGATCCGCCGGCTGCAGCGCGACGTCAGGGAACGCGGCCGCTCGGTGGATTCGGTCGTCGACCAGTACCTGCGCACGGTGCGGCCCATGCACCTCGAGTTCGTAGAGCCGAGCAAGCGCTACGCGGATATCATCATCCCCGTGGGCGGCTACAACACCGTCGGCGTCGACATGCTGGTGACCAAGATCAAGGCCTCGCTCGAGGCCAGGGGGCAGCAGAGATGAGCGCATCGGGCAGTGACAGTGACCTGCACCGGCGGCTGCTGGCGCTCGGCAAGGAGCAGCTCATCGGCATGCTGGAGGATGCAGCCAAGAACTGGCTGGCCCACGACGGGCTGTGGTTCCAGGCCGTCGAACGCGCCTGCGGCATGGAGGCGGCCATCCGCCTCGACGCCGAGGCGTGGGCCGAATTCACCGCCATCGAGGCGCGCCGCATCCGAGAGCGGCACGGCCTCGCCGCCGGCGGCGGGCTCGAGGCCCTCGAGCAGGCCCTGGGCTACCGCCTCTACGCCTACCTCAACCGGCAGGAGATTCTCCGCCCCGACGGGCACACCCTCATCTTCCGCATGAACGAGTGCCGCGTGCAGGCGGCGCGCCGGCGCAAGGGCCTGCCCGACTTTCCCTGCCGCCCCGTAGGCCTGGTGGAGTACGCCAATTTCGCCCGGGCCATCGACCCGCACATCCGCACGCGCTGCATCGCCTGCCCTCCCGACCCCCACCCGCCCGAGTTCTGGTGTGCCTGGGAGTTCACCCTCCCCGGCACAGACATAGAATAGCCCCTTGTGGGCGTCTTGGCCGCAACCGGCTTGCCCACGCGCAGTCCTGCGGGTATAGTGTGGCCTATCCTCGCGGCGCGGAAGGGCGCCGCGACTGCGGAGTTGGGAGCATGGTGCAGAGGAAGGAGTGGCGCGACCTCACGCCCAGGCAGAGGCTGGTCACACTGGTCTTGGGGGGAGTCCAGTTCGCGCTCTTTGCCGCCGCGCAGGTCGACATCTGGCGGCGGCCGGCCCACGAGGTCCGCGGCCGCAAGTGGGTATGGGCCACGCTGGCTTTCGTCAACTTCCTGGGCCCGGTGGCGTACTTTGCCTTCGGCCGGCGACGCTGAGGGTTCTCCGGCCGCGTTGCCCGTTATCTGGCCGGGGACCGGAGCGACGCAGAGGAGCGGAGCAGCGCAGAGGCTGCGCCAGAGGAGTGATCCCCTTCACGCTGCGGCCCCCCTGCGTCTACGCACCGCGGGCATCGCAGCCCACTCCGCTGGATTGGGAGAGGCGGGACAGACCCCACGCCCTGCACTTCGACGATCCGTTCCTCGAAACCCTCGCCAGCCCTCGGACTGGGCGCCGCCGAGATGCTGAGCGCCTGCCAGCCCCCACGTCCACACCTGTACCGGCGCCGCCATGAGAGCCGCTTGCCGCAGCCTCCACTCTCGGCTATACTATGAATACAGCATTTTGTGAACTTGGGGGGAGCCATGCCCGCTGCTCTGCGCCGCTTTCTCGGTTATGTCGTGCCTCTCGCCGTCCTGCTGGGGGCGCTGGCCGCCATCGTGGCCGCAGGCCTGCCGCTGGCACGTTCGCGGCTCGACGTCGACGGGGTGCCCGTCGAAGTGATGGCGCGCCGCGACCGGCCGGGCGGCCCGGCCGTGGTGATCGCCCATGGCTTTGCCGGCTCGCGCCAGATCATGTACGCCTACGGCTACACGCTGGCCCACCACGGCTACACCGTCTACCTGCTCGACTTTTCGGGCCATGGCGCGAACCAGCGGCCGCTGGCCTACGCGACGGGTGGCCTGGCTGCTGACTCGCTGCAGGCAGACCTCGGCGCCGTAGTGCGCTATGCCGCCGCGCGCCACCCTACAGTGGCCATCCTGGGGCACTCGATGGGCGGCGGAGCGGTGACCCGCTACGGTGCGGAGCACCCGGATGTGGCAGCCACCATCGCCATCTCGCCGGCCTCGGGCACCGTCACCCCCCAGCTCCCCCGCAATTACCTCATCATGGCCGGTGCCTGGGAATTCCCCTCGTTCACTGCCGGCGCCCTCCGGCTCCTCCAGCAGGCGGGTGGGCAGGCCCCGGGCGTGCTGTACGGCTCCCCGGCCGGGGGCACTGCGCGCGAGCTCGTCTTCGTGCCAGCGGCCGAGCATGTGCTCATCCTCTTCAGCCCCTACGCCCTGGGCCAAGCGCTGCGCTGGCTCGACTCTGCCTTCGGCGTCCAGGCCCCTAGCGGCTACATCGATGCGCGCCTGGCCTGGCTGGCGCTGGCCTTCGTGGCCGCGCTCGCCCTGGCCCGGCCCCTGGCCCGCCGGCTGCTGGCAGGGAGCGCACCGGTCGCCGCTTTCAAGACGCCTGGCCTGGGCCCCACCATCGCCCTCTTTGCCGTCGCGGCGGCGGGCGCTGCGCTCATAGCCCGCGTAGTGCCCAGCGACTGGCCGCCCCTGGCCGTGGCCGGCTATGTGGCCAACTACTGGGCCGCCTTTGGCCTGCTCACGCTGGCCGGCGCCTGGCTGCTGGGCCTCGTGCGGACCTGGCCGCTGGGGGAATGGATCAACCGGCGCGCTGCCCTGGCCACCCTCGGCCTGGGCAGCTACCTCGTGGTGGCCTTTGCCGTGCCCGCGCACCTCGTGGCCAGCCCGCTCGTGCCCGCCGGGGCGCGCCTGCCCTGGTTCTTTGCCTTCCTGCCCGGCACCCTGCTCTATGCCGCCGCCGGCGAGCTGCTCATCCGCGCCCAGGGCTCGCGCCGGGCCGAAGTGGCAGCCGAGGTGGCCCACAAGGGGCTGACGCTCCTCTCGCTCACCGCAGCCATCTTCCTCTTGGGCGCGCCCTTCTTCCTGGCGCTGCTCCTGCCGGTGATGGCGCTGCTCTTCATCGCCTTTGCCTTGCTCAACCACTGGGTATACCAGGCGGGGCACAATCCGCTGATCGGCGCTGTGCTCACCGCCCTATCGACCGCAACCATCATGGCATCGATCTTCCCGCTCATCCGGTAGGAACAGGGAGAGCTCACCCTGCCGCGCCCTGTGCGGCGCAGCGGCAACGAGACCCCGCCCCACAGCCGCGGTCGCTCCGGGGCGAGGTGCACCGGCACGGGCACGCGGGGCAGCTCATCCGTAGCCGCCGGGCAGCCGCTCCAGGATCGGCCGCATCTGCAGGTACAGCTCGGCGGCGTTGCGTGGTACCGGCTGGCCCTGTCGTTGCATCTCACGCAACGCATACACCACCATCCGCGACTGCGCGGTGCTCAGTTGCCCCTGCTCGAGAAGCTCGATAGTGCGCACCTCCAGGTCCAGCCACGACTCCGGGGCCCAGTTATCCACGTACAGGCGGTCCATATCGACGTGGCTGAGTGGAGCAACGGTTTGCTCGGCCATGCCCCAGCACCTCCAACGAAGGCGTGTTGGCCCGTGGCCAGGCAAGCACAAACTGTACCAGCATGCCAAGCGAGTTGACGGCGGCCCACTCTGACCCTTCAATCCAGTCCGCAGGGGTCAAGGCGCGGGTCAGCGTTGGCCCTCTGCGCGAGTCCCTGTCTGCAAACGCGTAGAATAGCCCCTTGTGGGCGTCGCTGGCTGCGCAGGTTTGCAGACACCGCCAAGTTCGACGTGGGACAAGGGCCGCCGCCCGCCGCAGCGAACCGGCCGCATGCCGGCTCGGCTCCCGGCCGCCGGAGGATGGATGGCGGATCGAGTGCTCTTCCGGGCAGGCCCCCTCAGCCTGCGACACCTCAGCGAGGCCGATGCGCCACTCCTCGTGCGCTGGCTCTCCGACCCACGCGTCCTCGAGTTCTACGAGGGCCGCGACCGCCCGCACGACCTGGCGATGGTTCGCGAGGCCTTCTTCACGCCCCCCGAGCACCCCGAGACCCGCTGCATCGTCCACTACGAGGGCACAGCCATCGGCTACCTGCAGTTCTACCCCCTGCCGTCCGAAGAACGGGCCGAGTACGGCTACTCCGAGGGTGAGGCATTCTTCGGCATGGACCTGTTCATCGGCGAGGCCGCCTGCCGCGACCGCGGCCTCGGCACGCGCCTGGTCAGTGCCACGGCCGATTACCTCTTTGCAGCGCAGGGCGCGAGCAGGGTCGTTGTGGACCCGCAGACCTGGAACGCCCGCGCCATCCGCTGCTACGAGAAGGCCGGCTTCCGCAGGGTCAAGCTGCTGCCAAAGCACGAGTGGCACGAGGGCGCCCGGCGCGACTCGTGGCTGATGGAGCGTGCGGCGGGGGCGGAGACTCACAAGAGATAGGGCTGCGACCAGGCCGTGCGCCCCGCCGCATCGGTGCACTCGACGCGGACGTACACCCGTGCGCTGCGCCGGGAGATGGTGGCCTCGGTGAGGGGCCGGTCGGGGCTTTCGGCCAGGGCGTAGCGGCCGCTGCCCGAGACGCTGACGCAAGTGATCGAGGCGACCGGCGAGCAGCGCACATAGACCTCCTGCGGGCCAACCTGCACGTCATAGATCTCGGGGCCCTGGCTGGCGTAAAAGCTGCCGGCGGCGAGGGCGCCAAGGATGGCCTGTGGCGCCAGCTCCGGCGCCTTCACCATCACCCAGCCGCGCCCGGGGTCGCCGCCCGCCCAGTGCGTATCGTCGACCGCCAGGCCCCACACCAGGCGGCCGCGGGCCAAGAGGTCGTCCCAATGCACGGTGGAGTAGCCCTTGGCGAAGCGCAGGCAGGTCGAGTTGTAGACCTCGATGCCCACATAGCCCTCGAGCGCCATCAGCTCGGCCAGGGTGCTGCCGAGCCAGTGCGGGTGGCCCAGCCAGACCAGGCCGCCCGCCGCGCGCAACTCGTCGATGGCGGCTTGCGGCGGGTCCTCGAGCCCGTAGCGGCGCGCGCTCGTGACCCCCGCCGCCACCACGTGGTAGGGCTCGCCGACCCCGTTCTGCCCGGGGTGCGCTTCGATGCCCGGCAGCACGAGGAAGCCCGGGCCCGAGAGGCCGTCGACCGGGGTGCAGGCGCGGTGATCGGTGACGGCCACGAAATCGTAGCCCTGCCCTCGATACCAGGCCGCCGCCTCCTCGGGGCTGCGCCGGCCATCGGAGGCGGTCGTGTGCATGTGCAGGTTGCCCCGGTACCAGCGTCCGGGGGAACGGAATGGGTCGCGGTAGGTGTTCTCCACAGCTCACGTCCTCAGAATCTCAGGCAGAGTCACCGCAGGGGGCAGAGGGAAGGGCGGTTCGCGAACCGCCCCTGCCCTCCGCGCCTCCGCCGTGAACGCTGCCGTAACTCAGTCGATCTCCCAACCGGGCAGGAAGGCGCGGCTGGCCTGGAGCATCTCGTTGAACATGGCCCAGGCCTCGTCGACCGGCAGGCGGTTGGCAGGGTCGTTGTAGACGGCCTGGAAGGCCAGGTCCTTATCGCGGGTGAGCGCCGCCTCGACGATCAGTTCCTGGTTGGCCACATGGCGGGCGATGGTGGTGTGCAGGCCCGCCGGGATGGCACCGGCCGTGAGCGGACGCACCTGATCGCGCGAAAAGTGGGCATTGGTCTCGACCACAGCCCGCCTCGGCAGATTCTCGATCTGCCCCACGTTCTCCAGGTTGACGTTGGTCACCATGTCGCCCAGGCCCACCAGAGCACGGATCTGGTCGACCCCTTCCTCACCCGATGCGCCGAGGTTCAGCGGCTCGCGGCCGGCCATCAGGTCCAGCGTCTTATGCGGCGCATCCTGCCAGCGCTGGATGCGGTAGGAGACCGGCGTGCGGATGACGCCCCAGCGGAAGAGCTCCTCGGGCGAGCGGGTAAAGCCGGGCAGGAACTCGACCAGGTGCCGGTCGCCAGCGGCGGGCAAGACCCCGAAACGCTGGAAGAGGGTGAACTTGACCTGCGAGGCGTCGCGGAACCAGTTGTGCCAGCCCTCCACCTCCTCGCGCGTGCACGGCCGCAGCACGCCCGGCCGCCGGATAT
>Ga0078972_1011530_pt1 | contig 15782 bp, 17 predicted proteins | sample YelNatPaOPGAMG01_FD_67568 | JGI IMG/M metagenome (GOLD analysis project Ga0078972, IMG submission 67568) | Hot spring thermophilic microbial communities from Obsidian Pool, Yellowstone National Park, USA - OP-RAMG-01 (SPADES assembly) (version 2) | ecosystem: Environmental > Aquatic > Thermal...
AAAAATCAATTTTAATCGGTAATCTATCAAAACCAGGAATATAATCTGCCATACTTTTTTGTATTATTTTAAAAAATTCAAATGATGCCTCCTGAAGTCCTGAACTTTCAACAATTTCACCTCTTGGAGTAATTTTTAATATTGCTTCCTTTTCTCCCATATCAACCTTCATATCATTATAACTTCCACCTAAATATTTCCATCTAATAACTCCATTCCCATTTTCGTCAATATCTTCAACATTTTGAGAAAAATTAATAATTGTTTTTCTCTTTCTCTCTCCCATATCCTGACCGCCTATTTTTAACCTTTCTGTATTTTCTATTTTAAGAGAATATGAAATAGAATCTCCCTTTTTAAATATATACTTTAAATCATACTCTATTTGTGTTTCTTTTTTTACTTCTTCTTTCATTTGTTCTTCACAATAAAGAGAAAAGCACAAAAAAAGACCAAATAAAAATAAAACCTTTTTCATATTTCACCTCCATCTTTTCCATATTACATGTCCATCAAGATATAAAACATTTATTCCATTTAAATGAAAAAATTCACTCCATCCACTTGATTTCAATGGTGGGTCAGCAAGTAACCATATTTCAGTTGCTCCTGTTTTCCCTTCATCATCAACAAAATGACCATCTATAAACATACCCTTAACTCCCGGATGGTCTGGAGGAGGATTTGTATGAATAATGTAAGTTGTATGTGGTAAAACAGTTCCTCCAAGATAATCCTCAGAAAATTTTTCAAGATATCTTTTACCTTCAGGGCAATAATAATAGTCAGGAGACATAGGCCAGTCGGTAATATCCATTTTATTTAATTCCCTCTCAAAAATTGGTCTTATAAAATTAGTCCAGTTAATATAACAGAAAGGGAAACTTTCTGCTATACCAACTTCTCTTGGAGGTATAATTCCATCATAGTCATTTGCATACATAACAAAACCCTGATAAAGTTGCTTTAAGTTATTAATACATGTTGTCTGTCTTGCTTTTCCTCTTGCCCTGCTTAAAGCAGGCAAAAGAACACCAGCGAGAATTGAAACAATAGCAATAGTAACAAGCAATTCTATCAATGTGAAGCCATATTTTTTCATTTTGACTCCTTTAAAATTTTCATATAGATTGAAGTAACCATTTCTGCAAAATTCATCTCTTTTATTTTAAAATCACTTTCTGAAAACAATTTATTGTAATTTATATCTGAAAAATTAAGAGATATCTTGTTTTTATCCTTTTCGCCATTTAATATCACAGAATTTGGTAAAAAATTTGATACTTTAACTTCTTTTTCTGGAATAGAATAATTAAGTATTAATTCTGTTTTGTCTTTTCCTATAATTTTAACTTTACTAAATGTCCAGAATTTATCAAAAATTTCAATATTTATATTTCCATCCTGATAGGGATAGTTATAAATAAATGTTTTTAAATTGTCTCTTTTCCCTTCCTTCTCAAATTTTATTTTTTCTTTAATCTCATTTTCCTTAAGTATTAGATACTCAAAAAAAGAAGAAAAAAAGTTAACAGGTAATGGTCCTTTATTCATATCTGCTGGTTTCTGTGATTTAATCAAATTATCAATATTTTCTTTTTTGTCCTTCATAATTATTCCAAGAGATGGGATGAGCATCTGGACATCATTCTTAATCTGAGAAAAAACAAAACTTTCTATATCTGAAAAAATATAAATGTATAAATAATCAAACTCAAACTTTTCGGATTCGGAAGATACTTTTCCCCTTAAATAACCATTTATTTTTATACACTGTGGTAAATCTTTTTGGAAAATTTTGTAGAATGGATTTTTTAATATTTTCAATGTCTCATCCGAAAAAATAAGTTCTCCGTTTATTTTGCTCTCAATAGTTTCTATTCTTAAAAATTGTGCCTTGTCTTTCAAATTTTTCAACTGATTGAAAAAATTATCCATTACCTCGTCAGAAAAACAAAAAGCAGAGAAAATAAAAAAAATAAAAAATAATTTAAATTTCCACATTTTCTCCCTCCATATTTAAATCAAATTTAAAAAGATTAACAATTTTATTTATTTCCTCTGTAAACTCTATTGTCTCTATAATAAGTACCTTATTTTTCTCATCGCTAATCTCAATATCTTTCTTTTCTCCAGTATTTCTAACCTTTTTTATTTTTTTGCCCTTTGAAAAAACTTTATCTTTTTTTGCAACTGAATCACTTTTCACAATAAGATTTTTATTCATATTCAAATTCTGAGAAAGATTTTCCACATTAGATTTAGAATTCATTCGCTTAGATGAAATTAAAATATTCATTAAAAAAAGAAAAATAACCAAAGACAAAAAAGCATATTTAATTGTAAAAGAATAAATCAATTTTTTTTCTCCATTTTTCAAATGTTTTTCAATTTTATCTATAATATCAATACCATCAACATCAATTTTTTCATATTCTTCTTTCAATAATTTTAAACCATATTCAATTTTTTCAAATTTGTTTTTCATTTTTGCCTCTGTATATTTAGTTCCATTTTAAACAAAAAAGGTTCATTTTTTATCAACAAATTTTTTAAGAATCTTTTTTGCTTTGAATAACCTTGACTTAACAGTTCCTTCTCTTATATTTAAAATTTCTGAAATTTCCTTTATTGAGCACCCTTCAAAATAAAAAAGTGTTAAGACCTCATTATATTTTGGTGGAAGTTTTTTTAAGGCAGTTCTTATTATATCTTTTAATTCTTCATCATTCTGTGGGATAATTTTTTGTATTTTCACTTGAATAGATTTTTTTCTATTTCTTTTATAAATTGTATTCATCATAATCCTATAAATCCAAGTGTAAAAAGAAGAATATCCTTTGAATTTTTTTATTCCGAGATATGCCTGTAAATATGTTTCCTGTAATATATCCTCTGCTTCTTCAGGACAGATTGTATATGCAATTTTAAATAATCTTTTTTCAACATTTTTTATTAATGATATAAATGCTTCCTTATCACCATTTTTGGCAAGATTTATAAGGATGCTTTCTTTTAAATCCATTTTTGACTTTTTTGGTTTTTTGAATATAATTTTATACTATATTTCTAAAAATAAAAAATCATTTAAAAAGGAGAACAAATGGGAAAAGCATATTCTTTAATACCTGAAAAAGTTGAAAAAGTTGAAACAAAATATAGGAGAATAGTTACTGAAATACCTGTCCCTGAATCAATACCTATACTTGAAAAATTGAGAAAATATGAACCAATTTCTATGACAGGTCAACCACCAATTATATGGGATAGAGCAATAGGAATAAATGTCTATGATAAATATGGAAATATTTTTCTTGATTTTTCATCGGGTGTTCTTGTTGCAAATGCCGGTCATGCAAATGAGTTTGTAATAAAAGAAATAAAAAATGTTATTGAAAAACCACTCTTACACAATTATTGTTTTCCATCTGAAATAAGGGCTATACTTGTTGAGAAAATTGCATCTTTATCTCCTGAACCATTAAAAAAAGTATTTTTGTTAACAACAGGTGCTGAAGCAATAGAATGTGCAATTAAATTATCAAGGACATATGGAAAAAAGAGAAATAAAAAAGTAATCATTTCTTTTGAAGGAGCATTTCATGGTAGAACTCTTGGAGCCCAACTTATTGGAGGAATTCCTTCTCTAAAAGAATGGATAGTCAATCCAGACCCTGATATAATACAGGTCCCTTTTCCAGGAGACCCAAGGTGTAAGGATAAAAGTTTTGATTTGTTTTTGAGAAAATTGAAAGAAAATAATATAGATGGAAAAAATGTTTGTGCTGTAATAAGTGAAACATATCAAGGAGGAAATGCTTCCTTTATGCCTATTGAATATGCTAAAAGTTTAAGAAAATGGTGTAATAAAAATGATGTTATTTTAATTTTTGATGAAGTCCAGGCAGGATTTGGAAGAACAGGCACTTTATGGGGGTTTGAGCATTATGGAATAATTCCTGACATTTTTGTTCTCGGTAAAGGAATCTCAAGTTCATTACCAATATCAGCAGTTGTCGGAAAGCAAGAAATTATGGACCAGTATGAACCAGGAACAATGACAAGCACCCATACAGGAAATCCTTTATGCTGTGCATCTGCAATTGGAAGTATAAGTTATATAGTTGAGAATAAATTATGGGAAAATGCGGAGAAAATGGGAAAGATATTTGAAAGGGAATTGAATAAATTGAAAAAATATCCATCTGTTGGATTTGTATGTGGTAAAGGGCTTGTATGGGGATTACATATAGTGAAAGAAAATACAGAAGAACCAGACCCTGATAAAGCATTTAAAATTGTTGAAAGATGTTATAAAAAAGGTCTATTACTTTTTGCACCTGTTGGTTATATGGGAGCAACAATTAAAATAAATCCTCCTTTAATAATTAATGAAGAGGCAATTTTAGAAGGTTGCAGTGTAATAGAGGAAGCAATAAGGGAGGTATCTTAATGGATATAAAAAAGTTGATTGAGGAAAATATAGAAGAAACAAAAGATTTTCTTAAAGAATTAATAAAATTTGAAAGTATTTCTGGATATGGAGAAGAGGAAATACAAAAATTTATTTATGAGAAATTTAAAATTTTTGGAAAATGTGAACTTGTTGAAATAGATGAGGAAATTAAAAAAGACCCAGAATATACTTTTACTGATAAAGAAATTGATTATTCAAAAAGAAAAAATCTGGTTCTTGAAATAGGCAAAGATAAGGGATATAAACTAATTTTAAATACCCATTCTGATGTTGTTCCTGCAAAAAACTGGGAAAAAGCATTTATTCCAGAAGAAGTTGATAATTTCATTTATGGAAGAGGAGCGTGTGATGCAAAGGGACAAATTGCCACAATCTATCTTGCCTTACTTGTTTTAAAGAATATGAATATTAAAATAAATGGAAAAATTATAGTTGAAATTGTTATTGAGGAAGAGATTGGAGGAAATGGTTCTCTATCATTAATAAGAAAGGGTTATTCAGGAGATGGCGTAATTGTTCTTGAACCAACTGAATTGAAAATAACGCCAGCAAATAGAGGTGCTTTATGGTTTAAACTGGAAATTGAAGGGAAAAGTGTTCATATGGGAAAAATATGGGAAGGAGTTAATGCAATAGAAAAATTCTGTTATCTCTATCAAAAATTGAAAGAGTATGAAAAAAAATTGATTGAAGAGAGTAAAAATGTTCCATTATTTGAAAAATATAAGCAGCCAGTCCAGTTAAATTTAGGAATTATTAAAGGAGGCGTCTGGCCAAGTATGGTCTGTGGAAAAGTTGAGGTTGAAGGAGGAATTGGTTTTTTACCCAATAAGACAATAAATGAAATAAAAATAGAACTTGAAAATGTAATAAAAAATTGTGGAGATAACTGGATTCCTTCCCATTATAAACTTACATTTCCAAAGTTGCATAATGACTCATATTCAATTCCTTTAAATCATATTCTTGTCCAGAAAATTTCAGATGCCTTTAAAGAAACAGGAAATACACCAAGCATTGAAGGTTTTATAGCAAGTTGTGATGCAAGATTATTTAATAAAGTTGGGAATATGCCAGTAGTTGTTTTTGGTCCCGGTTCTCTTGATGATGCTCATTCGGACAATGAAAAAATAAATATAAATGAAATAAAAATTGCTTCTGAAACAATAGTAAGAACAATAATAAAACTTATAGGAGGGTAAAATGATAAAACTGGGGATTATAGGACTTGGTAAATTTGGAACAAATATATTAAATACTTATCTACAACTTGAAAAAGAAGGTCTTTGTAAACTTGTTGCAGTTTGTGATATTAATGAAAAAATACTTGAAGAAAAAACAAAAAATTATAATCTTAAGGGATATAAAGATTACAAGGAAATGATTGAAAAGGAAGAATTTGATGGGATTGCTGTTGCCACTCCAGACCCATTCCATAAAGAACCTGTTATTTATGCAGCAAATAAAAAAATACATGTATTTGTTGAAAAACCCCTTGATGTTAAAATAGAGGGTTGTATTGAAATGATAGAGGCATGCAAAAAAAATAATGTATTGCTTCAGGTTGATTTCCATAAAAGGTTTGACCCATTCCATATTACAATAAAAAAGGATATTGATGAAGGTAAAATTGGTAAAATTGAATATGGCTCTGTTCACATGGAAGATAAAATTATAGTTCCAAGGGACTGGTTTCCAAACTGGGCAGACAAAAGTTCTCCTGTTTGGTTTCTTGGGGTTCACTTTTTTGATTTATTAAGATGGCTTTTGAAAAGTAATGGAAAAAGTGTATTTGCGAAAGGAATAAAAAATAAATTAAAATCAATTGGTATTAATTCATTTGATTCTGTCTGTGGAATTTTAGAATTTGAAAATGGAGCAATTTTTTCATTTGAATTTTCATGGATTCTGCCAGAAAATTTTGAAAGTATTGTTAATCAGGGATTGAAAATTGTTGGGGAAAAAGGGATAATTGAATGTGATAGTCAAGATAGGGGAACAAGAGTATTTTATGAAAACTATGGAGTTATGAGTTATAATCCTGTTTTTATTAACGAAATAAAAAAGAAAGGGGAAATAATATATTCTGGTTATGGAATTGAAAGTATTGCTGATTTTGTGTATAATATAAAATACATTAAAGAAGGCTACAAGATTGATGATTTAAAAGGTGAAATATCTGCATTTGGTGAGGATGGGCTTGAAGTTACAAAAATTGCTGTTAGTGTTCATGAGAGTATTGAAAAAGGAAAGGAAATTAAAATAGGAGGATAATGTGACAACAAAAATAAGACTTGTAAGAAAAGGGAAAAGAAATAGACCTTTTTTTAGAGTTGTTGCTGTAAGTGATGAAAAGGATGGAAGAGGAGATGTTCTTGAAGTCCTTGGATATTATGACCCATTACCTGACCCTGCTATTTTTGAAGTTAAAGAGGATAGAGTAAAATACTGGTTGAGTGTAGGAGCAAAACCAAGCCAAACAGTAGAATCATTTTTAAAGAAAAAAGGAATTATATAGATTTAATGAGAATTGATATAATAACTATCTTTCCCGAAATATTTACTCCACTTGATGTAAGTATTATTAAAAGAGCAAAGGAAAAGAAGATTGTTGAAATTAAAATTTGGAATTTAAGGGATTTTTCAAAGGATAAACATAGAAAAGTTGATGATAAAGTTTATGGTGGAGGGAAAGGAATGGTTTTAAAATGTCAGCCAATATTTGATGCGATTGAAAAAATTAAAAAGGAAAATAAAGAAGGAAAGGTGATTTTAACAAGTCCAACAGGAACTCTTTTGAATCATGAACTTGTGAAAAAGTTGAGTAAAGAAAAAGGTCTTATAATTATCTGCGGTCATTACGAAGGAGTTGATGAAAGAGTGACAAATATCTGTGATTATGAAATTTCTATAGGCGATTATATTTTAACAGGAGGGGAACTTCCTGCAATGGTTATAGTTGATAGTGTTGTTCGGCTTTTACCCGGTGTCTTACCTGATTCTGCTGTAGTTTATGATAGTTTTTATAATTATATTTTTGACTGGCCTTCATACACAAGACCAAGAAATTTCAGAGGCATGAAAGTCCCTGAAGTTTTATTTTCCGGAAATCATAAAGAAATTGAAAAATGGAGAAGAGAGAAAGCAATTGAAAAAACTAAAGAAAAAAGACCTGATTTATATGAAAAATATTTGAAAGAGGGAGGAAAAGATGATAGTTAAAAAAGTTGAAGAGATTGAAGAGAAAATGAAACCTAATAAGGAAATACCGGATTTCTGGCCAGGTGATGAGATTGCGGTCCATGTGAAAATTAAAGAGGGCGAAAAAGAAAGAATACAGGTATTTACAGGAACATGTATAGCAAGAAGGGGAAAAGGAATAAGAGAAACATTTACAGTCAGAAAAATTTCTTATGGAGAAGGGGTAGAAAGAATTTTTCCACTATATTCACCAAATATTGTAAAAATTGAAGTTTTAAAAACAAGAGAAAGAAATCGTCTTGCTCCAAGGGCTAAAATGTATTATTTAAGAAATAAGAATAGATGAATAATATAGAGTTTGGAAGATTAGGAGAAGAAAAGGCAATTGAATTTTTAAAAAAGAATGGTTATAAAATCCTTGAAAGGAATTATAAAACAAAAATTGGTGAAATTGATATAATTGCAAGAAAAAAAAGAAAAATAATATTTATTGAAGTTAAAACAAGAAGTTCTTATAATTTTGGAAGACCTGAAGAAGCAGTAAATGAGAAAAAATTAAGAAAAATAGAAAGTGTTGCTCAAATATATTTACAATCAAAAAAAATAAACCTTCCTTATTCATTTGAAGTTTTAAGCATTCTAAAAGACGGCGAAAAATTTAACTTTGAAATTATACCACTTTAGAAATAATATTCTGAAAACTTCAAAAGTAAATCAAAAATCCTATTTACATACTTTTCACTTGTAAATCCAAGTCCACAGGAAGGAGTAAAAAGTGAATTTTCTAAAATCTCTTCCTTTTTTAATCCCTTTTCTTCCATAAAGTTTAAAATATTATCAAAAATACCTCTTAATTCTTCAAAATTTATCCTATCATCAAAATCCTTCCCAACAGGCACTACTCCCCATGCGATAAATTTTCCTCTTTTTATAAATTCTTTAATATCCTCAAAATATATCAAAAATTTCTCTCCATAGTTATAGGAATCAAAACTCAAAATGTCAATATTGCTTTTCAAAAATATATTCCAATTAGTATTACCACAACAATGGACACCTATTATTAAATCTTCTTTTTTTCTCAATTCTTCAATCAAAGAATTAATCAAATGAACAATTTTTTCCTCACTTACAGGGAAAAAAGAAGAACCATAACTTGCCATTACAGGTTCATCATAAAAAATAACTGGAATTTTGTTTTTTCCCTTAAATTTTCTTGCCTGCCAAATTCCTTTTATTGTAAGAGATTTTATATATATATCTTCCATAAAATCATTATAAATCAACGCTTTTCCATTTTCGTCTTTTATAGAAGAAAGAAAAGTTATAGGTCCTACAATTTGTCCTTTAATAAAATTTGATTTGAATTCTTTTTTTAAGATAGAATAAAAACCTGAAGCAAATTTCTCCGAAAATTTAAAAAATTCAAGATTTTGTTTTTCATAATCTTCATAAAATTTGTATATTTCTTCTTCTGAAAATTTAAAAATTATCGTTCTTTTTTCTTCGTCAACTTTAAGGCATGGGAATCCCTCAACTACTTGAGTTATCATTGTTTCATAAAAATTCAATTTTGGGAATTGAGGCCAATAAGGTAACTCTTTAAAATAAGAAGAAATTATTTCAATTCCAACATTCACATCGGTAAAAGGCAAACTCCCAATACCTGTAATTCTATTTTTAACTTCTTTTAATTTCTTAATCATTTTCCTATCACTTCCTTTTTTAACGGATATCTACCACATGTAAACTTTTCTCCTTCAGGACAATATCCCAGAAATTCACATTTTGGCCCAGAATTTTCTCCAAAAACAGAAGGCAATTTTTCTTTACAAATTTCAAGCATTTTATAAGCAAGATTCCTTATTTCCCATTGTGCTCTTGAACAACATCTAACTCTGAAAAAATGTAATAATTCTCTTGCATTCATTGTAACTACAATTTTGGTTTCCACTCCATTTGGTAAAATATATCTTGCATCCTGATGAGCTTTTTCTCCTTCTATACCAATTTCTTTATATCTTTTAATGAGAGTTCCATAAACTTTCTTTATATTTTCCATAACTTCAATATACTCTTTCCTCAAAATTTCATCTTTCTCAATTGATGGAGGAATAATATAATTAAAATCTTCTGCATTAACATATCTCTGACTCTGTTGAGAATAAGAAGCAATTCTATGTCTTACAAGTTGATGTGTAAGAGCCCTTGAAACACCTTCAATTGCAAAAGTAAATTTTACATGCTCAAGAACACTTTCATGCCCTGATTTTACTATTTCTCTAATAAATTCTTCCTTTTTAGATTTTTCGATAGTCTTACTTTTTTCAAATATTTCAAAAACAAACTTATAAGAATAACATTGTTTTGCTGCAGAATAAATAATCTCGATAGGGTTGTCTGTCATTTCCATTAGTTCTACTCTCATCTTGCCTCCTTTTTAGCGAATTTATTATACATGATTTTTATTTATTTTCAAGGTAATTTCAGTTATGAAAAAAAACTATAAAAAGATGTAAACTTTGATTCTTTCGTATTGAGTGTGGAATAATTTCTGTAAGTACTTGAAGATAAAAGAGATAGAGAAAAATGACACATAGGAAATGAAAGATGGTATAATTGAAGTGTTAGCTTATATATACTGGGAGGTAATAAATGGACTTAAACACACTTACAAAATTATTAAACATTCCTGGATATAAAGTAGTAGAAGTTATTTCAATGACAGAAGAGAAACTATGTCAAATAAATGAGCCGATATACAAAGCGATGTTGTTAAAGGAAAGTTTTTTAGAAGTTTATAGTTGCAAAGATGAGAAAGAAGGAGAAGAATGTTTGAAAAGATGGATTAAACAGGCACTCTCAAGTGGTTTAAGGTCTTTTATTGAATTAGGACATAAATTCATAGAAAAGATGCGGTATATTTTAAATTGGTTCAAGAAAAAAATAAGTTCTGCTATTTCAGAGGGATTTAATAACAAAATAAAAAGGTTAAAGAGGATGGCGTATGGTTATAAAGATATTGAATATTTCAAATTAAAAATTCATCAGCACTGCGGACTATTAAATCCAAGATTAAATACTTTAAAAACCACATGAAATACGAAAGATCCTAAATCTTTTATTTCTTTGCGTATTTTTTAACTTGGTGGTATCTTATTATTAGGCATAAAGACCTCCTGGTATAATGTTCACTTTTTTATATTATACAGGAGGTCTTTCTTTTTTTACAGGAATTTTTGGACATTACCGCATGAAATTACTGCGAATTATGAATATGAATGGGGCACTTTCAGAAGTGCGTGTAACACATAGATTGCAATCAATCCGTTATATCAGAAGGCAGTTTATCTACAAGTGGGTGACGGTGTTCAGTGAGGGCTTATAGAAAAACACCGGTTCTTTAAGTCCCTGTTTTTTAAGTGCTCTTGGTCCTTCCATTTTCTACGTGTGAAAACGATCGTGCATCAGTTCTCATGCATCACTTAATGGTCAGTTTTCTCTCCACAGTTTCTTCAGCAACAACCCTCAACTTTGTTACCCGAGACAGTCCTTTAACAACAGGAATAGTGCGTTGCAATCCGTAGTTCTGTTTGTAAAAATATCCGTCATCTGCAACATAGAGTACCTTCCCATCTGGTGAAACAGCAACAGCATGTGGCGCCATCATCTGGCACTTTTGTACATCAGAACCTTCCGAACCGAAACTGCACACATGTTTATAGGTTTTCCCTGCATCAAAATCAAAGAAAACCTGGATTCTGTGGTTCATCCTATCGGCAACGTAAATAAGTCCTGTCCCGTCCAGTGCAATACCTATGGCATGCCAAAGATGTTCTTTACCTTTTAGCATGGTGCTGAACGGGTCACTGTCAGGCGTCCGCCAGATGATTGAGAACTCCTTGTTTTTCTCGTCGTATTTATATTTTATCAGATTGTTGTTGTACGTAGTTTCGTAGTAAAAATCCACTATGGCTGCAACACAGGGACCTCAGTAGTGCCCGGCAACAGGAGGAAGTAGAGCCCCTGATTTATAATCTTGGCAGGCAAGGAAACCTTCCAAACCCGGCTTGGTAGCGTCATAAATAACATTAGTTTGATTACAGTTGACAATTACCAGTCGTTTATTTTCATTGACTGCGATACCGGTTATACCGTATCCACCCTCAAGTTTCGGGAAGGTGAAACCGGCAACTTTCATTTTTTCATTTCCCCTGGAATCGCAGACTGCGACATAGTGGTGCAGTGTTGATAAATATAAGTTACCTTCATTGTCCACAGCCAATCCGTTGCAGAGTGTGTTTGTTGATTTCAGCGCACCGCAGATACCAAAATCCTGCACCGGTTTTCCCTCAGCATCCACCTTGTAGACAAAACCAGGCCTTGATTGTGTGGTCGTGAGTTTGTTGATTTCCCGATCTATCAGGTAGATGTTGTCAACAATATAAAGAGTATTATCCGGAGCCACCTTCACATCCCAGGGATTCACCAGAGGAAGTCCGACTGATGCAGAAATTTCTATATCTGCATTATCCTGTAGTTCTGCCTTTGGATTGAGTTCAATAATTCCGTTTTCGTCAACTTTGAAGGTGTTTTCTACAGTTGAAAAATCAGTACCTGTTTTCCAATCTTCACCATCAACTTTCACCGTTACGCTTGCTGGAATAATCTCTTTTACACCTAAGTTGAATGTACGCTCGTTCTTAAAGATGAATTTTTTTGATACAGTTCCCAGCATACCGTTTACGCCAAAACTCATATCAGGTTCTGTCCTGGGATTCACACTCATACGAATAATATACTCTCCTGCTGGCAAATTTCTTCCTAAAAAATCTTTACTGTCAAACTCAACGTGATAATTTCCAGGCTTCATCCCACCGGCATCAAGTGTACGCACTGGCTTGCCTGATGCATTCACCACTTGTAGAATACCGATTCCTTCTTTGACAACTGTCCATTCAATTACAGTTTTTTCACCGATATTGAGTACCAATGGTTTGGCATCCATTTTTACTGTTTGTGTCCAAACCGCAGTCGTCAGTAAAATATACAACGCAAGAACAACTTTCTTTTTACTCATTGCGTTCCTCCTTCTGGAAACAACCCCTTTCCTTTCAGTATCAACATCTCAGCTCCGCGGAGAGGTACGACCACTGTGATTTTTCCGTCTGAATAACTCCATTTCACCTGTTTGCATCGCACGCCATATACCTCATCTGGTTTTTTACCGCAAGTGATTTCCACAGTTACCGGATAAGGTTCCATCGTTTCAAAATCAATCTCCGAGAGTTTTGGATTTGGTTTCTCCCTCCCTGATTTCCCGATTCCGTAATCAACCAATCCAACAAGAGACGCCTCTGTATTGACAATAATCCGTCCACCTACCATTGCATCGCTGATTTTAACTGTATTTTCCAGACCAGCGGCAATGAAGGTGCAGAGAACCCGTTCATCTTTATTTTGATAGAGCATTGTGGGGAAAACATCGTTTTTTCCGTAATCTCCGTGCATATAGCTCAAACCAGGTGCAAAGCCGAATAGATAAACAGTACCTTTTCCCTTTTTTGTCCTGATGATCGCAGGGCTGCCGTCTGAGAAATTAGCCAACACTTCTGCTCCGGAGAACGGAATTATTTTGGATTTCTGTCCGTATATCTTTATTTCCTTGTTTCCCCATAAAACCGTGTCCACAGGTTGTTTACTTTTAAATTCATAGGCAAACCTGCCAATGTCTTCGTCCTGTACTATTTCCATTGATGATGCACCGAACAATTTACTACTGTTTTCTATTTTTTCATCATACGGGTCACGAATTTCCGGACTTGAACATACGACGGTTCCGCCGTTTTTCACATAGGTATCTATTATTGGCAGAATATCCCTTCGTATATTTCTACCCACGAGATAAAGCAGGCGGTAATCCTTGCCATACCCGTCGACTACGTCCTGTTCCGTAATGATATCCATCGGTATGCCGGCGTGAAGGTGGGCAAGATAAAGCGCCACCGCTTTCTGAAACGCATTCCGGTCCCACAGCATGCAGGACATCGGATAAACCAGTGCAGTTTTTGCCGGAAGGACTTTTCCACCTACGATGATATCTTCAACTTCTGCCACATCCCTGTGCAGTTCGGCAAGACTGACCGCATTTTTCGTGTTGTCCAGCCAGCTTGCTTCGTTGCCGCGCGGCGAGTAAGGATACAAATTGAAGATTGTACATCCGCGCATCAATCGTTCATAATATTTTAAAAGAACCACTGCAGGATTTGTGCCGCCGCCATGGCCGATAATAGGGTAAGTACCGGTTGGAAGATTCCGGTACTTCGCCTGGGAGCGCATTAAATCAGCATACCAGGCAGTTACGCCGGAACTCGGTGGCATATATTCAAACCAGTCTTCCGCCCATACAACATCAAGTCCTGGTTGTTTATAGAGTTCCCACAGGTCTATCGTTGAACCTTCGTAGTATTCATTGCACTGCCAGTTCACAAAAGGTTCTGCATAAGAATTCACCTTTTTGAATGCAGATCCATAACCGTTCCAATATCGAATCTCCTCCTCCATCTGAAACTGCCGCGACAAAGTTGATAATCGTTTTCGAGAAGGAAGTGGCTCTATAACTTGCACCTCGTTCCAGTCTGTAACACCTGCATCTTTCGGCGTAAAACCTTTTTCTTTCATCCATGCAACAAAATCTGCATTCAGGTTAGGTCCTTTCGGCAATTCACAGAAACGAGGCTCATCCCCCATATCCAAAAGGTTCCTGGTTCCTTTTCTGGTATGTTGACTGGGTACGTTTTTATCAGCCCATTCCTGGGAAAAACGTCTGTCGCGTCCCGTGGGTCCTTTGGGAATCCAAACATGCTCATACCGGTAAGTTGTACCGAGTTTTTCCCGTTCCGACTCCAACCGTCCGAGATTATAATAATCACCATTAATACCTATCTTGCGAGCAAGTTCCATCTCCGCCTTGAAAGTATCAAGACTTTCGCCGTTGTCCATGATATAAGTTGCCAGTATCATTATTTTCCGGGGAACCGGCCGCTGTAAATCCACGTCGGTGAGTGCTTTTAGGTTCATGTTGAACAATTCACCTGTATTGATTATTCTGAAAGTTCCGTCTTTCTTATTCGGATAGATAATGACCGTCTCATTGATTGCCGGATTTCCCTTAACCGGAAATGTTCGTATCGGATTTCTGCCGGCAGAATCCTGGGAAAAAACAAGTTCTACATCTATTCCGTTTTCAGCCTTTTGCGGTTGGAATCTTAATGTGGAACGAAAACCCATCTCCCGCGAAAGGTTTATCCATTGTGTTGACTCCTTTGCCTTCAGTGTGCCGGAACCAGCGAATCCATCCACCGTGACATATCCCATCTTTTGTGAGATATATCCCAGGTCGATGTGAGGATTGGAATAATCTGCGCGGAGACCGTCTACAAGAATACAAATATCACTGTCAGAGAGATTGCGCACCTGCAGGTAGAGTGGATGTTTGAAATCAGCTAAATCAGGAACAAACTGCGGGTTACTTACAGCAACAAACGCCTCAAATGATGGCTTCGGGTATTTAGAATCCGTGACTTCCTCTATCATAACATCAACAGGGCCGGGCTCAAGAAGGCGTGTAAAACTAACCCAATCCTCCACCGGTGCTTCTATGACACGATGGATAACTTTCTCACCCCTACGAAATTGCACCCGGAATTTTCCTTCTCCGTAAAGGTGGCAGGTAACCTCTGTCTGTGCACTTAATTCCGGCGCTTTTACCCATTCGCCAAGTTTTACCACTGAAACATTCCAGGTACCAGGGTTGTCGGCTGGCAGTCCAAAGCAGATACCCGGAAAAGCAGCCAGTAAACATAGCAAGGCAAACGCTGACTTTAAAAAAACATTTTTCCCATTTTTCATTATTTCCTCCCCTTAATCCCCCTGTTTCAACACCAACAATTCAAATTTATTTGTCCTGGCTTCAAGATGTGGTTACAAGTGAACACTCCAGAACATCCTCTTTTACTCCATTTATTTTATCAGAACCGTAGGCAAAAACCAAATTCTTTTCTATCGCTTCGGTGGTAGAATAAATATTGTGTCTTAAGTTAAA
>Ga0078972_1011532_pt1 | contig 15781 bp, 13 predicted proteins | sample YelNatPaOPGAMG01_FD_67568 | JGI IMG/M metagenome (GOLD analysis project Ga0078972, IMG submission 67568) | Hot spring thermophilic microbial communities from Obsidian Pool, Yellowstone National Park, USA - OP-RAMG-01 (SPADES assembly) (version 2) | ecosystem: Environmental > Aquatic > Thermal...
GGGGGTGAGGGGCAGCCCGCCGCGCCGCAGCCATCCCCCTCTCCCCTGTGGAGAGAGGGCAGGGGTGAGGGGCAGCCCGCCGCGCCGCAGCCATCCCCCTCTCCCCTGTGGAGAGAGGGCAGGGGTGAGGGGCAGCCCGCCGCGCCGCAGCCATCCCCCGCGCGAACCGAACGCGCAGCTCGCATCTTCGCCTCGCCGCGGGCCAGGCGTGCCGCCGCGCAGCACGGCGTCGACCTCAAGGCTATCCAGGGCTCGGGCCCGGGCGGCCGCATTGTCGAGGCCGACGTGCTGGCCTTCGCCGCAGCCCAGCCCCGCGCCACGCCACTGGCGCGCAAGGTGGCCGCCGAGGCCGGCGTGGGCCTGGCCAAGCTGGCCGGCAGCGGCCCTGGCGGCCGCATCACCCGCGCCGACGTCGACCAGCGCAGGGGCGCTGTCTCCGCGCCCCCACAGGCGGGCGGCCAGGCCGTGCCCATGGCGGGCGTGCGGGCACGCATCGCCGAACGCATGGCCGCGAGCGCCCGCGAGACGGCGCCGGTGACGCTCACCACCGAGGTGGATGCGACCCGCCTGGTGGAGGCGCGCACGCGGCTGAAGGCGGCCTACTCGGCCGAGCTGGGCTTCGACATCGGCTACAACGACCTGCTCATCGCCATCTGCGCCCGTGCCCTGCGCGAGCACCCGGCCCTGAACAGCCGCCTGGAGGGCGACTCGATCCGCCTGCTCGACGAGGTGCACGTGGGCCTGGCGGTCGACACCGAGCGCGGGCTGCTGGTGCCGGTAGTACGCCACGCCGACCGCCTGCGCCTGGCCGAGATCGCCCGCACGCTGCGCGAGCTGGTGGCGCGCGCCCGCCAGGGCCAGAGCGGCCCCGACGAGCTCAAGGGCGGCACCTTCACCATCACCAACCTGGGCGCCTACGGCATCGACGCCTTCACGCCCATCATCAACCTGCCCGAGTGTGCCATCCTGGGCGTGGGGCGCATCGCGCCGCGGCCCGCCGTGGTCGACGGCCAACTGGCCGTGCGCCAGCGCCTGTGGCTCAGCCTGACCTTCGACCACCGCCTGGTCGACGGCGCGCCGGCCGCCCGCTTCCTGCAGCGCATCGCCCAGCTGGTCGAAGAGCCCTACCTGCTGCTCTCCTGAGGCCAAGGAGGATCGGATGCCAACGGACCTGATCGTCATCGGCGGTGGGCCGGCCGGCTACGTGGCGGCGCTGCGGGCGGCCCAGTTGGGCGCCCACGTGGCCCTTATCGAGGCCGGGCGCCTCGGTGGGGTGTGCCTGAATGAGGGCTGCATCCCCACCAAAGCCCTCCTGGCCGGTGCCGAGGTCTACCGGCTGGTGGCCGAGGCGGCGCGCTTTGGGGTACGCGCCGGCCCGCCCGAAGCCGATTGGCCGGCCATGCAGGCGCGCAAGGCCGAAGTGGTGGGCAAGCTGGTGGGGGGCGTGCGCATGCTGCTCGAACGGGCCGGGGTGGAGGTGATTGCGGGCCACGCGCGCTTCAGCGGGCCTCAGTCGCTGGCCGTCGAGGGTCCCGGCGGCGTGCAGACCCTGGCCGCCCCGCGCGTGATCGTCGCCACCGGGTCGAGCCCGCTGCGCCTGCCCATCCCCGGCGCCGACCTGCCCGGCGTGCTCGATAGCTCGGCGGCCCTGGACCTGCCCGCCCTGCCTCAGAGCCTGCTGGTGGTGGGCGGCGGCGCGGTGGGCCTCGAGTTGGCCACCCTCTTTGCCGGCCTGGGCGTGCGGGTGACCCTGGTGGAGATGCTGCCGCGCCTGGCGCCCCTCGCCGACGCCGACGTGGGCGACGCGCTGCGCACCGCCCTTCTGCTCCAGGGTGTGAAGGTGCATGTGAACACGCGCATCGCCGCCATCGAGCCCGCTGCCGATGGCCTGCGCGCCCGCCTGGAGGGGCCGCAGGGCGAGCTGAGCGTCGAGGCCGAGAAGGTGCTATTGGCCGCCGGGCGCCAGCCCAACGTGGCAGGCCTGGGCCTCGAGGCAGCGGGCGTGCGCTTCGGCCGGCAGGGCATCGCCGTCGACGAGCGTATGGCCACCAGCGCCGGCTACATCCTGGCCGCCGGCGATGTGGTGGGTGGCAGCATGTTGGCCCATGTGGCCATGCACCAGGGGCAGGTGGCGGCCGAGAGCGCCTTGGGCCGGCCGGCGCGCATGCGCTACGAGGCCGTGCCCAGTTGCATCTTCACCCAGCCCGAAGCAGCGAGCGTGGGGTTGACGGAGCAAGCCGCCCGCGAGCAGGGGTACGACGTGCGGGTGGGGCGCTTCCCCTTCAACGGCAACGGGAAGGCCATCGCGCAGGGCCAGGTCGACGGCTTTGTCAAGGTGGTGGCCGAGGCCAGGTATGGCGCCGTGCTGGGCGTGCACATCGTGGGGCCCCACGCCAGCGACCTGATCCTCGAGGGCGCCCTGGGCCTGACCCTCGAGGCTACCCTCGACGAGTTCGCGGCCACCATCCACCCCCACCCCACCCTCGGCGAAGCGGTGGCCGAGGCGGCGCTGGCTGCCCTCGGCCGGCCGCTCCATCTGCCCGCATAGGCGGCGCTACGGCAGCATCGATGCGGCCACGTGCACGCACTCCTCTCGGGAGAGGCGCCCCGCCACCTGGATGAGCAGATCGCCATCCTGCAGCATGAGCAAGCCATCGGGCCCGCCCTGTTCCCAGCGGCCCGTCCTCGTCCAGTGGCCCTGCACCCAGAGGGCGGGCCGGCCGGCCACCTGCAGGCTTTCGACGCCCTCGCCCCCCGCCTCGAAGACCAGGCGCGGCCCCGCAGGCGCCTCGCCGCCACGGAACTCTTGAATGATCAGGGGACTTGCCATCATCGGCCCCGGAAGGGCGCCAGAATAGTGGAGCGCCACCGAGCGCTGGCCGTCGCTTTCTGACACGGTGACCTCGTCGAGCGCCATGCCATCGGGCAGATAGGAGGGCACGCGGATCGGGAAGCCGGCCGCCGCCTCGGCCTGCTCCACGCTGGGGTAGGTCTCGTCGCGCGCGGGCGCCGGGGTAGCGGTCGCTTGCGGCGCCACCTCGACCCGGGCGTGCCGGAAGGCAGAGATCACGCGGCCCACCGCCGCCCGGGCTGCCACCTGTAGCGGCGGCAGTTCCAGCGCGGCCAGCAGCAGGAGCGCCGCCACGGCGATGGACACGGCCGCGGCACGCGCCACGCGCCGGCCGGCAGGCCGCGCGACCCGGGCCCACTCCTCCTGCAGGCTCTGGCCCAGGCTCTGGATGAAAGCAGGGTCGGCGTCGGGGCACGCGTCGCGCAGCCGCCTGCCGAGCTCTGCCAGCGCCTGCACCTCTGGCGGCAGCAGGCCGCAACTGCCCGGGCTATCCAACGCATCGGCCAACATCTGTGCCTTGTCACGCATGGCCGCCCTCCCCGCCCGCCAAGCGGGCGCGCAGCCTCTGGAGCGCGCGGTACAGCAATACGCCCACATGCCCCGGCCTGAGCCCGGTCACCTGGGCGATCTCGGGGTACGTCAGGCCGGCGCCGAACTTGAGGGCCAGCACTTCCCGGTCGCATCCTTCCAGCTCACTCACCGCCTGCCAGAGGTCGATGCGCTCATCCAGGTGTAGCGCCGCGTCGTCGGGCAGCGCGTCGGTGGGGAGGTCGGCCACCTGCAGCGGCCCGTTCACCTCCGAGACGTATCGCGCCAGCTTGCGGCGGGCAATGCCGAAGAGCCAGGCATTGAACGAGCCGCGCTCGGCGCGGTAGGTGTGCAGGGTGCGGATGGCGCTGAGGAACGTCTCCGACACCAGGTCCTCGGCCAGGCTGGCGGAGCCGGTGTGCGCCCAGAAGTACCGGTACAGCTGGGGGGCGTGGGCCATGTACAGGCTCGCCAGGGCTTCGCGGCTTGCTACCGCAGCCCTGGCGAGCTGCTCGCTGCGGCCGTAGGGCACAGGTTGTGCAGGCAGGTGAGATGCTCGCATGCGCGCTGGATCTCCCTCGGAGGGCCAAGACGCCCTTGTCTCAACCGGCACCTCGATCTTTCCGGCGGCAGGAGCTCCGCTCCACCCCCATCAGCTCCGGCCGGCTATCGCCGTCGACGGTCAGGCCGTCTGGCGTCGGACTTCGACCACGTCGCGGATGCTCTCGATTTTGCTCAGGACCTGGCTGAGCTGGCCGATGCTCGTGATGCCCAGGGTGGCCACGATGGTAGCGGTCTGGTCGTTGTGGGTGGTCACGTTGGCGGCGCTCATGCTGATCCCCGAGTCGGACACGGCCGAGGCGATGTCGCGCAGCATCCCCGGCCGGTCGAAGGCCTCGATGTGGATCACCACCGGGTACACCTCGCGGGTTGGCCCCCAGCTTACCGGGATCAGCCGCTCCGTCTCTTCGATGTGCTTGAGCGTCGGGCAGTCGGCGCGGTGGATGGTGATGCCTTTGCCCCGGGTGATGAAACCCACGATGGGGTCGCCGGGGACGGGGTTGCAGCAGCCGGCCAGGCGCGTCAAGAGGTCGCCCACGCCGGTGACGCGGAAATCGGTGTGTCCCTGCGGCAGCGGCGTGATTTTGAAATCGGGCTTGCGCGCCGCTGCATCATCGATCTTGTTGGCGATCTGGATGGGGCTGATATCCCCGTAGCCGATGGCCGCCAGCAGGTCCTCCACGCGGCTGTACTTGAAGAGCCGGGCGATATCCTCGAACGACTGCTGTTCGAGCCCCAGGCGCTTCAGCTCGCGGTCGAGGATCTCGCGGCCCAGGGCGATATTCTGTTCGCGCTCCTGGCGGCGGAACCACTGGCGCACCTTTTGGCGCGCACGGGCGGTGGTCAGGTAGCCCAGGTTGGGGTTCAGCCAGTCGCGGCTGGGGCCGCCCTTCTTCGAGGTCAGGATCTCCACCTGTTCGCCGGTGCGCAGCTTGTAGTCGAGCGACACCAGGCGGCCATCGACCTTGGCGCCGCGGCAGTGGTCGCCGATCTCGGAGTGGATGTAGTAGGCCAGGTCCACCGGCGTGGCGCCGGCGGGCAGGTCCACAATATCGCCTTTGGGCGTAAAGACGTAGATGCGCTCGGCAAAGACGTCGGTCTTGAGCGAGTCGACGAACTCTTGGGGGTCCCTCACGTCCTTGCGCCAGTCGCTCACCTTGCGCAGCCAGGCGATCTTGGCCTCCACCGACGCGTTGCGGCGGGCGTGTTCCTTGTAGCGCCAGTGGGCGGCGATGCCATATTCGGCCACCTCGTGCATCTGGTGGGTGCGGATCTGCACCTCCAGCGGCTTGCCGTCGGGGCCGACGACCGCCGTATGCAGCGACTGGTAGTCGTTGTCTTTGGGCATGGCGATATAGTCGTCGAACTCGCCGGGGATCGGCCGCCACATGGTGTGCACCAGGCCCAGGGCGGCGTAGCAATCGCGCACCTTGTTGACGATGATGCGCACGCCGCGCACGTCGTAGATCTGGTCGAAGGTGCGGCCCTTTTCGCGCATCTTGGCATAGATGCTGTAGATGTGCTTGGGCCGGCCGGTCACCTGGGCGGCGATGCCCTCGGCCTTGAGCCGCTCCTGCAGGATGCCGACCACCTGCTGGATATAGGCGTCGCGCTCGGCCCGGCGCTCGGAGAGGTAGCCTGCGATCTGGCGGTACGCCTCGGGCTCGAGGAAGCGCAGGGCCAGGTCCTCGAGTTGCCACTTGAACTGCCAGATACCGAGGCGGTTGGCCAGGGGCGCATAGATCTCCAGCGTCTCGCGGGCCATGCGCACCTGCCGCTCGTGCGAAAGGCTGGCCAGGGTCTGCATGTTGTGCAAGCGGTCGGCCAATTTGATGAGGATGACGCGGATGTCGTCGACGGTGGCCAGGAAGATCTTGCGCAGGTTCTCGGCCTGTTCCTGCTCAAAGGCCTCGGCGCCGTCGAGCCGGCTCAGGCGGCGCAAGCGGGTCAGCTTGGTCACCCCGTCGACCAGTTGGGCCACCTCGTCGCCGAACTGCTCGCGCAGCTGGTCGAGGGTCACCGAGGTGTCTTCCACCACGTCATGCAGCAACGCCGCCTGGATGGTGGCGGCGTCGAGGTTCATCTCGTGGAGGATGGCAGCAACGGCCAGAGGGTGACAGATGTACGCCTCGCCCGACTCGCGCGTCTGCCCCTCGTGCGAGCATGCAGCGAGCTCGTACGCCCGTCGGATTCCCTCGGCCTCTTCGCCGTCAAAAGATCGGAGGATGTCTGCCAGAACCTTGTCGCCGTCCATGGTCGCCCGCGCGGCCGTTCGCCGCTTCATTCAAGATTAACATAGTATAGCGCAAGCGGGCGATTTCTGCAACGGTCACGCCTGCCACGAGAAGCGGAAAACGACCTCCTTACGCTGGTTTTCGCGCTCGGTGTACTCGATGCTGGGCGTGCCGATGGGGCGCATCACCATGAACTGGTGCCTGACGCTGAACCTAAAGTTCTGGTTCTGGCTGAGGGCATCGGCCAGAGCACGCAGGCCGGCGATGAACTCTTCCTTGGGCACCTCCTGGCGCCAGTGGTGCGCCAGGCTGCGTTCGGCAGCCTGGGCCGGCTGCTCGTGGCCACGCACGGCCACGTCGCTCTCCACCTCCTCTTCGGGCGGCCGAGACCTCTCGGCCACGGCGGGGTCGTTCCAGCCCGCCATGCGGATGGGTTCCCAACCTATGCCCATAGCGGCGCCCTCCCTTGCGCATTTTGGCTGCCCCTCCTCAGCAGGAGGCGTGCCAGCGGAGGCGCCGTGGGGCGAGAGCGCCGCTCAAGCGAGGCTTGGCGCCCCTTCCAGCTCTTCGGCGGCGCCGTTCGCATGCCGGTAACAGCCGTACACGTCGAGGCACAGGTCGCCCTGCCGCCTCCGCCACGCCGCATACTCCTTCTGCCGCGTCGCGCTGCGCAGGCAGGCCAGGTACTCCTCCAGGCTGGCGTACTCTGCCTCCACGACCACTTTGTGCACCCGGCCGACCGTCATGGCCGAAATCTGGCAGCCGCGGGGGTAGATCAGACGGTACGACTCCCAATCGCGCACCTCCCGCAGCCAGGCCAGGGCCTCGTCGGCTCTGCCCGAGGCCACCGTATACTCATGCCGAGCCACGATCACGACCCAGTCCCCCCTCTCGACGGTGAGATGAGTTGTCTGACAATAGTTGTCAGACAATTAGACGCAGAAGGGGAGCAGAAGTTACGGGCGGGTGCGCTCCGAGAGGACGAGCCGGGGCCGGATGCGCAGCAGCCGGTGCACCACCAGCCCGGCCACCGCCGCCAGGCCGAGCAGCGTGGCCGCATAGAGGAACATGGCCTGGCGCACCACCAGGTGCCACCGGTAGGCGCGAAAGTCGAGCGAGATGCTGTTCGAGGTTGCGACCGTGCCGTCGGCCAGGTGCACCACCGCCTCGATGCGGTGGGCCCCCTTGGGGTAGTCGCGCGTGTCGAAACGGAAGGTGAAAGGGTGCTCGGTGGCCCAGCCGACCAGGCGGCCGTCGATGTAGAAGGTGACCAACCGCGCATCCTCGGGCACATCCACCGCCGCTTCGAAGGTGCCGGCCACGCGGCCGAGCACCTCGGCGCCGCGCACCTTCTGTAGCGTCAGCCGCGCCTGCGCCGAATCGGCCCGCGCCACCGGCGCCGCCACCGCCACCCACACCGCCACGAGCGCCACAAGCGCCCACCACCGCCGCCCGCCTGCTCTGCCTCCTGCCATCGGAGCACCCCCCGCTGCGCTTCCAGGCCGCCGGCCGAACCACGTGCCGCTCTACTCTAGAAGACGTTGGAGGGGTGGCAAAAGTTGCAGAATCGTAACCTTAAATCTCGTCCGCGTTCAGCCTATAGGGATAGCCTCCCACCGCGAAGGACGCCAAGGACGCAAAGGCTCCAAGGGGAACCGCTTTGCGTTCCCTTGGCGTCCTTCGCGGTTCAAACCGTCCCTCGCGGTTCAAACCCCCGCCTCGCGCACGGTGCGCAGGCCGTGGCGCAGGGCCTCGCCCGGCTCGGGCAGCGGCAGGGCCTCGAACGACAGGTAGCCGGCGTAGCCGATATCGGCCAGGGCGCGCAGGACGCCCGGCAGGTCGAGGTGGCCATAGCCCGGCACCCAGCGGTTCGAATCGACCAGGTGCACGTGGCCCAGGCGCTTGCCGGCGCGGCGGATGGCGGCCGCCACATCGGCCTCCTCGATGTTCATGTGGAAGGTGTCGGCCAGGAGCTCGAGGTTGGGCGCGCCCAGTTCGTCGATGACGGCGCTGGCCTCGTCGAGGGTGTAGAGGTAGTCGCACTCGTAGCGGTTCATCGCCTCGAGGTAGAGCGTCACCCCCAGCCCCGCGGCCGCCCGGCAGCACTCGTCGAGGCAGTCGAGGAAGGCCTCCCGGGCCGCGGCGCGCGCTGCCGCCTCTTGCCCCAAGCGGCCACGCACCAGGCCGATGGTCACCCCCGAGCCGAGGTGGGCGGCCAACTGGATGTGCCCCTTGATGCGGGCCACGGCGCGGCGGCGCACGTTGGGGTCGGGGTCGGCAAAGGTGAGCCCCTCGCCGGCAGCCATGCCCGTGCCCAGGGTGGGGATGCCCAGCCGCAGCTCGCGCGCCAGCCGGCCCACCGCCACCCGGTCGATATCCTCCGGCCGGCGCAGGTGCAGCTCCACCCCGTCGTAGCCCAGCTCCGCCGCCAGCCGCAGGGCATCCTCCACCGGCCCGCGCACCAGGAGCGGCGCGCTGGCAGGCGCGGCGGGCGTGGCAGTCAAGGCGATCTTCACGGCGTCACGCTCCTGCAGGAAGGAACTGAGGGAACTATGGAACTGGGGGTCTCGAGTTCCCTCAGTTCCCTCGCCCTAGCACCCAATCTTGGGCAGGCGGTAGACCGTCTTCCAGCCCTTGCTCATCGGCTCGCGCAGGTAGGGCTCCATCTCCTCTTCCGTGCGCAGCGAGACCATCTCCACCGGCGGCACCTTGCCGGGCGGGAAGGCCTTCAGGATGTCGTCGCAGTAGAGGGTGAGGTAGCGCAGGATGGCCGCCAGCGGGCGTTTGGCCTTCTGGGCGGTGGCCAGGGTGGGCCGGCCCACCACGCCCTCGGGGGTGCCGGCGATCTCGATGGCCGCGTGGCCCTCGCTCTCCGACCAGCGGCTGGGCCGCCAGTAGTTGTCGACCGAGTTGTCGAGGTGGCCAACCGGCAAAAAGTTCTTGGCCTCGGTGTCGACAGCGTAGCGCATATCGACCATCTCGGGGAAGAGCAGGAGGCCCAGCGAGGTCTCGGACTCATCGGCATGGACGAAGGGGGTGTCGTACTCGCCGCCCTGCTCCTTGACGCGGAAGAACTCGCGCACGGCGCGGTGCCAGTCGATGACGCGGTAGATGCCCGGCAGTTGGTAGCGCTTGCAGAACTGCTGGATGGCTGCTTCGAGCACCCAGAGCTGGCCGTGGTTGTTCAGGATGATCTGCTTGCGGAAGCCGTCGTTCCACAGGCCGAGCATGGTGTCGATGAGGAACTCTTTGGCGACCTCCTCGCGGATGACCACCGTGCCCGGCATGCCCAGGTGGTGGTAGGGGTGGCAGCCGTACATCAGCGGCGGCAGGGCCAGGTTCACCGGCGCGCCGCGCTTGGCCGTGTAGCGGCGGACGCCCTCGGCGATGTGGCTGACGAAGAGGGTGTCCATGGCGCTCACGGTGTGCTGGCCGTGCAGCTCGGTGCAGCCCACCGGGATGATCACGATGTCGTTCTTGCGCCGGTTCTCCTCCACCTGGTGGCGGATGGTCGTCTGGATATACGAGCCCGGCTTGGCCCACTCGCAGGGCGAGGGGATGCCGTACTCGGCCAGGATGGCATCGATCTCGGCATCGGATGCCTCCCAGATCTCCTTCTTCAGCCGGCCGACGGCGTTATCCTCGAAGAACGGCTGGGCGTTCGGAACACTCTTGTCGCTCATTGTTACTCTCCTTGGGATGTGTGATGCGTGAAACGTAAAACGTGAAACGTAAGGCGTGAAAGGTGAAAGGTCGTGCGTGTTGCGTGCTCCGTCTCCCTGGCGCCGACGGACGGAACACGCAACACGTCTTACGTTTTGCGCTTTACGTTTTGCGCATCACGCTTTACGTCTCACGGCACCTGCACCATGACCTTGCCGCCGGAGCGGTCGGTCGACTGCCGGATGGCATCCACCGCCTTGTCGAGGGTGTAGCGGGCGGTGATGGTCTGGGTCATGTCGATGAGCCCCGAGGCCATCATGCTGATGACGTGGGGGAAGATGCCGTCGCCCGAGTGGCCCTGGGAGCCGAAGAACTGGGCGTGGCGCACCTGGAAGCGCTCCAGGTACATGGGCACCTTGGTGGCGGCGCGGCCCACCTGGGCGATCTTGCCGTCGAAGGCCATGGCCTGCTCCATCTCGGGGATGGTCTTGTCGGGCGCGCCGGCCGCCTCGACCAGGAGGGCGGCGCCGATGCCCTGGGTCAGGTCCATGATCACCTCGTGGGGCACGACTTCGCGCGGGTCGAAGACGTGGGTGGCGCCCACCTTCTTGGCCAGCTCGCGGCGCGAGGGCGAGACCTCGAACACGATCAGCTTGGCCGCGCCGGCCGCGTGGCACTCGGCGATGGCCGACAGGCCGATGGGCCCGGCGCCAAACACGACCACATCGCTGCCGGGCAGGAAGCCGCCTGCGCGGATAAAGACGCAGTTGTAGGCCACGCTGGCTGGCTCGACCATAGCACCGGCCTCGAAGAGGGCCTGGCCCTTGTAGCGGCCCTCCAGGTCGTTGAGCTTCCAGCAGTACTTGGCGCCGATGGCGATGTACTCGGCAAAGGCGCCGTCGATGGTAAAGCCGATCTCCTCCAGGTTCAGGCACTGGTTGGGGAAGCCGTCACGGCAGGGCCGGCAGTGGCCGCACCAGATCATCTCTTCGGCGGTGACCTTGTCGCCCACCTTCAGGTCATCCACTGCGCTGCCGACCTCCACCACCTCGCCCGAGAACTCGTGGCCCAGGATGGCGGGGAACTTGGTCAGGCCGGGGTAGAGGATATAGTCCTGGGCATCGGTCTCGTAAAAGTGCATATCCGAGCCGCAGACGCCGCAGGCGCGCACCCGCACCAGCACCTGGTCGGGGGCAATCTTGGGGGTGGGCACCTCTTTGACTTCGAGCTTGGGGTGGCGCCACACCGAGTTGCCGGTGATGGCCTTGCCGGTACGCTTCTCCCAGTCCGACACTTTGTAATCGGGCTTGGGGTCCCACTGTGCCGAGAGAACGAGAGCCTTCATGGTTATCCTCCTCCAAGGTATATCAAAGGCGAAGCTCGCCGTGGAACACAAAGGTGGTCGGTGGTCCGTTGTCTCTGGTCAGTTGTCGCTGCTTGACCCGTTGCATACGTGTGCACCCGTTTCAGCCAACACTCGGTGGCACCTCACGCCTCACGTTTTACGCCTTACGTTTCCCGCATCACCCTTGCGCACGACTCCCGCTCGACCAGCGCCGGTGCGAGCACCACGTCGCGCACGTCGGGTTCGCCGCGGATGAGGGTCAGGGCCATCTCTGTGGCCTGTTGGCCCAGGGCGTACTTGGGCTGGGCGATGGTGGTGAGGGGAGGCTGCAGGTGGGCCACGATGGCCACATCGTCGTAGCCGATGACCGAGAGGTCCTCGGGCACGCGCAGGCCGGCCTTGTGCAGGGCTGCCAAGAGCCCCACCGCGGTCATGTCGTTGTAGCAAAAGACGGCGGTGGCGGGGAGCTTGCGGCGCAGGAGCTCGTGGGCCGCCTCGATGCCGCCCTCGGGCCGGCCGTTGCCCTCCAGCACCCAATCCGCAGGCACGTCGAGGCCGCGGGGGCGCAGGGCCTGGCGCAGCCCCTCCAGGCGCACGTTGCTGGCCTGCGCCCAGACGGGCCCGGCCACGTAGGCGATGCGCTCGTGGCCCAGGCCCAGCAGGTACTTGCCGGCCAGTTCGCCACCGCGGCGGTCGTCGATGAGCACCGAGTGGGTGTAGGCGCCGCCGCGCTGGTTGTTGATCAGCACAATGGGCACGCCCACCTCGCGCAGGTGGGCCATGTAGAGGCTGCCCAGGCGCGAGGAGGTCACGATGATGGCGTCGACCCGTTTCTCGTGGAGGGCACGCACCGTCTTGAGCTCGCGTTCGGGCTCGGCCTGCGAGTTGCAGAGGATGGTGTTATAGTTGTAGCTGAGCGCCGTTTCCTCGATGCCCTGCACGACCTCGGCGATGAAGGGGTCGGCGATGGTGGTGACGACCAGGCCGATGGTGCCGGTGCGGCGGGTGACCAGCCCGCGGCCGATGGCGCTGGGTGCGTAGCCCATCTCATCGGCCAGGCGGCGGATGCGCTCCTTGGTCTCGGTGCTGATCAGGGGGCTATCGGCGAGCGCGCGCGAGACGGTGGAGTGCGAGACTCCGGCGGCCCGGGCAATGTCCTTGATCGTGACCGACATGGTAGCCTTCCCGGGTTGCACACGTGTGCAACCGCCCGGCAAAGAACGCCCCTCACCGCGAGGGGCCGGCGGACCATCTGTCTGTATTATACGATGCGTGGCGCAGTTTTGTCAAAAGCGGGGGTTCGCAGGAACTGAGGGAACTGGAGGAATTGACGGAACTGAGGCTTTGTGGGGTTTGGCCGGGTTTCTTACCCGGCAGACGGAGAGCCGGGTTCAGAAACCCGGCCTACCCCCTTCGTGTCCTTCGTGCTCCCGTGCTCCCCGCACGACTGCCTCACCACCAGCGGCGCGTCGAGCACGACCTGGCGCGGCCCAGCAGCGCGGTGGGCGATGAGGTCGAGCAGGAGCTCGGTGGCGCGGGCGCCAAAGTCATAGTACGAGGTGCGCACGGTGGTCAGCGGCGGCTGGAGAGTCGCCGCGGCGGGGATGTCGTCGTAACCGACGACGGCGACGTCGCGGGGGATGCGCAGGCCCAGCTCCGCCGCCGCGCGGTAGGCGCCGAGGGCGAGCATATCGCCCGCGGCAAAGACGGCCTCCGGCGGCCGCGGCAGGGCCATCAGCGCCTTGAGGGCCGTGTAGCCGCGCTCCTCGAACCAGTCGGCCACCGGCGGCACGAGCTCCGCTTCGTAGGGCAGGCCGTGCGCCTCGAGCGCCCGGCGGTAGCCTGCGAAGCGGTCGCGCCCCACGATGGTACCCAATGGGCAGACGAAGGCCACCCGCCGGTAGCCGTGGGCCAGCAGGTGCTCCGTGGCCTGGCGGGCGGCGCGCACATCGTCGACCACCACGCAGTTGGCCAGCTGCCCGGGAATGTAGCGCTTGATCAGCACGTAGGGCAGCCCGGCGTCGAGCACCGGCCGCATGTCGCCGGGGCGGACATCGGCCAGCACGCGGATCAAGAGCCCGTCGAAGAAGCGCTCCTCCACGATGGAGGCCAGGAAGCTGGCCGGATCGCGCTCGGGGTCCACTTTGGTGACCGAGAAGAGGGCGTCGTGCTCCCAGGCCACGGTCGCCGCGCCGGCGATGAGGTCGCCAAAGATGCCCGAGTTGCGCCGCCACTCCTGCTCGTAGAAGCCCAGGATGAGGAGGGCCAGGCGCGGGTGGCGGTTGCGCGCGGTGACGAAGGTGCCGATCCCCTGCTGGCTCTGCAGCCGCCCCTCGTTGACCAGCTCCTGCAGGGCGCGCCGCACGGTGATGGAGCTGACCTGGTGCTGGCGGCAGAGCTCGCGCAGGCTGGGCAGCATATCGCCCGGCTGCAGCTCGCCCGAGTCGATCTGGCGCTGCAGCGCGCTCTTCAGTTGCAGGTAGAGCGGCTCCGCAGCCGCCCGTCGCACCGGCATCCCATCCCCCTTCTTGACAGGAGGCAAAAGAGGGCCTATACTGTATATACACAGTATACACAGCAGGCGCGGCGCAGTCAAGTGCCCGCCGCAGTGTGGGTGTATCCCAGAATCGTAGGTGAACCTGCACGCCTCCGTCGCCGTGAGGGTCATTCTGAGCGGCAGTAACGGCCAGGCAGCACTGCAGCGCCAATTCCAGCGAAGAATCCTTGCTCGCCGTGGCACCAAACCACTCCGCGCGTGCCGTCATGGCGAGCAAGGACTCTTCGCTCGCTTGGCGCCACGCTGAGAGCTGGCCGCAGGAGCCGCTCAGAGTGACAAGCCCGTCTGGCGCCGCGCCCAACGGCTGCACCCCCTCCGACGGCCAGAGTCTACGCCGACGCTTCTGGGATAGAGCCCCGCAGTGTCATTGCTTCGCTTCGCTCGCAATGACACGCACAGACACTCATGGAGACGCACATGGACCAACTGCTGGCACTCATCGATTCCCCCGAGCTCTCAGCGCCGCTGGAGGGCCGCGAGGCCGAGGCGGCGGCCGAGGCGCTGGGCCGCCTGGCCGGTGGCCGGGTGTACCCGCGCTCGATCGTCGCCCGCGGCGGCGTGCTCTACTTCCTGGCCCGCGTGGAGGGCGGCGAGCGGCGGCTGGGCCTGCTCTCGCGCACGCAGGCCGGCCCTGGCCTGGGCTTCACCGGCATCGCGCAGCGGGTGAGCCTGGGCGGTGCTGACCTCACCCTGCAGCTCTCGCTGCCCGAGCATGGCAACGCCGTGGCTCTGCGCCGCACCTTGCCCTTTGCAGCGCCCCGCACGTTGGGCCTGGCCAAAGTCGCAGGCTGTGGCGACCGTTTGGGCCTGGCCACCCCCGGCCACGTGCGCGCCGTGCGCGGCACGGGCCTGGCGCCCATTTTCGCCCAGCAGTCGATCCGCGAGATGGCGCGCACCGAGCGCACCCCCGAGCAGGTGCTCGACGACGCGACCTGGGGCGTCTTCCAGGAGGGCTGGCGCGAGGGCTATGGCGCCGACGCCGACCACCTGAAGACCACCGAGGACGTGGACCTCTGCGTGCGCGCCGGTTACACCTTCTACACCATCGACCCCGGCGACCACGTCGACAATGACGCCGAGACCGCCGATGCCTCCGGCCTGGCGGCCCGGTTGGAGGCCCTGCCCTGGCACCTGCTCGAAAGCTCCCCGGCCGACCTGCGCCGCACCTACGTGGGCCGGCCCGCCGACCTGGGCGAGGGCCTGCAGCTCACCCTGAGCGAGGAGGCCTTCCTGCGCGCGGCCGCCAAGTACGGCCGGGCCATCGCCCACACCGTGACCCTCTACCGGCACCTGCGCCAGCGGATGGGCAGCCAGCCCTTCGAGCTCGAGATGTCGGTCGACGAGACCGCCGTGCCCACCAAGATCGCCGAGCACTACTTCGTGGCCAGCGAGCTGCGGCGGCTGGGCGTGCAGTGGGTCAGCCTGGCCCCGCGCTACAGCGGCCGCTTCGAGAAGGGCTCCGACTATATCGGCGACCTGGCCGTCTTTGAGGCCGAGATCGCCCAGCACGCCACCATCGCCCGCCACCTCGGCCCCTACAAGCTCAGCCTGCACTCCGGCTCCGACAAGTTCAGCATCTACCCGCTCATCAACCGCTACGCGGGCAACCTGGTGCATCTCAAGACCGCCGGCACCAGCTACCTGGAGGCATTGCGCACCGTGGCCCGCGTGGAGCCCGGCCTCTTCCGCGAGATCCTGGCCTTTGCCCGCGACCACTATGAGGCCGACAGGGCCACCTACCACGTCTCCGCGGACCTGGCCAGGGTGGCGGACCCGGCGCAGCTCGCCGACAGCCAACTGCCCGCCGTGCTCGACGATTTCCACACCCGCCAGGCCCTGCACGTGACCTTTGGCTCGGTGCTCACCGCCCGCACGGCTACGGGCGAGCACCGGTTCCGCACCCGGCTCTACGCCGCCCTGGCGGCCCACGAAGAAGCGTACTATGCCGCCCTCGAAGCCCACTTCCAGCGGCATCTGGAGCCGTTTGCCAAACGAGGGAACTAACGGAACTGGTGGAACTGACGGAACTGGGAACCTGAAGG
>Ga0078972_1011533_pt1 | contig 15780 bp, 16 predicted proteins | sample YelNatPaOPGAMG01_FD_67568 | JGI IMG/M metagenome (GOLD analysis project Ga0078972, IMG submission 67568) | Hot spring thermophilic microbial communities from Obsidian Pool, Yellowstone National Park, USA - OP-RAMG-01 (SPADES assembly) (version 2) | ecosystem: Environmental > Aquatic > Thermal...
GCACATGAGGCAGGAGGCCGAATGTGCGAGGGTAGATTTTCCGTGCCCTTCCCTTGAGCAAGACCTGAGGAACGGAAAGATGATGACAATGACCCTCTACCCTCCACAGCGGGGTTTTTTGCATTGTAGCACTGGCTGGCAAGCCAGTGCTACTCTTATATTTCTTACATTTTGCCTCGCAATGACGCTAGAGTTATTTAATTTCCAAAAATTGTGAATTGCTGAATTTTATTTAAAAAAACAACTGGTGAAGCTTATGAAAATTGAGACTTGAAAATTCATTTGATTTATTTTCATAATTGATTTAAGATTTATCAATTTAAATCGGGAGTTTTTATATATGAAAAAAACTTTTTTGATTTCCTTTTTTCTTTTTTTTATTTTCACACTTTCACTTGCAGAAAAAGTAACAGATAATGTTAATGAATATTTTCTCAAGAATGGTTTAAAGGTAATTATAAAAGAAAATCATAATGCCCCTCTTGTATATGTTGGAATGTGGTACAGGGTTGGCAATAGGAATGAGCATCCTGGAATTTATGGCATTGCACATTTTCTCGAGCATATGCTCTTTCGTTCTACAAAAAATATTCCAGGTGGTGATATTACAAAGACCCTGACAGAGCTCGGTGGAATGGCAAACGGCTGGACTTCTTACGATACCACAGCATACTGGGAAGTATTGCCATCTACAAAGCTTGATGTGGCACTTAATATTGAAAAGGAAAGAATGATAAATGCCCTTGTTGATAAAATTGAATTTGAAAAAGAAAGAAATATAGTACTTTCGGAACTTAATAATAACCGCAATTCTCCATATTCCATTCTCAATGAAAAGCTTTTTACAGAGGCTTTTCCAGGTCTTCCATTAGGCGAGCAGTTTAATTTCGATAAAATAAAAGATTTGGAAAATCTTAAGTTTGAAGATATGGTACATTTTTATCGGAAATATTACAATCCAGAAAATGCTTTTCTCATTATAGTTGGAGACATAGAAACAAAAAAAGCTCTGCAGAAAGTCAAATACTACTTTGAAAGTATTCCTCGTGGAGAGCCTGTTGAAAATTTTGTTATAAAAGCCACCAATCGTTCGACAAATACAGTTGTTGTAAATGGAATTGCACCTGCACCCTTTGGCACTGTGATTTATTATGCCCCACCCGCAAACATAAGCAATAGAGATTTCATTGTTCTATCTTTTATAGATTCTATAGAGCTTGTGGATGGTCTGGGTTATTATGCTACTCCAGACGATACTGTTGCTTGGAATGATTTCGGAGGGAAAAATCCTTTCTACATCTCCGAAATGATTGATGAAGATTATATCCGTACACAATTACCGGTATTAAAAAATAAATTTTTTAATAAAGAAAGAATAGAATACTCAAAATTGGTTGATATTGCGGGCTTAATAGGCGGAATGGAAAGGCGTGGTTCCTATAGACTTTACGATTTATTGATGGAAGAATATAAAAAAATTACACCTGAAGATGTTTTAAGGGTGATCAATAAATATCTTAATAGGACAAATGCCGTTACAGGCATATTCGATGTTAAAAAAGGAAAAAATACTTATGGTTTACAGAAGGTCGCGGAAGCAACTTCACCGGAGGCAATAAGTGAAGACCAGAGAAAGGAAGTGATTAATGTTGATAAGGAAGGATCATTAAAAGAATTGATTCGCTATAGAAAAGAGGTTAGTGATATCCTGAAAGGCGTTCAGGAAGCAACCTCCCGGTACTTAAAAGATTTACTTGATACCACCCTTGAGAATGGATTAAGAGTCATTATTAAGGAAAGGCATCAGAATGAACTCTTATCAATTCGTTTTTCTGTACCTGCAGGCATTGCCTTTGAGCCTTCAGGAAAACCTCATTTAGCAGAGATTGTCTCATATCTTGTTTTCGATGGCGGACCTTTTGTAAGAGAAAAAAACAATCTTTCTATTGAAGGAGCATCTATTCGCAAAGATTTAGAAATTGACTACGCCACTCTTTCAATAGATTGCACATCCGATAAGATTGCAGAGACTCTTGATATGCTGAGTAAATCGATCCTTGAAAGACAGTTTATTCCGTTAATATTAGAAATGAAGAAAAATAACCTAAAGAGAGAAAGGATCTTTTTAGAATCAAAGGATTATCCCGGAATTCACGCAGAGAGAAATTTAAATAAAATACTTTATCCAGAAACACACCCATTGCGAATAAGAGAGGAAGCTGTTGCTAGCTCTTATGATAGCATAACAATGGACGATGTGGTTAGTTTTTACAGAAGATACTATCGTGCAAATGGCTCAACTTTAATCATTATTGGCGATGTTAAAAAAGAAGAAACCCTGAAGTTGGTTCAGAAGTACTTTTCAAAGTGGAATAGAGGCGAAAAATTTTCCCGTGCAAATCTTCCCATGATAAAACTTCCAGAAAAAGATGTAAAAATTAAAAAAAATATGCCCGGAAAAAATCAAACAATTATATTGTTTGGAGCACCGGGTATAGATCATAATGATCCTCTATACATTGCAAATATAATGCTCTCATCCATCGTCGGAAGTGGAGGTTTTTTAAATTCAAGGCTTGCAAGGGCAATTCGTGTTGAACAGGGGCTTTCTTACAATGCAGAGGCATGGTTTGAAACTTCCCTCGGGGAATGCCCTTTCAAAGGATATATTCAGACTGCACCACAGAACAGAGAAAGGGTAATAAATATTTTTAAGAATGTTCTTAAGGAAACAAAAGATAAAGGCATCTTTGAAAAAGAACTTCTTCTTGCCAAGGTAAGCCTTCTTTCAAGATTTGCAAATATGATGGAAACAATTCCTCAACAGGCAGATTTTATTGAAAGCTTTGCCCTTTACAGAAATGATCCTAGATATATAACAAAGTACCTTGAAATATTAAAAAAGGTCAGTCAGAAAGAGGTTAACGAATGTGCAAGAAGATTTCTTCATCCCGATAATCTCTATATAAGCATTGCAGGACCAGAATAGTAAAAGAGGAATGTTATGAGGAAAATAAGTTTAATAATAATATTTTTTCTTAGCCTTGGTTGTGATTCAAAGCAATCAGTATTAATTCCACACACCACATATGTGAAGGGTAAAAACTTTCCGGTATTTACGGACAAAGGCGTCTTCTTTAAAATCTATGTGCCGGAGGCAACACTTGTTACAATCGCCGGAACATTTAATGGCTGGAATGAGATTGCTACTGAGATGAAAAAAGATGATTCGGGGATATGGTATATAAAGCTTCCTTTAAAAAAAGGGAAATATTCATACAACTATGTCGTTGATGGATACTGGATCCCAGATCCAGACAATCCTTATCTTGAATATGATGGAAATGAAGGCGTAAGCTCTGTAATCGTTGTACCTTAAGTATAAATTCCCTTATTCAAAATTTTTGGTATAAATTGATAAATAATGTAAAATAATAAAGAGGGAATTAGTTGAAAAGGTTTGAGTTTCGTTTACAAAAACTGCTTGAGATTCGCAAAAGAAAAGAGGAACAGGAAAAATTAGAGCTCGCAAAAGCCAGCGGAGCCTATCAGTTTGTACTTAACAAAAAGGAAAAAATATTATCTAACCTCGGGGAAAAGCGCAAAGAGCTGTCAAATAAAAAAGGGCAATTGAATCTCAGGGAATTGCAGGCTTATGATAGTATGGTAAAGGATGCAGACCTTGCAATAAAAAAACTTGATGTTGAAATAGAAGAGAAGAGAAAGATAATGCAAAAACACATTGATAAATATGCCGAGCTAAAAAGAGAGAGAAGGGTTGTTGAGGTACTCAGAGAAAAGGCTTATAAGAAATATGAAGAAGAAGCAGGAAAGGAAGAGCAAAAGCTTATAGATGAAATAGGAAAGGATCTGTTTATTAAGAATAAAGAGAACAGGATAATTTCCGAAAATTAATGTATGAGAAGGGAGGGAGTATGATAGAGGGAATATCAAACATATTTAATCGTATAAACGAAATTCACTCCAGAATAGCAGAGATTCGTTCAATCGGAAAAAATATTCCAATAAATCCTGTTCAACCGTACGAAACACAAACGTCCACAAAGGAAGAAAAAACCGATGGTCCGAAATTCAGCGAAGTATTAAGGCAAATTCTTGAGGAAAATGGATCTTTACCTGGAAATTCGGAACTTCCAGAAGTGGGAAATAGATTTGATCAAATAATTGGTAACAAAAAGGATTCACAGGAAATTTTAGAGCTTCTTTATAAAAAGCTTCAGTCAAATGAGGGCAGGCAGGATATTAATGGCATTATTCAGGATGCTTCCGAATTGTACAGGGTAGATCCGACTCTGATAAAAGCTGTAATAAGACAGGAATCAGAGTTTAACAAAAATGCCGTTTCAAATAAGGGCGCTATGGGACTGATGCAGCTTATGCCAGAAACAGCAGAACTTCTTGGAGTAACAAATCCTTTTAATCCATTGCAGAATATTATGGGTGGCACACGGTATTTAAAAATGCTTCTAAATAAATACAATAATGATTTAAATCTGGCTCTTGCCGCATATAATGCAGGGCCGCAGGCAGTGGATAAATATGGCGGTATTCCTCCTTTTGAAGAGACGCAGGGATTTGTAAAAAAAGTTCTTGATTATTTTGATGAATACAAAAATTTCAAGTAAAATAAATAAATCCATTTTGTTTAAAGGATTTTATTCATAATGAACAGAAATAGAAGAATAATCTTTTTGCTTGCGATTAATCTTGGAATAGCCTTTCTATCTCTTTACATACTTGATGTACTTGAGGTGATTGATTATCGTCAGATCTTAAGCAGGGTGCCTTTCTTAAGAGAAACCTATGCGACAAGAATTGAAGACCCCTATCTTCTTGAAAAAGTTGAGCTTGAAAAAAAATGGCAGATACTTGACGAAAGAACAAGGAATTTTGAAGAAGAAAAGAAAAAGCTTGAGGATGAAGCACGACAGATAGCACTTGAAAGAGAAAACCTTGAAAAAGAAAAGAATAATGTTAAGAGCATGATAGAAAACTTTGAAAAGATGAAATCCGATAGAGAATCTTATGAAAAAAGGGTTGATAACATAGCCTCGCAGATTGAGAGTATGCGTCCGGAGTCTGCTGTAAAAATTCTTGAAAAGCAGGATGATATGCTTATAATAGATATTTTCAAGCGAATAGATGCCCATGCCCAATCAGCAGGTCGTCAGTCAATAGTGCCATATCTTCTTTCTCTTATGGATAGTGAACAGGCTGCAAGGATTCAAAGAAAGATGGCAGAGTAGTTTTAATTCTTTACCTTAAGCCTTATCTTTGCAAAGCATCTGTAAAAAGATGAAGATATATATTCTTTTTTGCTGTAGCCTTCCCCACGATTTCTTCTAAGATATGAATTTATGATATAGAGCTTTCCATTAACCTGACGGAATGCATGCGTGTTTGGATAAAATAAATTAATTCTGTCTTCATCTACACCACTGTTTGAAAAATGAATATAGTAAATCGTATTATGCCTTCCTGTACCGACAACAATTCCTACATGAGTTAAAGCATCATCCCACTTCCCATTTCTGTTTATATCATAGGTATTATCGAAAAAAATTAAATCCCCTGGATTTGCCAGTTTTGAATCATAAGTAAATCCATACCTTATAAGACCATTATAAAGTGAACTAACTCCTCCTCTACCCCTGCCATAAGTCTTTTCGAGATCAAAGCCCGCCCTGTAATAGACATATCGAACAAAACCAATACAATCAGATGTAAAGTGCTTTCCATTTACAGAAGGCACATATTTTAAACCAACCGATTCTCTGGCTATCTTAACCACCCTCTTATAGAATTCTTCAGTTCCTTCGGAAGCATCTGCATAAAGCGGGATTGAAAGAATAATAAATAGAATAAAAACAAAAGACTTCATTTTAAACTCCGTTTTAGTATATAAGTATCGGAAAAAATAAAAAGTTTCTTTGTAAATTTTTTACTTGTGGATTAAAATAAAAAAGGTTTATTTTTGTGGAGGCTTTTTATGTTCCTTGGTTTTACAGGTCCAAATGCTTCAGGGAAGGGAGAGGCAATAAAATATCTTGTGGAAAAGAAAAAGTTTATATCATTTTCCCTTTCGGATATCATAAGAGAAGAGGCAAGAAAAAGAGGTCTTGAAGTTACAAGGGATAATCTTATAGCCATAGGGAATGAGCTTAGAGAAAAAGAAGGACCTTCAATACTTGCAAAAAGAACTATCTTAAAAATAAAAAATGCACCACAGGCAGTAGTCGATAGCATAAGAAATCCCTATGAGGTGGAGGAGCTAAGAAAAAACTTAAAGGACTTTAAATTAATTGGAATAACAGCTGATGTAAAAACAAGATTTGAAAGGGCTAAAGCCAGAAAAAGAACAGGAGATGGAGAAACGCTTAAGGAATTTATTGAAAAAGAGGAAAAGGAAAATTCTACGGACAAAAATGCCCAGCAGCTAAATAAATGTTTTGAGATGGCAGACTTTAAGATTGACAACTCAGGAAGTCTAGAAGAACTTTACTGGAAAATTGATGGTATTCTTAATGAATTAAATTATAAACCATACAAAAGACCATCCTGGGATGAATATTTTATTAAGATGGCATATCTTGTTGCAGAGCGTTCAACTTGCCTGAGACACCATGTTGGAGCTGTTATTGTAAAAAACAATTATTTAATCAGCTCGGGTTATAATGGCGCCCCATCGGGTGTAAAAGACTGTACTGAACTTGGATGCCTAAGAGACCAGTTAGGTATACAGTCCGGCACAAGGCATGAGGTTTGTCGAGCAGTGCATGCAGAGCAGAACGCCATTATACAGGCGGCCATTCATGGAAGTGGAACTGAGGGTGCTACAATATACTGCACACATTCGCCCTGTATTATCTGCGCAAAGATGATTGTTAATGCAAAGATAAAAAGGTTTGTTACAAGCTCTTACTATCCTGATAAAACCTATGAAGAGCTATTCAAGGAAGCGGGAATCAAATTTGATATAATAAAAAAGCCAGATTTAAGCATAACTACTCTGGATTAAAGGAAAGTTTATTATGAAGGCTTATTTCTTAAAGCGAATACTTTTAATATTTCCAACAATTCTTGGAATTACAATAGTTTGCTTCTTAATAATGCAGGCGGTACCGGGAGGCCCTGTTGAACAGGCGCTTCAGAGAATGCGAAGATCAGTGGAGGGAAAAAGTGCAGTTGGTTCAACAGGAAGTATGCAGGAAAGGATGACTGAACAGGAACTTGAAAACATAAAGCGTTACTATGGATTTGATAAGCCTGTTCTTGTAAGATATTTCATATGGCTTGGAAAGCTTTTGCAGTTCGATCTTGGAACATCCTATACATATGAAAAGCCTGTAACGGAGGTTATTTTCAGCAGACTTCCTATTTCATTAACCTTTGGTCTAACAGGCCTGTTTTTTACCTTCATTGTATGCATTCCGCTGGGAATAAAAAAGGCCCTTTCTCACGGACTTATTTTTGACCATGTTTCAAGCCTTCTTGTCTTCGTCGGATATTCCATTCCACCATTTGTCCTTGGGGTTATTCTTATTGTTTTGTTTGGAGGCGGAAGCTTCTGGAATCTTTTCCCGATAAGCGGTGCTTACTCAGACCATTTCGAGGAGCTATCATTTTTTGGAAAGATTGTTGATTTTGCCTATCACATGGTTTTGCCTGTTCTATGTTATACCATAGGAAGCTTTGCTACGCTTACATTGCTTATGAAAAACTCGCTTATTGAACAGTTAAACCTGGATTATATGCGGACTGCTCTTGCAAAAGGGCTTTCGTATAAACAAGCAGTCTTTAAACATGCCCTCCGTAATGCCCTTATTCCTATTGCAACAAACATAGGAATGGTAATACAGGTTATACTTTCAGGTTCTATTCTTATAGAAACCATCTTTACAATAGATGGAATGGGGCTTTTAGGTTATGAGGCTTTGCTCAATCGGGATTATCCTGTGGCACTCGGGCTTGTTGTTATTTCCAGCCTTCTGACCTTAATTGGTAGAATTATCTCTGACCTATGCCTTGTTCTTGTTGATCCAAGGATTAGATTTCAGTAGAGGTTTTAATCTTACGATAGATCTATTTAAATACCTTCTGATATTTTTCAGGTGACTGAAGCGAGCCAATGTCAATATCTATATCAAGATCTGGCCACCTAAACTGCTCTGGATCCAGTCTTTTCACATTCAGGATTTGTTCAATCGATGCACCTTTAAACCCAGGGAATTCATCAAAGCTAACAAAATATTCTATTCCATCCACAAGCATCCAGAAACCAGTTCGTTCAATGTTTGTAACTTCATATTCCAAAATGTCTGTCCCATTCTGATAAACTCATAACGTTTCTTCCTATATATATGGCAATATTTTATATAGCCCGCACGTATTTTACAAAAAAAGAATTGTTTCATCAGCAATTCCCCATTTTTGAATGAATTACAATAAATCGTTACTTCGACAGATTATTAAACCACAACATTTGTGGTTAGAATGTTACTTTTTCTTTGTCTCCAGCAACAAAGAAAAAGTAACCAAAAAACCCTGCCCCGAGCAGGGTCAAGGGGAAACCTTCTTACTTTCTTTCTCAACGATGAGAAAGAAAGTAAGCAAAGAAAGAATCGCCGACACCGCTTTATCGGCCAGTTCTTCCTCTATACCAATGGTGTTAACCTTAATACTTTATTTTCTCCTCGCCTCTTTAACTATATGGCTTTTTCATCATCACATCCTGTGCTGATTCAAAAGCCCCGCCGTAGTCCTTTACGGCGTGGTAAACTTCTCCTTTATGCAATAGCGGTTAACACGCTCTATCTATAAACAATGCTTCCTCTAAACACAAATTACTATAACCGGATCGCGGTGTCGGATTTTTTTCTTTTTTCATTTTTTATTTCCCCTATTCAATAATCCCCGCTGTGGTTTTTACTTCCGGTCATTGTCATCATCTTTCCTTTCCTCAGGTCTTGCTCAAGGGGAAGGGCACGGAAAATCTACCCTAACGGCAGTCAAAAAGAGTTGTTCAACTCTGTAAAATTTCCTTCCGATAGATTTACATAATTGAAAAATAGGTATAAAATATGTTATAAAAGGTCTGCTCAAAAATAAGGTTTTGGGTAGACCGGGAATAAAAAATTGTTATATAGTTCAAAAGAGGAGGTTATTTTATGAGAATATTTCTATCAGGGTTGATTGTTTTCTGTCTTTTCGCCACAACTTTTGCTCTAAATATCGATGCTCTAACTCCAGAAAAAAGAAGTACTTTTGCTTCTGACTGGCTTGAAACCGGAAAGGCTTACTATGCAAACAAAAAGATGAAAAAGGCTAAGAATTGCTACCTTCTTGCTAATAGGCTATATCCCATGGGGCAGGTTGGAGAAGAGGCAAGAACATTGTTAAAGCAAAATTTTGATATTAGAGTGGAATATAATCCTGATGAACAGTTTGGGGATTACATTAAAAGGGCTGAGAAACTAACCGAAAAGAGATATAAGCTTAATAATTATCTAATGGCCCTTGAAATCAAGCAGGATAATGATGTTCTTCATAAAGTAGCTTTGCTCTATTTATCTCTTGAAGAAAATGATAAAGCAAAAGAATATCTGCAAAAAGCCCTTGACGCAGGATTTCCAGAGGAAAAGGTTAATCCATCTTTAAAGAAGCTTTTGCAGGAATAGAGTAAACTCTGGGGTTTATCGGGGAATAAAGTGGAATTTTTATTTATCAGCCTCGGATTATTCTTCATGGTAGGATATTATCTCTTTCATACAATGCAGGATCATAAGATCAAGAAAGCCGAAAAAGCAGTACAGGATGGTGATCTGGATACTGCGCTTTCTATTTTTATGAATGCTTTAAGAAAAAATCCAAATGACATAGAAACACTATGGCATCTTGGAAACATAAATGAAGAAAAGCAGCAGTATCCAGAAGCCATTGGTTATTATTCCAAACTAATTGAACTCGGGAAAGAATCCAAATTATTTACCATATTTGAACTCTACAAAAGGATCGGGCTTCTATACAGAAAGCTGGATCGGGATCAGGATGCCCTTGATTTCTTGCTTCAAGCCTACAATATGATTCAATCCTCAAAGGAAGTACTGGAAAATATCGCAATGATAATATACTCACAGAAGTTCTTTTACAGAGCTCTTGTTTTCTTTGAAAGGGCTTTTCAATTCTTAAGCACCAAACCCGAGTTTTTAAAACACTATGGATTATGTTTGCTTATGGTAGACAAACTCAATGACTCTGTTTCAATCCTTGAAGAATCTGCAAAACAGGATCCTCATGACTATCAAACAAGATACATACTTTCCTATGTTTATCTAAGAATAGGAGCCATTGAAAAGGCGCGCGAATTAATTGAAGATATTGTAAATACAGACAGGGCTTATTTAAACTCAGAGCAATTGTACTTTGCTATAAAAATGATATTTATAATTTATCTTAATGATAAAAACTATGAGATAGTACGGGAGTTAGCTTCTCAGCTTTCAAAAATTAATGAAACCATTAAGAGCAAGAACCTTGAAGAAGAAATAAACATGGCTTATATCTTCTTCAGGATAAAGCAGAGTTATTATGAACTTGCCCTTGAAACCATAAGCAAAAATATTTCCTTACCAGATGAAATGGAAGGGTTGAGTGAAGAGGAAAAGGTAAAATTAAAAGAAAACAAGAGCCATATTTATGATCTCGTCTCTACACTAAACAGGTATAAAAAAGAGAGTGAAAAAGTATTGCTTACAGAAAACAAGCCTTTAAAATTCGACGCCGAGTTTGCTTCTCTCGAAAATAAAGCCAAAGAAGCTCAAAAAGAACTCGATCTGCTTTACCAGGAATGGCAATGGAAGTTTATACCCCAGGAAAACATATGGCTTTTCTTTAAACCAAAAACAAAGGTAGAATTCGATCCAACATTGATTCTGGACAAATACGCTGAAGATACAATTCGATCTTTAAAAAGAAAAGCTCAATATCTTCAGAAAGAAAAAGAAGAAGAATATGTACCGGAAGAAAAAGAAGAAAACCCCTGTGAAAGATTTCTCGCAGCAGACTTCCCTGAATTCTTAAGTAAATCTATAAAGCTTGCCGAAAACATGGGCTATAAAGTAATAAACCAGGCTGTAAAGATAGATTCACTTGCATACTCTGAAGGCAAAGCAATAGATATGCTTTGCGAGGAAAAATATCAACGGGATTCGAGAATCCTGTTCTGCATTCGCCGCTGGAAGGAACCAATAGGTTACATAAGCATTATACCCATTATACAGGCGCTTAAAGCAATGAATGCAAGTCGCCTCATAATAGTTTCCACCTCAAGTCTTTCCATTGAAGCTTTACGCGCGGTAGAAGGAAATAAAAAGATTAGCTTTTATCTATGTAACGAGGTTGCAAACTATCTTGTGTAGAATTACTTTCTCATCTAAAATGAGGTTAATATGAAAGAGTCAAACAGTGATAAAAATAACTCAAATGTCCGTATTGATAGATGGCTTAAAGCTGCACGATTTTACAAAAGCCGCAACAGTGCATCCGAAGCCATAGAAAGCGGCGAGGTTAAGTTAAATGGTGAAAGAACAAAACCGGCCAAGACTGTAAAAACGGGAGATCTTATTACAATACGTAAAGGTAAATATTACCGCGATTTTATAGTCAAAGGCATCTCCTCTCGTGCACTACCTGCGAATCTTGCAAAAGAACTATATGAAGAAAAGCTTCCCGAAGGTATCACACCGGAAATGAAAGAGATGATTGAAATACTAAAAAATCAAGAAAAACAAAAACGCCGTGAATGGAAAGAAATAAAAGAAAATAAAAAGAAGCGTAGAGAAACCCGCCGATTCAAATATGGATAAGTCTACCTTGTGTATTCAATAACCTTTACCACCTCAAGTACTTTTGTTTCTGTATATCCCATCGCCATCATTTTCTTTGCAATTTCCTTTGCTTCATTCAGATTTTTTATGCCACGGATTTCAGCCACATATATGTCATTCCTGTAAAATATGCCTAGAGGGAAATTCTGCTTACTACGAACTATATCCGCAGCAACCAAATTTGCCACACTTAAATCTTTAAACTCCCCTACTCTAACAACATATTCTATTAAATCAGATCTCACCACATTTCCATTTAATCCTTCAGCCTCAGTCGATATATTCTCCGCTTTTTCTTCAACTCTATCAATCGAACTTATTGTCTCGCTATGATAAGGGGGTTCTGCAGGGCTTAAATATGCTTCGGTAATCCAGCGCACATCATCCGTTCTAACTATATTTATCTTTTTTAAATAATCAAGGAACTGATTGGCCATAGAAGTTTCAACAGAAAGTGGAAAATTACTCTTCAAAAGGGAAAAAATGTAAAGGGACTTTTCATAATGATTTTCTATATCATTCCTATAAAAATAACATTTTCCTGCATAATAGAGTAATCTTGCCCCATTATCATAGGCATATTTCTTAAGCTTTAAAGCCTCCTGAATAAGTGAGTGTGCCTCGGCATATTTTTTTCTATCAAGCGATATCTTTATTAAAATTAAGAATCCCTTGTAAGCAAGGGCATTATTCTGGGTTTGCTTTAGAAGTTTATTAACATATTCTACTGCCTCAACTTGTTTTCCATTACCAGAATATATCAAAGCAAGCATATAATAAGACTTGTCTGTGTTGATTCTGCTATACATATCGATAGCTGCTTGCTGATTATCCATAATGTAAAAAATATCCGCAAGCTTTTCTACAACATTTGTCCAGTACTGAAACTCCGGATATTTATCCTTCAAAATAGAAAGGTAATCGATAATTTTTACATAATCCGTCTCAATAAAAGAGAGCATATAAATTGCATATGGAACAAATCTTGATTCAGGATATTGGTTGATAAGTTGAAGATAATAATTCCTGGCTTCTTCATACTTTTTTATCCTGTATTGTTCATTTGCCTGTTTATAAACAATATAAGCCTGTGGTTCATAGGTGTTTTCAGAAAACAACTTCCCCACAAGAAAAATAAAAATAAAAAATAAAAGAACCCTTTTCAATTCTATCCCCTTTAAAAGACTTTATTAAAATATCGGAAAAAATAGTCTTTTCATAAGGTAGAATTATTTTTTATCGATTAATCTCTCCTTTTATAGCCTGATAAATCCTTATAGTTGCCATTGACCTGTTAAGGGTATAAAAATGAAGCCCATTAATCCCACTTTTAAGTAAATCAAGACACTGTTCTATAGCGTATTCAATCCCGATTTTTGTTACAGCATCCGAATCGTCTTTATATTTTTGAAGCTTTTCTCCAAGCTCTACTGGAATTTCTGCATTGCACATTGAAGAAAATTTATATATCTGAGCAAAGCTTGTTATAGGCATTATTCCTGGAATTATTGGAATAGAAATTCCATGCTTTTCAAGGATGTTCAAGTACTCATAAAACTGATCATTCTTAAAAAAAAGTTGCGTAATCCCAAATTCCATTCCTGTATCTATTTTCTTCTTTATATAGTATATTTCCTTTTCCCAATTTGAAGATTCAGGATGACGATTAACAAAAACTGCACCGCCTATGGAAAAATAATCGGAGAAATTGTCTCTTATAATTTTTATTAAGTCTGAAGCATGCGGAATCTCATTAGATTTTTTAGTCGGTTCAGGATCTCCAACTTGAGGATCTCCACGGAGGGCTAGAATATTGTGGATATTTGCATCCCTGTAATCTTTTAATATTTCGAGTATCTCTCTCTTTGTATGGGAAATACAGGTAAGATGTGCCATCACATTAATACTCTCTTCCTGGGCTATTCTTTCCACTATTTTTCGGGTTCTATCCCTTGTAGAGCCACCTGCGCCATATGTAACAGAAACAAAGGAGGGATTTAGTTCTGATAATTTCTTAATGTTTAAAAAAAGCTCCTTTTCTCCTTCTTCGGTTTTTGGAGGAAAAAATTCAAATGATACCGTAAACTGCTTCTTTAATATGTCAATAATCTTCACAGACGACTCCCGGCAATTTAGTTCTCTACTTTTATATTGAATCTGATTACATATTCCCTGAAATAAACCTCATATTCGCCGGGACCTATCCCTTTGAAAATAACCTCTGGACCCTCAGGAGAAATGGAATATATTGACTTTAACGATCCCTTTTTTCTAAGTATTGCCTCGCTACTGGAAAGCTCTGGAGAACGCAATAGAACCCAGAAAGTATCTTCCTGCACCGGCACAACCTCAAGGTTCGCAGGTATTTCATCAATTGTATAAACTGCTTTTTTAATTCTTCTGCCAGAAATCGTCCTTGTTTGCGGTAAAAGCTCAATCCTGCCTGTACCTGCGGAAGGCAATACCCATTCAAAATCCTGATTCTTTGCAAAAATAGTCACAAAAGCCTTCTTTCTCAAAGGTTCTGCCCTACCACTTTCCATGATAGCTGATACACGATTTAGCTCAGTTATCTCTTTCATACAGAGCGGGCATTCCTTAAGGTGTTTTTCTATTACATCAAGGTTTTCTTTACTACCTTCAAGATATTTAAGTAATTCTATTTCAGAAAATTTTCCACAACCAAACATAACTATAAAGCCTCTTCTATCATTTTCTTCTGCGTCAGGAGAATAATCCTGAGCTTCCTCTTTGCTGTTTTAAGATATCTCTTCGTTACAAGAGCATTCCTAAAAAGAGCAGAGAATTCTCTAAACACAGCCTTATCCGGTGCTTCCATAAGTCTGACAAGCCTGGCTCTTGAAGCTTCATTGCGTGCAATTTTTTGTAATAACTCATTCTTTATCTTAAGATCCTCTCCACTTCCCTTATAGAGTTTATACTTTAAACGTGCAAGAGTTTGGGAATATTTTCCAATCTTGTCTGAAATTTCCCGTATTCTTTGAATCTCTTTCTCCCTTGCAACAATCAGACTTCGCTGAATTGCAAGTATCTCCTGAATACTCATTTTAAAACTCTCAGAAGCCTTTTTTATATCCTCTGCCCCAAGACATTCCGGCATATAAAAAAACAAAAGCGACAATCTCTCCATGCAATTCAGGCTTGATAAACCTTTCATAAGGGTTTTCAAATCAAGTTCCTCTTTTTCAAAGACATCAACGGAAATGTCATTTTCATAATCCTCAAGGGAAAGCTCAAGTTTTCTATCTTTCTGATGGTAATAAAAGAAATTGGTAAGTTGATTCCTTAATACAGCATTAAACCAGGTTTTAAATTGTATTGTCTCATTAAGAGGAAATTTTCTGATAATAGAGTCAAGCCTTTCAAGAACATACAGATAGAACTCAGAACATATATCCGGCCCCTTTTTATATGCAAGACGGGGAAAGTTATATATGTAGAGCTCTACTTCCCTTCGCAAATCATTTAAGATGTTATGGATATCCTCTTTTCCTGACTTAAACCTTTCTATCAGCGTTTTAATTTTTTTATCATGGAGTTCCATAAAGACTCCGAAACTCAAATACAATGGTTTTTTATTTTATGGTTAAATTAAAAAAAATGCAAGAGGAAACCTTATCTTCATTAATTCCCCATACTTTTTTATGTTCAATGGGTGGAACGATTTTAATCTTTCTAAGAGCAATAATTTAGGGTTTTCACATTTAATTACATCGATTTTTTCAAAAAAATCTATTCAAACAACAAAAAAAACACTGAAAATAGTTTACAAAGACACAATTTAGTAGTACTATTAATTTCTCTTTTTTCTTTTCTTTTCTTTTCTTTTTTCTCTTTAATATTTATATAGGAG